>Ga0210109_1000122_pt1 | contig 14737 bp, 13 predicted proteins | sample China_Bullhead_C_FD_184857 | JGI IMG/M metagenome (GOLD analysis project Ga0210109, IMG submission 184857) | Wetland microbial communities from San Francisco Bay, California, USA, that impact long-term carbon sequestration -... | ecosystem: Environmental > Aquatic > Marine > Wetlands ...
GCAACCAAAAGTGCATTAGCGCTTTTTGGCTTACGCTAAAACTTCATTTTGGAGACAGTTTTGACAACACATAAGAAAGGAAACAGATGTTAAATTTTGGACCGTTTAAGTCTCTTTCAACGAAAGAGTTTCAACAAAAAAGAGAAGAGGGCTTTGCAGTCATCGATATAAGGAGAGCTGAGGAGTGGGAAGATCACGGCATCATTGAGGGTAGCCATAAAATCACATTTTTTGATGAGGTAGGACAATTTGATCTTGATCAGTTCTTAGAAGCATTTACGAAGGTGGTAACGCATAAAGAACAGCCTTTTCTTTTAGTATGTGCCCATGCCAATAGAACAAAAACAGCTGCTGAGATCATGGGCTTAAAACTTGGATATAAGAATGTCTATGAGTTAGACGACGGGATTCATTGGGGTTGGATCGATAAAGGTTTTGAAACGGTAAAATAAAGACAAAAGTCTGAAAGTTATCGAAAGTCTTAATGATTGAGCCCAAAGTGTGCCCAAAAATAACTACTTTTTAAAAATGTCAAAAGATCAGTGGAACAACTTTCTCTCATATCCATAGATATCATTTCTGAACTGGGCGATTCCCTTTTCATCTATCCAAACTGTATGGTACTCAACAAATACGGGTATTTTCTCAGATAGAGGGATCCTTTCATTTTTGTACGTATCATATTCGTATCCCAGCAGATTCAAGAGCTCCATCGGTTTTTCCAGCCGTATGCATCCATGTGAAAATGCTCTGACTCTTTTTTCAAAGAGCGGTTTTGTCGGGGTATCATGCATATAGACATTGTATGGGTTTGGAAATAAAAACTTTACCAATCCCAAAGCATTATCCAATCCTGGCTTTTGATACAGTTTGCCTTGACTGGTAAAAGAAAATCCATTTTTTTTCAGATAATTCATTGACTTATCTGCATACTCGTTCGCATATATAGACGGTGGAACATACCATCTTGGGTTTTTAACCACATGTGTCATCATTCTATTGAGGAGGGGAGTTCTCATTCTGGGTTTTCCTACAATGACTTTCATACTCAATTGAGGTTTATGATTTTTATAATAGTAGAATTTAAATTCCGGAATGTTGACCAAAATATACTTTGAACCCTTGGGGTTTGCGATTCTTCCGAGTTCTAAATTTTTTTTCACTTTTGTGATGATACTGTGGATAGAACGTTTTAATTCCCGTTTTGTATTTCTACCTATGATGCCATCAACTTCCAAACCATGTCTTTTTTGATATTCAATGATCGCTTGTTGAAACTTTCTACTCAGTTTGGTATCTTCTTTGAGTTTTGCATTCTGAAGCAGATTTAGTACTCTTTTGATCCTTGGAATATCCTCTTCATCATTGCCTTTAAATAGAGGAGGCGTGTACTTGTCTTGAATGGAATAGAGATAGTCAATATATTTTTTTAAGCCTGTATACCTTTTTGTACGCGGCATGAGACGCATCACATAAGGATATGTGTTGCCGTTAATCGCCTCTTCTTTGAACTGTTTGTTGTTGATCTGTCTATATCGTCTTTTGTCTCCCCTAATTCTGTTGTGGTTGAGAGAGCCGTTTAATAAACATTGGGCGATCTGATAGTCCGTTTTACCATGACATAAACTGTACCTAGCCTGATAATTCACTAAATTTTTATCGGCTGCTGAAGCAAATACAAGGGTGTGGATAAGGATAAAAATGATTTTTTTCATAAGACATTATAATATAGCGTTAATGTTTTTTACATTAGGCCTACAGCTTATGGCTTAAATAATAAAAAACAAGGAGATAAAATGATCTTCACCGAAGAATGAATAGTTGAGATCGTGATGGCAAAAAATGAAAATGATGTTAGAATAAGTAAAGGATTTTTCTTAAAAGATCTATTGAAAACTGTAGAATTTACACAATAAAGAAGGTTAGAGATGAACAAGAGATATGTCTAGTTTGATCCTTCCAAGTCGGCAGGGCAAAAAAATATTATGATTCAACAGGATAAAAGATGAAAAGGATATTGGTCACCGGTGCAACAGGTCAGATCGGCTCTGAGCTCGTCCCTGTTCTCAGAGATAAATATGGAAGAGACAATGTGGTTGCTGCGGGACACCGTCGAAAGCCGGAAGATGCATTTATGGATTCCGGTCCCTATGAGACCATAGACACGACAGATGCTAAATCCATCTCCGTGCTTGTAAAAAAGTATAGTATTGATACCATCTACCATCTTGCAGCGCTTCTTTCGGCAAGAGCGGAAGAGGATCCCCAACTTGCATGGGATATCAATATGAATGGGCTCCAGACGGTTCTCGAAGTGGCCCGCCACCATCACTGCGCGCTCTTTTTTCCCAGCTCCATCGGGGCCTTCGGGCCATCCACACCACAAGACAACACACCTCAGGTGACCATCCAGCGTCCCAATACACTTTATGGTATTACAAAAGTGGCTGGTGAACTGCTTTGCGACTATTACTTTAAAAAATATGATATGGATATCCGCGGCGTTCGTTTCCCCGGCTTGATCTCCTATAAAACGCTGCCAGGCGGAGGAACAACCGATTATGCCGTTGAAATCTTCTATGCTGCTGTAAACAATGAACCGTACCGATGCTTTCTTAAAAAAGGAACCCGTCTAGACATGATGTACATGCCCGATGCCATTCGGGCAGCAATTGAGCTGATGGAGGCGGATGCGAGGATGCTCACCCACCGTAATGCTTACAATATAACGGCCATGAGTTTTACTCCGGAGCAATTATATGCTTCCATTAAAAAAGAGCTACCCAATTTCAGCATGACTTACGAGGTTGATCCCCTAAGACAGGCGATCGCCGACAGCTGGCCTCGTAAAATGGATGACAGCGAAGCAAGAGCCGAATGGGGCTGGCAGCCGGAATATGATATGGAATCAATGACGAAAGATATGATCGAAAAGTTGAGAAAGGAGGTACCCCATGTCACTGGAAAAGCTTGAAATTCCTTTAAAGCAGCAGATTGAAGCCATAGATTCAAAGGGTGTCAGTAAACGGCATGAAAAGATCATTACCGGGATCATGAGTGCCGAAGGTGGTTCTGGACCGAGGGTTACCCTTGCCGGGGAAGGAGATAAGCCCTTCTTGCAGATGAATTCCAACAGCTACCTGGGCTTATCAACGCAGAAAGATGTCATTCAAGCAGAAGAGGAGGCATCACGCCAATTTGGTACCGGCCCGGGTGCTGTTCGTTTTATCAGCGGTACCTTTGAACCTCATGTGACACTCGAAAAGAAACTGGCCACCTTCTGCGGCAGAGAATCGGCAATGATCTTCAGCGCGGCTTATTCAGCCGTGATGGGCGTCCTCCCACAGCTTATTACAGAAGAAACGGTTGTCATCAGCGATGCACTGAACCATAACTGTATCATCAACGCCATCCGGCTGTCACACCCCGCTGAAAAAGCGGTATACAGACACCTTGATATGGAAGACCTTGAAGCTGCCATCAAGCGATACTCCGGCAAATGCAGACGGATGATCGTCGTTACCGATGGTATCTTCAGTATGCGGGGAGACCATGCGCCCCTTGATGAGATCGTTGGGCTCTGCAAAAAATATGGAGAAGATTTTGAAGAGGGCATCATTACTGTTGTTGATGACTCACACGGTGTCGGAGCCTTCGGCAAGACCGGTCGGGGAACAGAGGAGGTGACCGGTACAAAAGTCGATATCCACATTGGGACCCTCGGAAAGGCCCTCGGCGTCAATGGCGGCTATGTGGTTTCCAGTGAAACCATCATACATTACCTGAGAGAGACAGCTCCCTTTTACATCTTTTCCAATCCCATTACTCCCTCTGAAGCAGCAGCGGCCATTAAGTCTCTTTATATCCTCGACAGCCCACGGGGGCTGAAGTTACTCGAAAAGCTTCGCACACTCACCCGGCGGCTTGAAGAGGGGTTAAAGGATCTTGGTTATGAAATTATCCCCGGAGAGCATCCCATTGTCCCTCTTATGATAAGGGACACCGAAAAGACTTCCAGACTTGTGGAGCATCTTTTTGCAAACGGCATTCTCGCCACAGGCCTTAACTTTCCCGTGGTTCCAAAGGGTGATGAGGAGATCAGATTTCAGGTTTCCGCCAATCATACAGAAAAAGATATCGATTACTTGTTGGGGGTTTTGAAGCGTTTTTAGGAACCGCAGGGGCACGAAGTACTCATTATCATCGACCATCCATATGTTCTTTGATGATTGCCATCATGTCCTCCATCGCATTACCGGCTTTTTTCTGAATGAAATGCTCAAAGTACTCATCTATGTAAGTATGAGGATCAAATTTGCTTGCAGTCTCCTGACGTTTGGGATCAATAAGAATGGAGTGTTTAAACTCTTTTGCAATGGGGACAATGTCGATTACCGTGCCGCTGGTACCGATAGCGATGAAAAGTGTACAGTGGCGGATAGCCTCTTGGATGTGGCTGTAGTTCGGCGCTGCTTCGCCAAACATGACAACATTGTGACGGACCCTTTTATTTCCACAATGCGGACAATGTTCATTACCCTCTTGAGGCGCATAACCAACATTAAACGTCTCAGTACACGCTTCACATCGTAGATCAGTGAGTGTACCATGAAGGTGGATCACATCTTTGGCACCCGCTTTCTCCATAAGGTTATCTATGTTTTGGGTCAGGTGGATGACCCTGCCGCGATAGTCATGTTCAAGTTGGGCCAGTACCTGATGCGCAGGATTAGGCTCTTTAAATTCAAGATCACGTCTGCGGTCATTGTAAAAACGGGTGACATATTTGTGATCTTCGATCCACCCTTGCGTAGAGCAGACCTTCATGACATCGTGGTTTTCCCAAAGACCGTCATGGTCTCTAAAGGTATGGATACCACTCTCGGCAGAGAGTCCTGCACCGCTTAGTATCATAATTCTTTTCATGTTAATCCTCTTCAGGGCACCCGTTCATTATACGACAATGAATAGAGTAAAGTAAAGAAAGGTCTTATATTCCCTCAGAGATCATGACATCAGCAACTTTTTTGAAGCCGGCAATATTTGCACCATCCACATAGTTGCCTTCGACACCATACTCTTTAGCCGTAGCAGCAACATTATGACAAATATCATACATGGTCTCTTTAAGTTTAGCATCAACCTCTTCAAAACTCCATTTTGACATAGAAGCATTTTGACTCATTTCGAAATTACTTACAGCAACTCCCCCTGCATTGGCTGCTTTCGCTGGACCGAAACAGATCTTATGTTTTAAAAAGGTTGCTATGGCTTCAGGAGTAGATGGCATATTGGCTCCCTCGGTCACAGAGACACAACCATTTGCTATCAGATTTTTAGCATCAAGTTCAGTCAGCTCATTTTGTGTAGAACAAGGGAAAGCGGCATAACACTCTATGTTCCATACCGCATGCCCCTCTTCTGGATATTCTGATACAGGAATGTAAACCGCTTCAGGATGTTTTACAATGTATTCCTCCAAAGATCCTCTACTGTTGAATTTTAACTCTTTTAGATATGCTAAATCTACACCTCTGGCATCATAAACCGTTCCTCTTGAGTCTGTACATGTAACAGGAATGGCTCCTATGTGATAAAGCTTTTCTATGGTGTGAAGTGCTACATTTCCTGCACCGCTCACTGTACAGATCTTGCCTTGAAGACTCTCTTTATTTTCTATTTCGAGCATCGCTTCGGTAAAATAAACCGCGCCATACCCTGTGGCCTCCGTACGCGCGAGAGAACCCCCTGAGAAAAGCGGTTTACCGGTTAGGATACCGTCAAAGGTTGACGTGAGCTTTTTGTATTCACCAAAAAGATATGATATTTCTCTTGAACCCACGCCGATATCTCCCGCAGGAACATCCATACGCGGACCTATGTATTTATGCAGTTCTCTCATGAAAGCCCTGCAGAATTTCATGATCTCAAAGTCGCTTTTCCCTTTTGGATCAAAGTCACTTCCACCTTTAGCACCACCTATAGGAAGTCCGGTTAGTGCATTTTTAAGAATCTGTTCAAACCCCAAAAACTTCAGGACTCCTTCATTTACCGATGGGTGAAAACGAAGACCACCCTTGTATGGTCCCATTGAATTATTAAACTGAACTCTGTATCCGGTATTGACTCGAATTTCGTTCTTGTCATTCAGCCATTCAACTTTAAACTTTATAATTCTGTCAGGATTCGCCAATCTTCTGATAATATTATGTCTTGCATATCTTTCGTCTGCAAGATAAAGTGGGGCGATAGACAAACAAACCTCTTCAACTGCCTGATAAAAAACATCATGTTCACAACGATGGTTTTCTATTTCTTTTTCTATTTCATTTTTTATATACTTGTGTGCTTCTTCTAGTGATATGTTTATACTCGACATTATTCAAGATTCCTTAAAATTATAATATTAACGTGGTTCAATCTATACTTTCAGAGATTGATAGATAAAAGAGCTTAATATAACTCTTATATTTTATTTTAGCACTTGTAAAATTAATAATCAGTAATAAAAAGCTAAGGGTGTAACTATGTCCCTATAAGAAAATATAAGTGCGTTATATAGTCATTGAATGATAAGCCAGCAATGTATTGTTTTTTAATTTTATTATGATGCGAATAAGGTCTTAGAAAGCAAGCGATCGTATGGCATGTTTACTCAATTCATTTAATTCATTAATGCCTGGAATATTGAATATTAATGATGTTCCTACGCCTCCCCACAATACAATAAAAGCAGAGATAATGATGAAACCCAACGATACTCTATATCCATACTCTACCTTCACATAGGCAGACTCTTTAAAATATAAATGTACGATGACTTTAAAATAATAATAGATGGAAATAAAAGCAGTAATCGCACCCAAAAGAGCCAACATTGTATAGCCTGATTCAATGGCTGATGTGAATATGTAGAATTTCCCGATAAAACCTATCGTCGATGGAAAACCGGCTAAGGAGAGCATAAAGATCGTTAAAGAGACTGCAATGATCGGGGTGTTTTTACCCAGGCCATTTAAGTCATCAAAAGAGATATGTTTATCTGTACCTTTACTGATATAACTTAAAACACCAAATGCACCAATCGCACTGATAAAGTATGCAAATAAATAAAAAATAATAGCACTGGAGGCACTTGAGTCTGCATCTTCAATGGAGGCTAATGCTATCAACAAATACCCGCTATGTACAACAGATGAAGCTGCCAACATCTTTTTAACACTATTTTGAATGACAGCTAAGAGTGAGCCGCCGATCATGGTGATGATTGCTCCTATCACCACCAAAGGGTCAAAAACAAGTTGGATCAGATCATTGTTCTTCAAAAATACTCTTATGGTAAATGCAAATACCGCAATTTTAAATACCGTGGCCATATATGCTGTAATAGGGAGAGAAGCCCCTTCATATACATCAAGAACCCAAGCTCCAAATGGAAGAGCCGCTATTTTAAACATAATGGTGATAATGATCAACATACCACCTGCGATGATCAATAGTTGAGAGTTTAGATCATGGTTGAAAATATATGCTGCAATAACATTTAAATGTGTACTTTTAGCCTGTGCATAGATAAGCATCATCCCCAGTAAATAAAATGATGCTGAAAATGAGCCGAGTAATAAATATTTGAAAAATGCTTCTGATGCTCTCAGGGATTCTTTATTGAGTCCCACCAAAACATACACAGCCATTGAGGCAATTTCCAAAGCTATAAAAGCTGTAAGCAGTTCATTTGCCATCGTTAAAACTACCATGCCAAAAAGTGAAAAAAGAAATAAAACAAAGGATTCATGGGTAAAAAAATTTGTTTGATCTATAAACGATTTTGCAATAGCCAAGGATAAAAAACCACCAAGTAAGAAGAGTGAAATAAAGGTAGCACTAAAGGTATCATAGATGACCATTGCGTTAAATAGTTGAGGCAAAAGTTCAGCAGAGTGTATGTCACCTACACCATTGACTGAAATGCAGAAAGTGATAAACAGAGTGATCAGCGTTATATAATAACCTCTATTTTTACTATAGTATGCACTAAAGCCAAAAAGTAAAATAAAAAGAGCACTAAATAATAATAGTCCTGGTACTGCCAAAGCAATCAATGCATTACTCATGATAAGATACCTCTTTTTCAACGGTATAAGATAGAGCTGTCGGCTCAATCTTTTGTATAAAATAGTTTGGGAAGATCCCCATCGCCAAGACGAGTAAAGCCAGAGGTATCAAAGCCATAAGCTCATGCATACGAAGGTCTTCAAAGTTTTCTGTAGCCTTACTTGCCTTGCCATATAAAACTTGACTTATCATTTTAAACATAAAAAGCATTGCGATCAATAGGGTAGTGGCAGTCATAAATCCTATATAGATATTATAGTGAAATGCACCAAGAACGATCAAAACTTCAGCAACAAAACCTGCAGTCATAGGTACGCCAACAATACTCAAAGCAAACAATGTGAAGAATATCGAAAATCTTGGTGCAACTGCTGCAATACCTCCAAGAGAAGAGATGTCATATGTTTTGGTTCTTTCATATAACATAGCAGCCATCATAAATAGAGCAGCAGAAGAGATAGCATGAGCAACGATCAGATAAGATGAACCGATCAGTCCATACACATCGTAGATAAAAAACCCAACGACGATTAAAGATAAATGAGAAGCAGATGAGAGTGCAAACAAATTTTTTAAATGGGTTTGATTCATAGCAGATATACCAAAATAGATAAGCCCAAAAAGTCCGATAGTAATGAAATAAGAGGCTAGTTCATGGGAAGTCTTATCCAATAAGGTAAATAAGACTCTCCATATTGCATAAGCACCAAGTTTTGCCATGAGTGCCGACATGACCACGACAGCTCCTGTTGGTGCACTCCTGTATGTATCGATCAGCCACGTATGAAATGGAAATATGGGAATTTTTATAGCAAATGCAATCATAAAACCACTAAATACCAAAATAGATTGTGTCGAATCTAAAACGAGGTTTTGAAGTTTATCAAGATCAAAAGTGTAGACACCAAACTGTAGTTTATATTGTACTGCGATATATAAGATAGAGATAAGCATCATTAATGAGCCAAATATAGTATATATATTAAATTTCATTGTAATAAAATTTTTGTTCCCATAACCGAAAAGACCGATCATTAAAAATATCGGCAGCAGCATGATCTCCCAAAATAGATAAAAAAGCATCAGATCAAGAGATAATGCAACACCCATGATACCACCCTGGACAAACAGTAAATTGATCCAGTAACCGCGTTTATCTCTTTGCTTATATAGGGCTATTGCCACCAATGGCATTAAGATCGCATTCATAACAACAATACCTAGAGATACGCCATCCACACCGATATGGTAATTGATACCATACTCAGATATCCAACGATGCATCTCTTCAAATTGTATGGAAGCATGATGTTCAAAACTTATGTAGAGTTTTAGTGTTAAAAGTGCGATCATCGATGTTACCATCATATAAACGATCTTAATGAGTCTGATAGGTATTCTTACAAAAAACAATAGCACTGCAGTGATGATAGGTAAGAAAATGATAATGCTTAAAATATTCATAGCATTGCCTTCAATAATAAAAATAGATATATAAATCCTAAAACAAGACCTATGAGCATATAGAGTGCATAGAACCTCACATTTCCATTTTCAAGAATTGAGAAAAATTTTCCAAGTTTTCTATAATTGAATGCCATTAAATCAATGGTATTATCAATGAGTTCGTGGCTTATTTTTCTATCGAAGAAAACAGATAACAGGTATAGGGGTTTGACAATGATCATGTTGTATAGTGCATCAATATAAAATTTATTTGCAACGAAGCCAGTGTTGCTCTCTTTTAGGATCGTATCGTTGTATGCATATCTTTTATAGGCATAGAATATGACAGAGAGTATTAAAAGAGTATTGCCAGACATTAACACTATCTCATTGGTATGCGAAAGAACAAAGTGTCTATCTGCAAGATCAAGCCAGTATGAAATATGTAAATTTCCACCAAATATTTCCGGAAGGTTTAGCATACCTGCAAAGATAGAAAGCAGTGTTAAGATAGCCATCGGATAGATCATAGATTTGACACTGTTTCGGGAAGGTTCCAGCGTAGCTTCATGGGTAGTTTCACTAAAGAACAGTACAAATAGCATTCTGAACATATACAAGGCAGTGAATAATGAAGAGAGCAGTGCCATCAAAAACAAGTCTAAATGATGACTGGCATATAGGACATTCATAATGGCATCTTTAGAAACGAAAGCGGAGAGGGGAGGGATAGCAGAAATAGTCAGTGATCCTATAAGCATCATGATAAAAACAGTAGGTACAGACTTTCTTATGCCACGAAGCTCTCTTATATCTTGTTTATGATGAAATGCAACGATAATGGCACCTGCTCCCATAAAGAGTAATCCTTTAAAAAAGGCATGTGTGAACATATGAAATAATGCAGTAGAATAGGCACCAACTCCAAGGGCCATAAACATAAATCCCAGTTGAGAGATCGTTGAGTATGCAAGTATTTTTTTAATATCATATTGTCTTGTCGCAACGATAGCTGCAAACAATGCACTAAATGCGCCAACGTACGCGATCAAAAGTGAAACATCGCCGGTGAGAGTGTATAAAGGTGCAAAACGGGCAACCATATAAATACCTGCTGTGACCATAGTAGCGGCATGTATCAGTGCAGAAACAGGTGTTGGCCCTGCCATCGCATCAGGTAACCATACAAATAACGGTAATTGTGCAGATTTCCCCATCGCTCCTACAAAAAGCAAGAGAGCGATCAAACTTAACATGGGTGATTCTATGGAAGATAGGTTAGAAAATATTGCATGATAAGAGAAACCACCACTGCCAATTTCAATAAACAAAAGCATCAATGCACTTAAAAATCCGAAATCTCCCACCCTATTGACAATAAACGCTTTATTCCCGGCATAGGTGTTTTTAATATCATCAAAATAAAAACCTATAAGGAGATAGGAGATGAGTCCCACTCCCTCCCAGCCTATAAACATCAGTATAGGATTGTCTGCCAATACCAGTAAAAACATAAAAAAGATAAAGAGATTAAAATATGTAAAAAAACGCCCATAACTCTTGTCTTTATGCATATAACCTGTGGCATAAATATGAATGAGAAAACCAACCGGTGCAACAAAGAGCAACATAAAAGAACCCAGCGCATCAGCTTTGAGTGTCACTTCAATGGTAAAATCACTAATATTCAACCATGTAAAAAGATGTGAAACAAAAAGTTTATGTTCAAAATAACTCATATAACTGATATACAAAGCAATCACTGCACTTGATCCGGAACCTGATAATGCCAAAAACGTATAGAGAGTCTGTTTGGTATATCTCGTGCTTATAGTAAGTAAAAAAATCAGAAATGCACTTGTGAGCGGAGAGAGAAGCAAAATATTTAAAAGTATGCTATGACTCATGTTTGCTACCTAGTATATCAAAAATATTGGCATCAAGTGAGCCTTTTTTTCTAAATAATACAACGAACAAAGACATGAAAAGTGCAGCTTCTGCAGCTGCAATAGCTATGATGATCAGAGACATGACATGACCTGAGGAGTCTCCCAGATCTCCACTTATGGCGATTAAAGATAAGTTTACAGCGTTGAGCAGCAACTCTATGGACATATATATCACAATAATGTTCCTTCTGCTTATCAGTCCCACCATGCCAATGGAGAAAAGTATGATCGAGAGTATCATGTATGCTTTTAACATCAATCATTCCTTTTTGAGAGCGTTACAGAACCAACCAATGCAACGAGTAGTAAGATAGAGACCAATTCAAAAGGCAATACCCACTGACTGAAAAGTGTCAAACCCACATCTTTGATCGTTCCGAATGACTCATCCGTGGCACTGTTGAGGGCAATGTCACTTTTAAGAATCAAATGAATCAAGATAGCTGAAAAGGGCAAGATAAGGAGAGTCGTTCCGAGCAGCCACAGGTTTTTGTACTTTTCATCAGGTAAATTCTCATCTTTGATATTTAAAAACATAATAATAAACAATATCAGTGTCAAAATGGCACCTGCATAGATAATGATCTGTACAACAAATAAAAACGTAGCATTCACAAGTCCAAAGAGTGCAGCGACACTGATAAGTGTCACTATAAAACTGAGTGCTGAATCAATAGGTCTATGCGCAGTGATCATCACTATGGAGCTCACAACAGCAAGCACTGCTAATATCAAAAAAATAATCTCATTTTGCAAGGCTATACTCCTCATCTGAGATACCTTTGATACTCAGTAGTTTCTCTTTGTTGTAGATAAAGTCTTCTCTTTTATCACCTATGACTGAGAATATACCGCTATCCATTCTGATGGCATCACACGGACAGGCTTCAACACAATACCCACAGAACACACACTCTAACAAGTCAATATTAAACACATCGGGCATCTTTTCATCCACACTGTCTTCTCTGGCGACAGCAACGATATTGATGCAGTCTGCAGGACAAGCTGTAGCACACATAAAACAGGCTACACACGCGATGGAATCATCTTCTTCTCTATGTGTCAGTCTATGTACTCCGCGATAGCGAGGTGTAATATCTGTAGGCATCTGTTCAGGATAACAGATCGTAGGAATATTACCGGCATCACTTAAGTTTGCTGTGAAATGTTTAAGTGTTGTTTTCATCCCGGAAAATACAGCATGCAGATAGATTTTCTCTTTGAAGGTATTTCCATGACGTTCAACCACTTTAATTCCCATAATTCACTCCTACTACAACCATCGCTGTGATAAAGATATTTGCCAGGGAGAGCGGCAGTAAAATATTCCACCCGAGTTTTTGGGTTTGGTCATACCTAAAACGAGGCAACGTCCACCTCACCCAGATAAAAACAAAGTGTAGAAAGAAAAGCTTGACAGTAAAAATAGCAAACTGCAAGATCATGACACCTACTGCACCGGCATCTCCCAGTCCAAGAGCATAATAAGACATAAGCATGATCGCAAAGATCGTAAGCCCAATAATAATCGTTGTATATATCTTTGTTTCATTGAAACCGGACGTTCTAAATATGTTGTGTTTTCTCATCCATTTTAAAAATACCAGAGAACTTACAACAGCAAAAGCTATGATGATCCATAAGACCAATTCAAAATGGTTTAAAAGGTCAGCTGTACTGAGATAGGGAAGCTGGTATCCACCAAAAAAGAGCGTCACGATCAATGCACCTGAAGCTGCCATAGCAATATACTCCGCTACAAAAAACAGACCAAATTTCATCGCACCATACTCTGTATGATAACCGGCAACTACCTCACTCTCTCCTTCAGCTGCATCAAAAGGTGCTCTGTTCGTCTCAGCAAATGCTGTAACTATAAAAATGATCGTGGCTAGAGGCTGGAGTACGACACCCCATGCAGGAAGTATAGAAAAGCTTTGTGACTGGTAAACGACCATCTCATTTAAACTGATAGTACCGTAAGTGATCAGCATAGATACTAAAGATAAACCCATAGCAACTTCATAGCCGATCACTTGTGCAGTAGCCCGAAGAGAACCTAAAATGGCATATTTATTGTGACTGGCCCAACCACCAATAATGATGCCATACACACCTAACCCCGCAAATGCCAAGAACCATAATACACCCAGCTCTGTCGGCAGGGCCTGTAAGTGATACGTCTTCTCATCGATCGTGATGTTGTCAGCATAAGGTATCACCATAAAAGTTAAAAATGCACTCATAAAGGCAATAGAGGGTGCTACCAAATAGTAAAATTTGTTTTTAATATGTGAAGGTAAAAATTCTTCCTTGAAAACAAGCTTCATCATGTCAGCAACGGATTGAATAATTCCGCCAAGTCTAAATCCCTTTATATGACATCTATTGGGTCCAAGTCTATCTTGGATCAATGCAGCAACTCTTCTTTCCATCCAGACTAAAATAGGAACACTGGCAAGTGAGTAAAGCAGTGTTAAAATCAGGGGGAGAAGAATGAAAATGGTATTCATACTAACGCTCCTAAGAGTTCTACTAAAGTAGGGGTCTCACTCTTATATTTAGTGGCATAGAAATCTTGTCTTATCCCATCACAGTTGATAATAGTACCACTGTCATGAGCAAAGTTGGCAATGGCAAAGATAAGTTCATAATGCGTATCACAGTTTGATGTTGTGAATTGAACCACTCTTTTATTGTGTAACGCTTGATGTTTTAAAAGGTCATGATCAAAATTGATGACTACTTCTGCATTTTCCAAAGAGGCGTCAAACGCTTCTTTAGAACTATTGATATTGAGCTCTTTTACCCCTCTGAAGTTAGCACTGAGATCATTGGTTTTTAGCCAGTCATCCCCAAAACTCTCATCCATATAGGCTAGAGAAAAAAGATCTATATCATAGGTTTGAGAAAATTCTTTTACACTCTGAAGCTGTTGAAGACTCATGGATGGGGAGACCAAAGCAAGTTTGTTTTCCATGATAAGTAGTGCTTTCAACTCCTTTATTTCTGAGACTGTACCACTGAAGCTCTCATTTAACACTTTATAACTAAGTCTGCCGTAATCACATAAAAATGATTGATTTATCTGTGTGTTTCTTCTTGCCCTAAATCTATGAATTTTCTCATTTGTGTATTTCGTTTCATTGTAATCTATATGAATATTGCATCCGCGTGAACAGCCATGGCAGATACTTTCCGTAGAATCTAAAAACCAGACACGC
>Ga0210109_1000130_pt1 | contig 14263 bp, 14 predicted proteins | sample China_Bullhead_C_FD_184857 | JGI IMG/M metagenome (GOLD analysis project Ga0210109, IMG submission 184857) | Wetland microbial communities from San Francisco Bay, California, USA, that impact long-term carbon sequestration -... | ecosystem: Environmental > Aquatic > Marine > Wetlands ...
TGACATCTAAAGAAAAATGTTAAAAAGTATGTCAAAATATCATAGTGCATTAATAAAAAAGGTAAACTAAATGAGACTCTTTATCGCTTCACCTGTCATCCTGGATGATTATACTTCCATCAAAGAGGACTTCCAAGATATCATTGAAGGAAAATGGGTAGAAGAAAAAAATGTGCATCTGACATGGGTCTTTCTAGGTGATGTGGAAGAGGTAACCCCTGTCATTGATAAACTCCAAGAGATCTCTCCCTTGGAACATCGAACCCGCATGAAAGAGTTAGGGTATTTTGGACGACCGCCGAAAATATTTTTTGCTCAATCAAAAGAGAAGGCACTTTACGACAAAGCAAGGGAGTTCAGAGATTCAGGCTTTGACCTTTACCGTTTTAAACCGCACATCACACTGTGTCGCATTAAAACCATACATGATTATAAAGCATACAAAGAGAAACTCAAAGCCTATCGTGAAAGATCGTTAGGATGGATACTCCCTGAAATAAACCTTTATGAGAGCACCCTCTCCTCTGAGGGTGTACAATACAGTTGCAGTTATACCCTCAAAAAAACTTAAGCTAGAACCTTTCTTATGGCTTCTACCAATGCTTCTTTTTCAATACGCCGTATCTTTTCATCATAGGCTTCAAAACTCAAGCCCTCTTTGGCAAGCTCTTTTTGCAAGATCACCTCTCCTCCATCAAGCTCAGAAGTAACATAATGTACAGATACTCCGCCATGGGTATGTTCATCTTCATAACTCTTCTCTATGGCTTTAAGCCCTTTATGTCTTGGGAGCAAAGAGGGATGCAGGTTGATACTTTTGATCTGCTCTGTAAAGACAGGTGTCAAAATACGCATAAAGCCTGCAAGTACGGTGAGATCAGGATTGTAGTTTTCTAGGCATTCTACCACCGCAGCATCAAATCGTTCCCTGCTCTCATATCCTTTTGAGTCTATGATCTCAAGCGGGATAGATGCCTCTTTGGCCACACGTATTCCCTGAGCATTGGGATTATTTGTCAAGGCAACGACAACTTCAAATCCTTTATGGTGTAAAGTATTAACAATATACGCGAAGTTGCTTCCTCTACCGCTAAAAAGTACCGCTATTTTTTTACGATTTGCCATGTAATGCTTCCCTGCCTTGGTTTATCATATTTATGATCGTCGCATTGTAGCGTTTTAGCCCTTAACCGTACACTCTAATTTCCCTATTTCTTCCACCAGGTCCGTAGACAACATCGCATAAGAAGACCCCTCATATTGATGCGCAGCGATCACTAAGGCCAAAGAGGCTTGAATGGCTGCATCAATGGCAGTATGCCCTTGTGCGAGCAGTGCAACGATGAGACCCGAAAGTACATCGCCGCTCCCCCCTTTACTGAGCTTAGAACATCCTAAAGGATTGATGTAGAGTCTCTCTTCCTGCATGATAAGGGTATTTGCCCCTTTAAGCAGAATCGTAATATGCGGATACTTGGCATTAAACTTTCGTACCATCTCAAAACGTTTGTTTTGTACTTGTGTCACAGTCAATTGTTCCCCTGTCAGTATTTTCCAAAGTACGACAAACTCTTTGGGGTGCGGGGTGATAACAACCTCTCTGTCTTTTTGATCCAAAACAGATAGGATCTCTTCATTATAGAAACTGTCTGCATCCAACACGATAGGCAAGTGGCTCTTTACCACATACTTCTGTAAAAATTCACTTTCAAAGTGACATCCGAGTCCCATACCTATGGCCATAGCCGATGCATTGTCGGGAACAACCGTTGAGTGCATCAGATAAGGAGGAGGCGTGATCTTTTCATGTACGACCAATGTCGTAAGCCCTGCACCAAATGTCGATGCAGCCATCCCAGAGATAATACCCGCACCCTCCTTTTCTCCGCAAAACACCGCTGCATGCCCAAAGCTGCCTTTATGCGTAGACTGCTCTTTTCTGCTAGGGAGTTTCAAATCAGATTTTTCGAGCAGACAGGTTTGACTCTCTCCTTCATAGAAAAGTGAACTCACGCCAAGATCAATACGCAGGACTTCACCTACCACATCTTTACATGCATCTAAAAACAATGCCTCTTTATAGGCTCCCATGGTCAAGGTCACATCTGCATGAAATGCCATAGGCATAAGTATGCCTTTCTCTCCTACACCTGTAGGGATATCACAAGCGATCTTATGTGCTTTTAGTGCATTGAGCTGATGCAGTAGATGTTCTGTATCTTCATCTATGTTCCGATTGAGGCCTGCGCCAAAAAGTGCATCCACTACTACATCTGTCTGGCTTATTTGATCAACTGTTTTTACCCCTAAAAGAGTGGCACGTTCAAACTGTACTTTTGCCATGTCCGAATGTAAGGCAAAAGGGAGATAGAGTTTGACCTCGTAATCTCCATGAAGCTGACGTCCCAATGCAATACCGTCTGCACCATTGTTCCCCGTCCCTGCCACGATCAATACAGAAGTACCTTTGGGAAAATGTGTACGGATATAGTCTGCCATACCAGCAGCTGCATGCTCCATGAGTATATCTTCACTCAACCCATAGGTTTCATAACATCTTTTATCTAAAGCATAACAATTTTCAAATACTTTTTGCATCTTGACTCCTATTTAAATCATGCTCATTACTAAAACTTTACCCCTTCTGAAAGAGAAGTTACATAAATCCTTATTTTTAATTTTATCACAAATTCAAAAACTTTAGATATAATCCCATTCATATTTATCTCTCTTGGTCTAGAACCAGGAAATTTTGATAAGGAAGGGGGTGCTTTTCGATGCCAGGAATTATGCTAACACAACGTGACTCTTTTGATGACGCTTACAGAAAATTCAAAAGACAATGTGACAGAAACCTTATCGTGACAGAAGCTAGAGCTAGACAAAACCACGAAACTGAGACTGAAAAGAGAAAAAAAGAAAAGATTGCAACTCGCAAGAAAATCCTTAAAAAACTCTTCATGCTTAGAAGATACGAGTCTAGACTGTAATTGTTACAGCCGTAGGGCATTTGCCCTGCGACTCATCTCACTTTTTTACTTAAACCACCACAAATTTTCCATTAACTCATTACACATTATTTAACTTTTCGCTAGAATAACTCTATTAATTTTTTTGTCATTCTCGTACTTGAAACAGGGATCTACAGGTTCAAAACAATACGCAAACCTATGGATCCACAGGTGCCCAGAGGAAATGCCCTTGGGTGCAAGCCCGAGGATGACGAATAACGAAGGTTTTCTTATGATATTTACGACCACATTACAAAAAGACGCTATTAAGATTATGCTCCTGGGTTCCGGTGAACTTGGCAAAGAAGTTGCTATTGAAGCACAACGACTCGGTATAGAGGTCATCGCGGTAGATAAATATGAAAATGCCCCTGCACACCTTGTAGCCAACCGCTCTTATGCCATAGATATGCAAGACAAAGAAGCCGTACTTGCACTGATAGAAAAAGAGCAGCCTAGTTTTATCTTGCCTGAAGTCGAAGCGATCAGCATTGCAGCCCTTTTTGAAGCAGAAGCCAGAGGTTTTCATGTGATCCCAAATGCCGAAGCGGTCAATAAAACAATGAACCGTAAGAATATCCGTGTGTTTGCCGCAGAAGAGCTGGGATTAAAAACAAGCGGATATGAATTTGTTACCACGCTTGAAGGGCTTAAAGAAGCTGGTGAGCGCATAGGTTTTCCTTGTGTCATCAAACCCGTGATGAGTTCATCCGGTCATGGTCAAAGTATCGCAAAAACAGCTGATGATATAGAAAGATCATGGGAGATCGCGAAAGAAGCGCGTGGAGATGCCTCTGAGCTTATCGTAGAAGAGTTTGTCCCTTTTGACTATGAGATCACTCTTTTGACCGTACGTAATGAAACAGGAACTACCTTTTGTGAACCTATCGGACATGTCCAAAAAGACGGAGATTTCATCCTCTCATGGCAGCCGATGCAAATGACTCCAGCATCGCTCAAAAAGGCGCAAGAGATCGCAAAAGCAGTGACCGATGGCTTAGGTGGTCGCGGTATCTTTGGTGTGGAGTTCTTCGTGAAAGATGATGAAGTCTACTTTTCTGAACTCAGTCCGCGTCCTCACGATACAGGTATGGTCACACTGATCACACAAAGCCAAAGTGAGTTTGCTCTGCATGTAAGAGCAGTACTTGGACTCCCTCTTGACTTTACCTTCTACGGTTCAGGTGCCTGTGGTGCCTACAAAGCCAAAAATGAAAGCCATAACCCTACACTGGAAGTACCGGAGAGTGCCTTTACAAAAGACAGTTTTGTAAGGGTCTTTGGAAAACCGGAATCACATATAGGCCGTCGTATGGCAGTCACTCTTGTACTGGATGAAGTAGAAGAAGCAAAAAAAAGAGCAACACAGATCGTAGAAAATATTTCAGATAAGTAAGAGGAGAACATATGCGTTTTTTTGCCAGAGTTTTTTTACCATGCTTGCTATTTGTATATATTGCTATTGAAACGTATCTAAGATTACAACATACCTCTCTTTGCGGAGAAGTAGGTTGTGCACTTGCGGGAGAACTCCTTAGATTTGACCATATTTATCTCAATTATTTTGGTTTGGCCGGTGTACTCTCTTTGATAATCTCAGGCTACCGTTCACTCAAAAGTAGTTTTTTTGAAACACTTTTTTTCATGATGCTTTACGCGGGTATAGCCTTTGAAGCAACGATCATTGGCTATCAGTTCATTGCCAACCCTGAACCATGCCTCTTCTGCATGAGTGTCTTCTCCTCTTTGCTTGTCATTGCATTCTTTAGTCAAATGAAGCACTTTGCTATTGTTCTGGTTTCAGTGATTCTCATTTTTGTAGGTTTGAAAACACTGACCATCCCTCAAAATAGATCTTTTGTGACTACTCCTGGTCTGTACCTCATACAGTCAGAGACATGCACCCATTGTAAAAAGGTAAAAGAGTATTTTTCAGAACATCATATAGCCTATACACCTATCGCTTCATCAGAGATCAATGCCAGAGGATTTTTAAAATTTGTCGATATAAGCAGTATTCCTGTACTCATTATCAAAGAAGACTCAAGTATGACCATTTTAAAGGGCGATAGAAAGATTATTGCACATTTTGAGGCACAAAGTAAAGAAGTATCTGCCTCTGAAGTACTCTCTTCACCACTGCAAAGCAGTACATTGGCACTCTCTTCAGATTTCCTGGGAACAGGAGAAGATGCAGGTTGTGCCCTTACTATCACAGAAACACCTTCTTGTGCAGACACTAATGCTACACCCATACCTCAACACTAAGGCAACATATGAATATCGTATTACTTGACGCTAAAACATTAGGTGATGACTTAGACCTCACTGTGCTAGACTCTTTTGGGACGCTGACCGTATACCAGACCACTTCCCCGGAAGAGACACTCGAACGTATCCAGATCGCAGATATCATCATCACCAATAAAGTGGTCATCACTGCAAATATGATGGAAGAAACACCTAACCTGAAACTCATCTGCATCGCTGCCACAGGCATGAACAATGTAGATCTGGATGCTGCCAAATCTAAAGGAATAGAAGTCAAAAATGTTGCAGGGTACTCAACCAAGAGTGTCGTACAGCATACGTTTGCCATGACATTTTATCTGCTTGAAAAGATGGCATATTATGATAAAGTCGTGAAAGATGCAACATGGAGTGAATCAGGGCTTTTTACAGATGTCAGTCAACCCTTTTATGAAATATCAGGAAAAAAATGGGGAATTATCGGTTTTGGCACCATAGGCCAGGAGGTTGCCAAGGTCGCAACGGCATTTGGGGCCGAAGTAAGTTACCATTCTACCAGTGGGAAAAATCTTCATCATGCTTACCCGCATCAGAGTTTGGAACTGCTCCTCAAAGAGTGTGACATTATTTCCATTCATGCACCGCTCAATGATGATACATATAACCTCATCAATGAGAACAACCTGCCTTTTATCAAAGAGGATGCTATTCTTTTAAACCTCGGACGAGGAGGTATCATCAATGAAACAGATTTGGCCTTTGAACTTGACAGACGGACATTGTATGCCGGACTGGACGTACTTGAACAAGAACCACTTACCCTGAACAACAGGCTCAATGAAGTCAACCATAAAGAGAGACTCCTGATCACGCCACATATAGCTTGGTCAAGTATCGAAGCTAGAAAAAAGCTTCTTGAGGGTATTGTAGATAATATTCAAATATTTATAAAGAAGCAATGATAGATGTACAGATCATCGGCTCAGGTGGTACGGGACTCACGGCTGCCCTTGCTGCCAAAATAATTTGACTACTTGGGGTAGCATCCAAGTACAGTAAACTGTATACTTTTAATTTGTATTTGACCTCACTTATTTGCCCTCTAGCACTTCTGTTAATATCTCGCCATTCGCACCAGATGGTGGTTTGACATTCACATAGGCACTCAATGTTCTAGCTACATCCACAGTTTCAATTTTACGATATACTTTTTTGGGCTTTATATTTGCACCTGCAAAAATGACAGGTACAGATGTATCATAGTTCCATAATGATCCATGTGTACATGCTACTGTCAGTCCATCAAAATCATTGATAAACCAATTTGGCTCGAACAAGATAAAGATATCTCCTGAACGTTTGACATTATGACTATTTAAAATAAGCCTCATATCTTCTGTATCTGCTACTCTGCCTTCCATCAGTGCAGTACTTGAAACTGCCATATTGACACCTTTAAACTTCATGATCTCATTTGCAACGATCTCTTCTACCTGGGCAAGATCAAGTCCTTTTTCTTTAATGATTTTTTTATTGAGGTAGATGTAAGGAGGGTTAAATGCCTGAATCAACTCTTTTCCTATGCCAAATTCTTTTTTGAGTTTTTCTATTCCTGAAGCTTTGTCCCACGTTTCTGGAGCAACATAATCTGCTTCTATACCATACTCATTCATTTTAGGTGGTGCTTCTGGTGAACCATGATCAGCAGAGAGTATAATAAGTGTATTTTCTAAACCGACCTTTTTATCTACAAAGGCAAATAAATCTGCAAGTGTTTTATCTAGTCGTAGAAGATTGTCTTCTGCTTCTAAACTTGAGGGGCCGAATACATGTCCTACATAATCGGTTGAAGAGAAGCTCACAGAGAGATAATCTGTTACATTGTCCTTACCGATATCTTCATTCTCTATCAATGTTTTTGCGAAATTAAGCGTAAGTTCATCCCCTGCAGGGCTAAGTGTTAAAAAGGTAGTAAAATACTTACCGTCTGCTGCACCATACGCATGGGGAAACACCCGTCCAAAGCTACCGAGTGCAGTTTCCCATTCTTGATCATCCTTATCACCAAACATATATTCAGATGGCTTGTACATAAGTTCCCATGTTGTATTTTCATAAGCAAGAGTAGGTTTTGTTTCATTAAAGGTATTTACCCATGCTGGATATTTGTCATAGTAAAAATCACTGGTCACAAATTCGCCTTTTGCTTTTGAGAACCAAAAAGCTTTACCGGCATGTCCTGCCATAGAGACTGCACCTCTGTCTTTTACCGAAACTCCAAAGACTTTAGCTTTTTTATCTGTATGGATGGAGAGTTCATCACTGAAGGTTGTGACAAGTATCGCTGCAGGTGAACGGCCATCACTTTTTGCTGTTCGTTGTGTCGGGTCGATCTCTGTAGATTTATCAACATCTGCACCTTTGCTTAACATTGAATATCTTGGATCTTCAATGTTGTAAGTCATCTCACCTGTAGTTCTATCGAACCACACATTACCTATAAGTCCATGCCTTGAGGGGTACGCTCCTGTAGACAAGGTCGTATGTCCTACGATGGTTTCAGTATTTGAGTGTGCATGATGTGCATCCTCATACACTATGCCTTCATTATAAAGATACTTGAAGCCGCCTTCCCCCATCTTTGACATATAACGTGTTGGAAGATCTGAACGAAGCTGATCTACAGTGATTTGAAGTATGAGTTTTGGTGCTTCAGCTGCGATAGCTTTATAAGGCAAGAATGCAAAGGAGGCTATAGCTAAAAAACCTCCCACAATTGGTTTTTTCATAATCCTTTCCTTCCTTTCCATCAGTTTGATTTACTTACTTTATCATATAATTTAGATATAAAATAATATTTAATCAATGTTTTCTCTTGAAACTTTCTTGAAGGTCAATCAAAGCTTCTTGACCTACGGTAATCAATCCTTCTTGAGGTCGGTCTAGATCCAAAACAATAGTGGTTAACGCACTAAATGCCATAATAAGGGGAATAACAGCAACTAGGCTGCGAGACCTTCCAAGTTTCGCCTGAGCTCCCATTGTCATCATTGTAAGGGCAGAAATAACCAATAATACTATCCACACACTGCTGGGAATTCGATTGTAAAATCCTGCAGTAATACGATTTTGCTGGCTATCAATGATATCATTTATTGATTTGATTAGCAGTCCAATAGTAAGAGTGGGTTCTCTTTTTGCCGCTGAAACAACTTGGTTCCAAAGAAGGTCATGAATCTCCTGAGATCTTTCTATTACCATTTTAAATATAGTCGGATCTCTCATTTTAATGGCATATACACGACCATCAACATACTCTTTGAGAAGGTCCTTTATTTTTGTTGTATCCCGATCTCCAAGCAAATCTGCACGTAGATATGCAGTACCTATAATATTCGCCTCATCAAGAACATGTTTTTTTCTAAGATTATGCTGATCAGCCGCCATGGAAAAAGTAAAAGCGAGCACAAAAGCCAACATACCCAATAGTCCGCCAACCATAGGGCCTGTTGTGGTGAACCCCTCTTGATCGTTTCTTTTAGTATACTTACAAAGTTGATATCCTATTTCAAATGCAATAAATAAAATGAATGACATGCCAATATAGAGGGTCAATATGGGTATAGTATCGAATATTCCGACTGGCAAAGAGCCTAATGTATCTAAATTCATAGATCTAACCTCCTATAATTAAAAATTAAATTAAAATTATTTTAGACTTGACACCTCTCACCGCATCATAGAGATCAACAGACTAAGTCACATCTGCCAAGAAAGGCCATATCTGGTTTATCAAGCCCATCGATCTCTACACCACCACACAAATCAATAAGGAGAGGCAACGACTCTATAGACCAAAGTATCACCCTGGTAGAAAGGTTGATAATATGAACTGCCACATCGTCTGTAACTAATTCCATTTGCAACTACTGTTGTACATGTAGCTGGCATAGTGGAAGCTGCAACCATAGAACCAATAATTAGTCCTGAAGTAAATGCAACGATAGCTCGCCCATGATAATGACCATAACCATGTCCATGACCACCATAATAACGATTATTAACATTGACATTTCTATTAACATTGACATTTCTATTAACATTGACATTTCTGTTAACATTGACATTTCTATTTACTGGTCTTGTTGCTGGTCTTGTTGCCGGCCGTGCTGCTGGTCTGGTTGCCGGTCTAGCACGTGTACTTGTTCTTACATTGGCACGACTTCGCTGTGCCTGTGCTTCTGCTGTATTGAGAAGAGAAACACTTAACTGTGAAAGTGTTGCGCTATAACTGTTTAATGCTTGCGCATTTGGTTTCATACTTACCGATGGAGAGAAAAGTCCTATCATTGCGGTAACAACTGTAAATTTCACTAAAAATCTATTTTTATTTTTCATTATGTCTTCCTTTCTTAATATGCACTCTGTACTGAAATTTTTTCTGCACCCTTAGGTACTCTAAAAACAAAATCACTGTCTGATATTTGTGCGTGTGTATCCCAAGTTACTGAAGTATTGATACGATAATCATCTTCACCCGTCTTATCAATGATACTGTAGGCTTTTACCAATGGTTCATCACCTTTTGCAACCCATATATGAACTTCTCTCAGATAGTTACTGAAGGCGATATAATCACATTCTATACCATCTACCATCATCGTACCAAAATTTTTACTTGTTACGAATTTTGCGCGTTCATGCATATTGCTGTATATCAATTGTGCCAGAGGTGATCTGATACCATATTTTTCAAAGATATAATCAAGTGCATCATCAATCGTCTCAGGGGTTTTAAGCTGTCCATAATAGTTAAAACCATGATCCATCATCGTATACACACCATTATTGAGATAATTACTTCTATCTCTTAAATAACCTTTTGTATCGACCCGAAGTTTACCTGGTCTATCTACTTTTACAGAGACGTCAAATCTGTACTTATTGATCTTACCATCATCCGTTGGTTCATGATCGACAATCACTGCTTTAAAAGCATATTGATCCATACTGTCAATATACTCAAATGCCTTCTTCATGATATCCTTAGGAGACTGTTCTTCCGCAAATAAGCCTGTTCCAGCAAGTAAAAGTACAACGCCTGTTGCAGAGAGAAGTTTTTTATATAGTTCCATTTTCCATCCTTTATAATAAATTAACCGCTTAAATACATAAGCAATATCTTATTAGAGTATAGCACTTTAATTTATATTTGTCTATAAAAAATTATAATTTAATATGCAATTATTTAAGTCGAATATATAATTTAATAATAGGAGAAAAAAGTGATGAATGGGCAGTACTTTCAACACTTACTATTCGTTCTATTGTCGCAGGTGTTATAAGTGTTGCTGTCATCCAGGCACTCCTTGCTTTAATTGGTTTTGTCTTAATGGGAGTGCCATTTGCTGTCCTTTTAGAGATTGGTATCATGTTCTTGACGACAATTCAAGTACCAGCATTTCTTAATTATAGGCCCTATTATTGTTTATGTTTTTTCTCAGGGATCTCGAGCATCAGAGATCATCTTTACTATCTATATGCTCATAATCGGGGCTAGTGATGGAGTTTTAAAACCAATCTTAAAAGATGAGCAGAAAAAGAGGACTGTTTTCGGCAAAGGTCAAGACCAAAGTGGTGCTTGACAGAGATCATTGTTCTTACGGCTAACAGCGTCTTTCCATAATAATTTAGGCAAGTATCAAAGCTAAAAAAAAGCTTCTTGAGGGTATTGTAGCCAATATTAAAGTATTTATTTATGGAGAAACAATGATAGATGTACTGATCATCGGTTCAGGTGGTGCGGGACTCACCGCTGCCCTTTCGGCAAAAAAAGAAGGTGCCTCAGTCAGTGTAGTCGGTAAAGCCTACCCTACCAACGCACAAACATCCATGGCCCAAGGAGGCATCAATGCCGCACTTGGAAACGTGGAAGAAGACCATGTAGAATCGCATATTGCAGATACCATCAAGTCTGCGCATGGGCTTTGTGATGAGGCTATGGTAAGACAAATGTGTACAGATGCCCCTGAAACCATAGCATGGCTGGAGCGTTTGGGTGTGCCTTTTTCAAGACTGGACAACAGTAAGTCCGGTACCCAGACCATCGCCCAACGCAAAATGGGCGGTGCCTCTGCCAAGCGTGCCTGTTATGCCCAGGACTACACAGGGCTCAAGATCCTCCATACCCTGTATGATACCTGTTTAAAAGAAGAGATTCACTTTTTGGATGAACATTATCTTCTGAATCTTGTCATCCAACACGGGACAGTAAAAGGTGCCACTTTTTTGGATATCCGCACAGGGGAGGTCAAACAGATCAATGCGAAATCTGTCGTGCTCGCCACAGGCGGATATGGCGCGCTCTATCATGGGTTTACGACCAATGCCTACGGTTCTACCGGTGATGGTATAGCGGCAGTACTGCGTGCAGGTGGGGCAGTCTCTGACATGGAGTTCATCCAATTCCATCCCACTGCACTTAAACACTCTTGTATTTTGGTCTCTGAAAGTGCCAGAGGAGAAGGCGGCTATTTGGTCAATGAAAAGGGAGAGCGTTTTGTAGATGAGCTCAAACCGCGTGATGAAGTCGCCCGTGCCATCTTTAGCCAGATCAAAGAGGGGCAGAGGGTATTTTTGGATGTACGTCATTTGGGAGAAGAAAAACTCATGGAGCTGTTGCCACAGGAGGTAGAACTCTGTAAACTGCATGAACATGTGGATCCTGCCACAGAGCTTATCCCCATCAAACCTGTTGCACACTACACAATGGGCGGGATAGATGTCAATGCAATGCTGGAGGTCAATGGCATCAAAGGATGCTTTACCGTGGGTGAATGTTCCAATGCCAAAGTCCATGGTGCCAACCGTCTTGGTGGGAACTCGCTGCTTGAGATCACGGCTTTTGGAAAAGTAGCAGGAGCAAATGCCTATAAACATGCTGTTGATGCAAGTTCAAAACCTGCAGATGATACCCAACGACAAAAAGATACGAAAGAGATAGAAACACTTTTGTCACAAAAAAAACCTGTCAATTTTTACCCCTACAGAGAGAGACTGGGAAATCTTTTTTATGACAAGGTCGGTATTGTCAGAGACAATGAGCATCTCCGTGAAGCACTCAGCGAAGTAACTGCGATGCAAGAGACGCAAAAAGAGATGGGGATCACAGACAAAAGCCCTGCGAACAACCAGAACCTCATAGAGTTTTTGGAATTTAAAAATGCCCTGCTTCTGGCACCCACCATCATCACCTCAGCGATTGCAAGGGATGAAAGCCGCGGGGCACATTACAAAATCGGATTTGAAAGTGAGAATGAAGCACTGAAAAAACATAGTATACACCAGTGGGGAGAGGAAGAAACATGCAAATAAAGATCCTTCGAAGCGAAACTGGTACACATCAACACTATACCCTTCCTGAAGGCGAGATACCTCTTTTAAATGCCTTGAGCTACATTAAAGAGACACAAGATGCCACACTGACATTTTCAGCTGGCTGCCGTGCTTCGGTCTGCGGTACGTGTGCCGTACGTGTGAATGGAAGAGAAGAGCTTGCCTGCGCCTATAAAGTAAAACCCGGAGATATCATAGAGCCACTACAGTATCATCCTGTACTGCGTGACCTTAAAGTAGATAAACACAAAGCCAAAGAGACACTCTTAAAAAGTACCGCATGGTTACACAGCTCGCAAGAGGCTTCACTCACACACAGTGATGAAAAACTCTCAGAAAGACAAACAGACTGCATACTCTGTGACTCATGCTACTCCGCCTGCCCTGTCTATGCAGTCAATCCTGATTTCCTTGGGCCTTTCGCACTGACACGTGCGTATCGCTACAGTACTGACAAACGCGAAAGCCATGCAAAAAACATTATAGATAACATTCAAACCAATGGTGTATGGGACTGTACTTTATGCGGCGAGTGTACTATGGCATGTCCTAAAGGGATAGACCCTAAGATGGATATCACCATGTTACGAGGACTCTCTGTCCAAGAGGGATATGAAGATCCCTCTTTTGCAACACAGAGTTTTGGTACGCCAGATTTTGGCGGTGGAGGATTTGGGTTTGACCCCAATGCAGGATTTTAGAGGTCTCTAGGATCTACGATCTTCCCTGCTATAGCAGAAGCGGCTGCCACAGCTGAGTTCGCCAAGTAGATCTCAGATGTTCTGGCACCCATACGACCTACAAAGTTACGGTTCGTGGTAGCTACACAACGCTCACCGTCTCCAAGTATACCCATATATCCACCCAAACATGCACCACAAGTAGGGTTAGAAACCACGGCACCTGCTTCGATAAGAATATCCATCAAACCTTCATGCTGTGCCTGAAGGAGTATCTTTTGTGTGGCTGGCGTTACGATCATACGTGTATGACGTGCGACTCTTTTGCCTTTCACGATCTCCGCTGCGATACGCAGATCCTCGATACGTCCATTTGTACAAGATCCTATCATCACCTGGTCTACTTTGAGATCATCTGCAACAGCTTGTTCTATAGGTTTACCGTTTGACGGCAAGAAAGGATATGCGACCACCGGTGAAAGTGCTCCAGTATCTATTGTGATCACTTGACAATACTCGGCATCTGCATCAGAAACATGGATCTTGGGTTCAGCTCTTAATCCACCGTTCACTTCTTTTCTCTCTTCAAGGTACGCCAAAGTGATATCATCCACTGCAAAGATACCGTTTTTAGCTCCCGCCTCGATGACCATATTCGCGATAGAGAATCTGTCTGCCATACCAAGGTGCTGGATCGCTTCACCTGTAAATTCGATGGCTTTATACAATGCACCATCCACACCTATCTGACGGATAAGCTCCAAGATGATATCTTTACCATAAATGTGTTCACCTGGAGTACCTGTCAATTCCACTTTGATCGTCTCGGGTACTTTAAACCAGTTACCGCCTGTGATCATCCCGAATGAAAGGTCTGTGCTTCCCATACCTGTTGAAAATGCACCAAGGGCACCATGCGTACAGGTG
>Ga0210109_1000138_pt1 | contig 13762 bp, 9 predicted proteins | sample China_Bullhead_C_FD_184857 | JGI IMG/M metagenome (GOLD analysis project Ga0210109, IMG submission 184857) | Wetland microbial communities from San Francisco Bay, California, USA, that impact long-term carbon sequestration -... | ecosystem: Environmental > Aquatic > Marine > Wetlands ...
ATGGACTACAAAACCGTACTAACCACTTGCGCTTACTGTGGTTGTGGCTGTGGGCTCTATTTGGAGGTATTGGACGGTCAGGCAATCGGGACCATTCCCTCCAAGACCAATCCCATAAATGAGGGTAAGCTGTGCGTCAAGGGTTGGAACATTCATGAGTTCGTCCAACATCCGAAGCGACTAACCAAACCGCTCATTCGCAAAAACGGCACACTTACCGAGTCCAGTTGGGATGAAGCCTTGGACTACACTGCCTCCAGACTCAAAGAGATCAAAGAGGCCCACGGCAGTGACAGCATCGCTTTTCTGGCCTCTGCCAAGGTGACCAACGAGGAAAACTACATCATCATGAAATTTGCTCGAGCCGCAGTGGGGACCAACAACGTGGACCACTGCGCCCGGCTCTGACACTCCTCCACGGTGGTAGGTCTTGCCGCCGCCTTTGGTAGTGGAGCCATGACCAACTCCATTGCTGAGATCGAGGATGCTGACTGTATTTTTGTCATCGGCTCAAACACCACCTCATCGCACCCTCTGGTTGCCACCAGGATCTTTCGCGCCCTAGAGAAAGGGGCCAAACTGGTGGTTGCAGATCCCCGTAGGATCCAACTCGCCCTGAAGGCTGATATCTACGCCCGTCAGAACCTGGGCACCGATGTGGCGCTACTCAATGGCATCATGCACGTGATCTTGAAAAACAACTGGCACGATCAGCAGTTCGTTGAGGAGCGCTGCGAGGGTTTTGAGGAATTCAAGGCAGTTATCGACAACTATCCTCCGGAGAAGGTGGCCGAGATTACTGGGGTTGCTGCTGATGACATCGGGAAAATTGCCGAATATTACGCCACGGCCGAAGCAGCCTCTATTGTCTATTGCATGGGCATCACCCAGCACACCACCGGAGTGGACAATGTCAAATCCCTGGCCAATCTGGCCATGCTCACCGGCAATATGGGCAAGGAAGCCACCGGGGTGAACCCGCTTCGGGGTCAGAACAACGTCCAGGGTGCCTGCGACATGGGGGGGCTTCCCAATGTGTATTCTGGCTACCAGGCGGTAAATGTTATCGACAACCAGACCAAGTTCGAGGATGCCTGGAATGCCAAACTTTCCGATCAGATCGGCCTCACCATTCCTTTCATGCTCTCCGGCCTTGCCGAGGGTAAGGTCAAAGCGCTCTTTACGGTGGGGGAGAATCCCATGGTGAGCGATCCTGACATTGGCCATGTGGAAAAAGCGCTCAAGAACGCCGAGTTCTTGGTGGTCCAGGACATTTTCCTCACCCCCACAGCGGAGTTGGCCCACGTGGTGCTGCCGGGAACCTCATTTGCGGAAAAGGACGGCACCTTCACCAACACAGAACGTAGAGTGCAACTGGTGCGAAAGGCCATTGAACCTGTGGGTGAGTCCAAGCCCGACTGGGAGATCATCCAAGAAATCTCCAATCGCTTCGGCTATCCGATGAACTATGGTAGCGCCGAAGAGATCATGCAGGAAATCTCCAGCCTCACTCCATCTTATGGCGGCATTACCTATGAACGTCTTCAGGGCGATGGTCTAACGTGGCCATGCCCGGACAAGGAACATCCGGGCACCAAATTCCTGCACAAAGACAAATTCGCTCGCGGCCTGGGACTCTTTCACGCCATTGAGTACCAGCCTCCAGCCGAGGTGGTGGACGAGGAGTATCCCTTCTGGCTCAGCACCGGCAGGGTGTATGTCCACTATCACACCGGGACCATGACCCGGGTATCCCCCACACTTCATGCGGAGATGCCGGAAGGCACCTTGGAGATCCACCCACAGGATGCGGACAAGCTGGGAGTTCGCCAGGGTGAGTCAGTGAAGGTTGCTTCCCGCCGGGGTGAAATCACAGCAAAGGTGACGGTGACCGACAGGGTGGGTGTGGGTGTGGTGTTCATGCCATTCCATTTTGCCGAGACCTGTGCCAACATTCTCACCAATCCGGCCCACGATCCCATTGCCAAGATCCCGGAATATAAGGTCTGTGCCGTCAAGGTGGAGAAGGCGGCTTAGGAGGAGAGTGGCACCGCAGCAAGCCCAGACGAAGATGCGGGGCGCATGGCGCAAGGTATAGAACGTCTTATCTTATTGGTCATTAAGTCATTTGGCTTCGCCGTCAGTACGCTACGCTGTCACTTATTGTATTTTGTGATAAGATAATGACGGCCGTAAGGCCGAATGACGGGCGCAGCCCGAATGACAGCGAAGTGCAATTGCGCGAAGCGTAATGACACAATGCTAATAGGATGTCACGCGCTTTTCGCCAATTATGCACGCTCAACGATCTTGATTATCTATCCTGTTTCATTTATGGAGGTTTGATGAAGGCAACAGTTGATCCAAACAGATGTGACATCGCCGGCATCTGTGTCGTGATATGTCCTGAAGTTTTCCGCTTCCACGAGGGCAGCAAGAAGGCATACGTGACCAGAAAAGAAATTCCTAAGGACCTGGAACAGAAATGTTTGGAAGCCGCGAAAAAATGTCCAAATAAGGCGATTATTATAATTAGTGATTGAGTAGCTTAATGATTGGTATGGTCGGCTGAGGGCAGCCGCCCTTACCTTTTCTTTCCTTATGCTTTGAGATCAGGTCGCCTTTAGTAGCACCCAGAAGCTGATCGAATTGCAGATCTCACAGATAATCTCCCCCACTCAAACTGCTCCCGAAAAATACGGATTACCTGGAAATTGGCTATTGGTATCGGTCAGTCACCGCCTTCATATTTTCACCGCTTCCCCATAACCAAGAAAAGCCGCGAAAAACCATTTGGCATGTAGCACTCCAGAAATGAAGACGATTCCCTTTTACGGTAAAGGCTATCATGGCCATTAGCGAGACTTTTTAGTTAGTGGAACTCGCCTCTCAAAGACGGGCTTTTTAGATTGACACGATTGCGACCTGTACTGTAGCCTAATAGTATAAGTATCTGTTTTCCTTTCACTTGACACCATTTTTTCTTTTACCTGACACAGTACCCATTTTAGGTGCCCGTTTAAGTATGCATAGTTAACCACAGAGTCATCAAAGGAGTATCCCATGGGCAAACACAGAGGAAAAATCTTATTGGCTGTGGATGGTTCAGATCAGGCTTTTGAAACGGTGCGCTACGTTAGCCAGTTGTTTCCACCCAAGCGTATGGAAACGGTTCTTTTCCATGTGGCCACCAAAGTGCCAGAGGGTTTCTGGGATGTGGAGAAAAACCCAGCATTCAAGCACAAGCTAAGCAGCGTGGCAGCCTGGGCGACGCGGGAACAGACCGTGGTTCAGGAATTCATGGAGAGAGCGAGGCAGCTGTTCTTGGATCGAGGCTTCCCCGAAGATAAGGTCAGTGTCAAAATGGAGGAACGAAAGAAGGGCATAGCGCGAGACATTATCACTGAGTCACAACTGGATTATGACGCGGTGGTTGTTGGACGCTTGGGAAAAAGCCAGCTAAAAGATCTTGTCTGGGGGAGCGTTGCAAACAAGCTCATCGGGCGACTGACCCATGTACCCGTCTGTGTGGTAGGAGGTAGCCCACAAGATGGCAAGATACTAGTAGCCATGGACACCTCGGAGGAGGCCACCAAGGTCTTGGACTTTGCGGGAAACATGATGGACATCACGGATTGTGAGGTAACACTCTTTCATGTCATCCGAGGTTTAGAATCCTGGACAGCAGACGCCAGTGAGGAATTACAGAAGGCTGAAAAAGCTGCAACGACCCTTTTGGAAGAGGCTGTCGGTCGTTTGGAAAGGGCCGGCCTCAATCGTGATCGTATCTCCACTAAAATTCGTTCCGGAGCGGCCAGCCGAGCCGAGGCCATCGTTGAAGAAGCCAGAAACTCCGGCTGTGGCACTATTGTTGTGGGCCGAAGAGGCCTTTCGCGTGTGGAAGATTTCTTTATGGGCCGGGTGAGCAAGAAGGTCTTACAGCTGGCGAAGTGGACGGCGGTTTGGGTGGTAAGCTAGGCTGATGGGAGTATTGAACTCGTCCCATTATAGTACCCTGAAATCGATGTTTCACCTTTTTCCTTTTTCATTTGTGGGAGCGACTTTTAGTCGCGATCTTCTTCCGATGGCTCACCGCAAGATCGCGGCTGCCTGCCCGCCATCGGCTTCGCCTTCAGGCGAGGCGGGCGGGGAAAGCCACTCCCACAGAATGTGAGTGCTTTTGCTCAAATTCCATGTTGGGGTTCAGTTTAGGATAATTATAATGAGTTGCCTGTTGGGGGGGGGTAAAGGAGCCCCTCTTAGCTTGTAGGCAAGTGGATGGTAAAAACTGTCCCTGGGCCTCTTTTGTCTCCTTCTCCGGTTTCTAATATTGTCAGCCTTTCAGCAGAAAGCGGACTCTCAACCTCAATATACCCTCCGTGATCCTTAATAATTCCGAAGGTAACTGATAATCCAAGCCCCGTACCTTCTCCCACGCCTTTGGTTGTAAAAAAGGGATCAAAAATTTTACTTATGATTTCCGGAGGAATACCTCTGCCCGAATCCATAAAAGAAATAACTATTTCTCCTGCATCAATGTCGTGGTTGGTAGTAATGGCAATGACACCATCGCTGCCCATTGCATCATGCGAATTATTGAGCATGTTGATATAAACTTGTTTCAGTTTTTCACTATCACCAGAGATACGCGGGAGATGTGGTGCAAAATCCCTGTTGATATAGATTCGGTCTATTTTCAGGGAATGTTCCATCACCGCTAGCACTTCTTCAATGATTTGATTGATATCAATAGGGTCAATAATAGTTTCGCCCTCTCGCGAATAGAGGAGAAGGTCGGCAACAATTCTGCCGCATATCTTGGACTGTTCTGCGATGAGTTTGAGATCTTCAAGAGCCTCACTTCCCTCGGGGAACTCGTCTGCCAGAAGCTGTGCATGGGTCAGAATGACCTGAAGGGGGGTGTTGATCTCATGGGCTACCCCGGCTGCCAATTGTCCCACCGTGGCCATTTTTTGTGATTCTATCAAACCTTCAGTGACTCTTCGGAGTTCTGTCACATTCTTGGCAATCCCCTCACACCCGGCGAATTCCCCCGATTCATCCAAGATGGCATTGGCAGTAATCAGCATATTAAGGATTCCGCCATCTTTTTTCTTGAACTCTACCTCATAATCTTTGATGAAGCCCTGATTTTCCAGGGTCTGACGATAATTGTAAGCCTCATCCTGATTCCGAAACACATCTTCAAGGGTCACGTGTTGGAACTCTTCCCTGGAGTCGTAGCCCAACAGCTCCAAACCGCTGGGATTGATTGTGGTGACCTCTCCTTTCTTATTGCTTATATAGACCATGTCCTTTGAGTCCTCGAAAAGCCGCCCGTACTTCTTCTCCGAGTTGACAAGTTCTGCTGTGCGCAACTCAACCATCATCTCCAAATTGGCATTCAACTCGTTGATCTCCTGGTAGCGATCTTCCAGTTCTTTATGAGATTTTTCCAACTGCTGACTCATCAATTTCATTTCGGTGATGTCAGCAAAAATGCCGCTTACATAGGCGAGTTCGCCCTTTTCATCCAGGACAATCTGGCTTCTCTCCCGAATCCACCTAACATCGTCGGATTTGGTTCTTATTCTGTATTCTCGCAGGTAGACCTTATCCGCCTCCAGCGCTTTTTTAAATAACTCTTTTACCGGTTGAATATCTTCTTCAACAACAATATCGTACCAATTCAATTTTTTTGCATTGAAGTCTTCCTTGGGATAGCCGGTCAGTTTCTCGATCTTGTCATCTAAGAAGTCGACGGACCAATCCTCGTATCCTTTAAAAACAATAGATGGAATGGTACTGAACAACAGTCGATAGTTTGCCTCAGATCGTGCTAAAGACTCCTCCATCCGCTTGCGATCCGTAATATCTTTGAAATTCTCAACAACACCCAGGATTTCCCCCTGTTCATTTCGGAAAGGCGTTGCTGTTAAAATGCACTGGATTTGGGTGCCGTCCATCCGTTGTCTTTCGGTCTCGATTTCTATCCTGTCCTCACCTCCCAAGATTTGTTTAACAGGACATTTGGGGGTGTGACAAACGGGCCCGGATAGAACCTCATAACACTTTTTTTGAAGGTCTTCTTCTGTCACTCCAAACACGTTAACAAAGGTATCGTTGACCCTGAGCATATTGTGTTCTTTATCCACTACCCGCATGCCGTCCGCTGCCGTACGAAAGATTTGCTCCAACTCCACTTTGGTTCTGGTGATTTCGTCTTTGGCTTGCTTTCTTTCAGTAACGTCAAAGAAAATACCGCTGAAATGCCGAATGGCACCTGACGAATCACAGGCTATGGTACCTCTGTCCTGAATCCACATTGTTTGGCCATTTCTGATTCTTATTCTGTACTCTCTGAGATAGGATTTATTGCCACTCAATGCCATTTTTGTTGCGCCCTTGACAGCATCAAGGTCATCTTCAATGATCAAATCAGACCACTTCATCCTTCGAGAACTAAAAACTTCCTTTGGATACCCGGTAAACATTTCAACCTTATGGTCAAAAAAATCAACACCCCAATTTTCGTACCCTTTGTAGACAACACCAGGGATATTATCGAGCAATAGCTCGTAATCGGCAAATGATTCCTTCAAGGCGTCTTCTATCAACTTGGACCTGGTCTCTTCCGACTTCAGCCTTAGAATTTCATCTTCAAGCTCTTTGATCTTTTCCTGTAATTTATTGTAATTTGCGTGCTTCATAACACTCTTACCTCTTGCAGTGTCTGTCCGGAAAGAACTATTTAAGGCGGGGCCGAATGGCACTGCCTCTAGCCCAACTTCTCCATTAGGGACACACTCAGCCTTTTCCTAAATAGATCGGCCGATTTAACGCAAGCTTTGGAAGGGATAGGAAGCACCTGAGCATGGAGAGCATGTAAGAAGAGCTGAAAGCGAAAAGCTGAATGTTTCCAAAAATTAGCTTGCTTTACTCAACACTTCGTCCACCTTTCTTTCAAGTTCGCCTCGGTCGATGGGTTTCATGCAGTAGGCACTAGCTCCTAATCGCATGGCCTCCTCGACGCTTGCGTGGGTGGGGTAACCTGTGAGCATAATGGTTTTTATATCGGGTTGAACCTCTTTTAGTCTGCCCAAGACCTCCACACCATCTATTTTCTTGAGTTTTATGTCCAGTATGGCGAGGTCAACCGGATGGTTGGTCACATGATCGATAGCCGCCACTTCATCCGTATAACCAAGAATCTCGTGTCCCCTTTTCTCCAATACTTTACGGATTGCATCTACGGCCTCCTGGACATCATCTACAACCAGAATCCGAGCCATATGGCCTCCTCCCTTGTCAGCGGTCTGAATAAAATGGCTCCCCCCCGGGCACTATTCTGCATCTGGCAACACAGACTTTTTCTGTGCTCTTTTCTCAGTTCTCAGCCATACCATGCAGCCGCTTTGACGAGTAAAACACAGTGGTGTTGACTAAATCTACACAATTATTATGAGTGTAGACTATGTCTACATCTTTCTTTCAATTTTTCATATTCTATATTACTATAGAATGTAAGCGCAAGTTACTAAGTTCCTGTGCACAATGCCCACGGATTGACACTCCGCCTATCGAGCGAAGGTATCTAAAGAACGAAGTCCACCGATTTTAGATCCTGTTCTGCTTGCTCTTCTCGTTGTCTTCACCTAAATCGCGCCTTCTCTTTCGACTCAAGACAGTGGAGAAGTTGAAAAAATGTCCTATCAGGTGCTTTCTTACCCTACGTTCACCACAATGGAATAGTATAGTTGAGGAAAAGAATCCTATCCAAAGTCTGGTCCAAGGAGCTAGCAAAATGAACAATGATCTGGCTTTCTCCCCCGCCAAGAGCAAAAACCAGCTAATGGTGGTCGGAGGCGGTATCGCTGGAATGGAAGCAGCTTTAACTGCCGCTAGTATGGGCTTACGGGTTTATCTGGTGGAAAAAGAGTCCGCCATAGGCGGGGTCATGGCGCAACTGGACAAGACCTTTCCCACCAATGAATGTTCCATGTGAATTATCTCTCCTAAACTGGTCGAGGTCGGCCGTCATCGGAACATCGAATTGTTGACATTGACAGAGGTGGAGGAGATTGCCGGAAAGCCGGGTGACTTCAGGGTGAAAGTCACCCAAAAGCCTCGCTTTATCGACCCAACTAAGTGCACGGGCTGCGGTGATTGCGTTGCGGTGTGTCCTGTGGTGTGCAAAAACGAATTCGACCTGGGTCTAGACGAGCGGAGGGCCATATACCGGCGGTACGCCCAAGCGGTTCCAGGAGCCTTTACCATTGAAAAACACGGCACTTCTCCATGTAAAGCGACCTGTCCCGCCCATATCTCGGTCCAGGGATACTTAGCCCTGGTGGCGCAGGGCAAGTACCACGAGGCCTTGAAGCTCATTAAACAAGAAAATCCGCTCCCCGCCATCTGCGGCCGGGTGTGCCATCATCCGTGTGAGACGGCCTGTATGCGGGGTGAAGTGGATGAGCCGGTGGCAATTGACGCTATCAAGCGCTTCGTGGCGGATCTCGATCTCAACTCTGAGACCAGGTACATCCCGGAGATTAAACAAGAGCGCGACGAAAAGGTGGCCATTATTGGTTCCGGACCGGCGGGCTTGACCTGCGCTTATTATCTTGCCATCGAAGGCTACCAGGTCACCGTCTTTGAAAAACTGCCCGTGCTCGGCGGCATGCTCAGCGTGGGGATACCCTCTTACCGTTTGCCGAGAGATATTATCGAAGCTGAGATTGAGGTCATTCGCGACATGGGGGTCCAGTTCCAAACCTCCATCGACATCGGCAAGGACATTACCATAGGTGAGCTTCGTGAACGGGGGTACCAGGCTTTCTTCGTTGCCATCGGCTCTCATGAGTGCAAAGTGCTCGGCATAGAGGGAGAAGATCTCGAAGGAGTCTATCCTGGAGTCGATTATTTGCGAGAAGCCAACCTGGGTAACCATGTCTCCCTTGGCGATAAGGTGGCTGTCGTCGGAGGGGGCAACGTGGCCATGGATACTGTGCGAACCGCACTGCGCTTGGGGTCATCGAAGCCCTTCATTCTCTACCGACGCAGTTTGGAGGAGATGCCGGCCAGTGAGGAAGAAATAGAGGAATGCAAAGAAGAGGGCATCGAGATCCATTTCCTAACCAACCCCACCCGGATCATTGGCGAAAACGGCAGAGTGAAAGCCATTGAATGCGTGAAAATGAGGCTGGGTGAGCCTGATGAGAGCGGCCGTCGTCGTCCTGCACCCATTCCTGACTCCGAATTTGTCATGGAAGTAAACGCAGTGGTACCCGCCATAGGGCAGGAATCCGACTGGGCCTGCCTCACGGATGAGTGTGCCTGCACCTTGAGTGACTGGAACACCATGCAGGTGGATCCCCTGACCCTGCAAAGCAGTGATCCTGACATTTTTGCCGGTGGGGACGCGGTGTACGGTCCGAGGACGGTAATCGAGGCGATTGCCCACGGAAAACAGGCGGCCATTTCCATTGACCGCTTCATCCGTGGCGAAGACCTGATCGAAGGCCGCGAGAAGGAATGGAAGGCTATCGAGGAGGTTGAAACCGAGGGTTACGACCGTATCCCTCGCGAGCAGATGCCAAGGCTTCCAGCCGAAAAGAGAAGCGGCAATTTCAAGGAGGTGCAACTGGGGTTCACGGAAGAGAAGGTCAGACTCGAGGCTCAAAGGTGTCTCAGTTGCGGTGTCTGCTCAGAGTGCTATCAATGTGTGGACGCATGCCTTGCCGGAGCCGTTATACATGAGGATCAGACAGTAGAGCGAGAAATCGAGGTGGGAGCAATCATTCTCGCTCCAGGTTTCAAGACTTTTGACCCTTCATCATTTGACACCTATGCTTATTCTCAATTCCCCAACGTTATGACCTCAATAGAGTTCGAGAGGCTACTCTCGGCCTCCGGCCCTACTCAAGGGCATTTACAGCGCCCTTCCGACGAAATGGCGCCGAAATCCATCGCCTTTCTTCAATGTGTAGGCTCCAGGGACATCAACCGTTGCGATCATAGCTACTGTTCCTCGGTCTGCTGTACCTATGCCATCAAGCAAGCCGTGGTCGCCAAAGAACATGTCCACGGCGATCTTGACGCCGCCATATTTTTCATGGATATGCGCACCCATGGAAAGGAATTCGAAAGATATTACAACCGGGCCCGCGATGAACATGGCGTCCGTTTCATTCGCTCTCGAATACATACTGTTGAGACCCATAGACAGAACGGGAATCTTGTCTTGGAATACGTCCTTGAAGACGGCACGGTCAGAAGCGAGTCCTTCGATATGGTGGTGCTTTCCGTGGGCATCGAACCATCTGATTCCGCTCTTGAGCTAGCCAATAAGTTGGGCATCCGGGTCAACGAGCATTCGTTCTGCGAGCACTCGTCTTTTGAGCCCGTCTCCACCAGTCGGCCGGGGGTTTTCGTTTGTGGAACTTTCCAGAGTCCCAAAGACATTCCCCAATCTGTTGTGGAAGCCAATGCGGCGGTAGGTGCGGCGGGAAACCTTCTCGAACCTGTGGCTGTTGAACCGCCTGAGGTGTTAGAGGTTCCCGAGCAACTCGAATCCGCCGTATTTCTAGACCCGCCTCGTATCGGCATCTTTGTATGCAATTGCGGCATTAATATTGGTGGGGTGGTACGCGTGCCCGAAGTGGTTGAGTACGCTAGCAATCTTCCCTTCGTGGTTCATTGCCAAGAAAACCTGTTTTCCTGCTCACAAGACGCCCAAGGCAAACTTAAAGAGGTCATCCAAGAACAACGGTTGAACCGTGTGGTGGTGGCGGCGTGTTCGCCCCGAACTCATGAGCCTCTGTTCAAGGACACGGTGCATGCGGCCGGCGTTAATAAGTATCTCTTCGAAATGGCCAATATTCGAGATCAAGATTCGTGGGTACATCAAAATGCTCCCGAAGCCGCCACCCAAAAGGCGAAAGATTTGGTGCGCATGGCCGTGGCCAAGGCAGCTCTTTTGGAACCTCTTAACGAACAACAGTATCCCATTACCCCGGAAGCCCTCGTCGTGGGTGGCGGGGTGGCCGGAATGCAGGCCGCGCTGACCATCGCAGAGAGCGGCTATCCGGTCCATCTCGTGGAAAGAACCGATAGGCTGGGAGGCCAGGCAAACCATATCCATTGGACCTGGAAAGGAGAGGATGTCCAGGAGTTTCGAATGAATCTGGAAAAGGAGGTTCGTCAACATCCTCTCATAACACTGCATTTGGGCGTTGAAGTAACCTACATGAGTGGATTCGTCGGAAACTTCCGTTCCACCCTCACCAGAGTGGGGATTAGCCAGGAAGCCATGACGGTGGATCACGGGGTGGTGGTGCTCGCCACCGGTGGCGCTCCCTACCGCCCCAAGGAATATCTGTACGGTGAACACCAACGCGTATTCATGTGGCACGAACTGGATGATCTGATTCTTCGAGAACATCCCGTCATCACAGAGGGTAACTGTGGTGTTTTTATTCAATGCGTGGGATCCCGAAACCATGAGCGTCCTTATTGCAGCAGAATATGCTGTACTCACAGCCTCCAGACCGCTCTTAGGATAAAAGAAGTCAATCATGATATGGACATCTATGTCTTATATCGGGACTTACGCACTCACGGGCTTCGGGAAGATCTTTATGCCGAGGCCAGATCTAGAGGGGTTATTTTTATTCGTCACAGTCTCGAAGATCTGCCAAAAGTCAACGTTTACGAAGACGGAAAACTCGAGGTCCGGGTGCTGGACCACGTGCTCCAGCGACCGATAATCCTACAACCAGATTTCATCAATCTGGCCACTGCCGTTGTGCCTACGGCCGCCGGAGACCTAGCCCGACATCTTAAAGTGCCTCTCAACCAAGACGGTTTCTTCCTTGAAGCACACGCAAAGTTGAGACCTTTAGACTTCGCCACGGATGGTGTTTTCGTTTGCGGTCTGGCCCACTATCCAAAAGACATTGAAGAATCTCTTACTCAGGCCATGGGAGCGGCGGCACGAGCCGGGTCCGTACTGGCCAAAGGGATATGGGTGAGCAGTGGTCTCGTGTCACACATCGATCCGGCAACGTGCGTGGGGTGTCAGGGATGCTTGAACACTTGTCCCTACGGTGCTATCGACTTCCTTGATGAACAGCAAATCTGTCAGGTGAACATAGCCCTTTGCAAGGGTTGCGGATCATGTGCTGCTGCTTGTACTTCCGGGAGCGCGCGGTTGGCAGGTTTTGCACGTCAACAGATTAACGCTCAAATAGTTGCCTCGATGAGAGGAATCTAGCTAAGGGGGAGAAAGCATGGCGGATTTTGAACCCAAGATTCTTGCCTTTCTCTGTAACTGGTGCGCTTACGCTGGTGCAGATCTGGCGGGGGTCAGTCGCCTTCAGTACCCTCCCAATGTGCGGGCCATTCGGGTTATGTGTTCCTCGTCTGTCTCTTTCGAGAACATCCTGAAAGGCTTCCAAATGGGAACGGACGGTGTTTTCGTGGGAGGGTGACACCTGGGGGACTGTCATTACCAGTATGGTAATTACATGACTGCTCAGAGGGTGGCCGTTCTCAGGGATTTGCTCGAATTTGTTGGTATTGAAGGGGAGAGGTTAAACCTCGTTTGGGTTTCATCGGCTGAGGGTCCTCGCTTCGCAAACGAAATGACTGAATTCACCGAAAAGATTCGCTCTTTAGGACCCCTTAATTGGAACTACCAGTGGGCGGTTCCGGATTCCGAATTACGGGCTGCAAATCCAAGCAAATGAACGGGAGGAAATTGCTCGTGTCGAAACATTGCAGAACGGGGTCTCGCCGTCGAATTTCAAGGTTTGACCAGGAGTAGAAAGATGTACCATGCCATCAAGGAGAGGGTAACGGAACTTCTTAGTACTGGTGAAGTTAAAGGCTTTCTGGCGCTGAAAAAAGATAATGGACATATCAAGCCCCATCTTTATGTTTCCCCCGATGAAATTGATCAACTCTCCATCGGCGACGGGGAAACCGCAGGTGATGCCCGTTATCCCCTCACCAAGATTCTGACCATGCTCCTGCAAAACCATTCAGGAGAGCCTTTCGGCATTCTCGCTCGCGGTTGCGATCAGCGGGCCTTAAGGGCACTGGCCGCCTGGAACCAGATCTCACTCGAGCAGGTAGTGGTCATAGGGGTGGCTTGCTCCGAAGAGTTGGCTCGAGCGTGCAACTGCGGATTGCCTTATCCTGATGAATGGCTGGAAGGCGAACAAATTGAACCGAAGGACCCCCGCCCGGTGGAGTGGGAAGAAAAAAGCCCCCTGCAAAGACTCGATCTATGGAGAGCCGAATTTGAAAAATGCATTAAATGTTATGGCTGCCGAAACATTTGTCCAATGTGCTTTTGCAAAGAATGCAGCCTTGAAAGTGAGGATGTGGTAACAAAAGGAGAAATCCCACCGGACCTTCCCATGTTCCATCTGGTAAGGGCTCTTCACATGATCGGGCGTTGCGTGGATTGTGGACTATGCGAAGAAGCCTGTCCTGCAAGCATTCCGCTGAGAGCACTCTACAAAAAGGTCAATGACATCGTTGAGACTCGCTTCCAATTCAGAGCGGGGATAGAGCAGACCGAGCAGTCTCCCCTCCACAAGATAGCCGAACCGCCGGCAGCAATTTGAGCATGAAAGAAAATTTGAGGGGTATTTTTATGGACTACAAAACCGTACTAACCACTTGCGCTTACTGTGGTTGTGGCTGTGGGCTCTATTTGGAGGTATTGGACGGTCAGGCAATCGGGACCATTCCC
>Ga0210109_1000140_pt1 | contig 13717 bp, 14 predicted proteins | sample China_Bullhead_C_FD_184857 | JGI IMG/M metagenome (GOLD analysis project Ga0210109, IMG submission 184857) | Wetland microbial communities from San Francisco Bay, California, USA, that impact long-term carbon sequestration -... | ecosystem: Environmental > Aquatic > Marine > Wetlands ...
ATATTCAAAGTTAAATGAAAAGTAGATATGAAGCTGCTAAAAATGTATTTGTCGATTCAGTAGATATTGACGACTACATTGATCTAGATTCTTCAGTAACGGCTTTTCAACAACTGCAGCACAGTATGGATAAGCCGTTGAAGATGATCTTGCTTTTTGGAAGACCGGGCACCGGAAAGAGTATTTTACTCACTCGTGTCCAGGAAAAACTGAAACATCAAAAAGAGATACACTATTTTGATACACCTGCGATCAATGAAAAAGAGTTTTTTCATAAATTATTCAAAGTTTTAACAAAAAAAGATCTACCGAGTAATACCGAAGTGAATTTCGCAGCCTTAGTTGATTTTTGTAAAAAACTTAGAGGTAAAAGAGAGATCATTATATTGCTTGATGAAGCGCAAATGTATAGCCCTGAGATGATGGAAAAGATTCGGCTGCTTTCTGACAGCCGTGCAGTTAAATTTGTGGTTTCTTTACATAAAACAGAAGATGAAGATCTGATAGCTAAACAGCATTTCCAATCTCGTATATGGGAAGTTATTGAGCTTAAAAATGCTACAAAAGAAGATCAAACTGCATATATACATAAAAAACTTCTAAAAAAGAATCTTTTTGAGATAGCAAATAGTATTAAAGCAAAGAATATAAAACGTATACATAAATATACAAAAGGTAATTATCGAGAGTGTAATAAACTCTTATTTACAATTTTTGAAATTTGTGAGTATTATGATAAAAACGAACCGTCTAAAGTGAATTATGCGAAGATTTCAGACAGAATTATTGAAATGGCAGCACTGAAGTTAGGATACATTCATGTATGATATCAAACAATTAGAAGATGAATGGAAACAATATAAGAAGAAAAAGTTAAAACCTTGGTATATAGGCACTGGTATTCTTGTTGTTTTAACACTATTACTTATTTTTTTTCAAACAAATCTTAAAATAAATTTTGATGCATTGAAAACGTACTTTGACACTTCAAAAGAGATACAGCCTCTTAAAAATAATGATAAGTCTGAAGGTACAGTAGTGTCTAACAAGTTGAAAGAAAATGAGAATCTACTGCTTGATGATGCTTTAGAGAAGTTGGAAGTAAAAGACAATATAATTGAAATGGCCGAGAAAGTGGTGAAAGGACATGATAATATACTGGTTGACATACCTATACTTGATGATATAAATGAACACCATGATGAAGATGAAATTGAAACAAGGAAGAAAGTACATATAGAGATTATTGATTCAACAAGTGTTTCAGGATATAAAGATGTAGAAAAGCGTTTTTTTGAATCCCATGATGTTGATGATGCTCTGTTTTTAGCGAAAAGTTATTATAAAAATGGAAATTATGAAAAAGCAGAATATTGGGCATTAGAGACCAATAAACTTGATGATGGCCATGAAGAAAGTTTACTTATTTTTGTCAAATCAAAGGTAAAACTGGGTCATAAAAATGAAGCCTTGTCTATTCTAAACTCATATGTGAAACAGTCAGACTCTCAAGAGGCAAAAAAGTTATTATATCGGATTGAAAATGATAAATTATAAAACTAAATTTAGTATTATGTTATACTTTATGTGTATAGTAGGGAGTGGCAAATGGTAAAGCTCATTGAAATCATGCTCAAAGAAAATCTTATAACGAAAGATGCAATTTCAACATTGGTGAAAAGCAGACCTCCTAAAAAGATATCCTTTGCAAACCTTTTAGCTGAAAATATGATCGATCTGCATACTGTTGAGATCTTTTTAGCTAAGAAGATAAGGCAAGGTGTGATTACTTTGTCACATCTTGAAAAGATAGAGGGAATAAACATTATTCCTATCATAGAAGAGGTGGCAAAAACACTACATGTAGAATATGTGGATTTGGATGAAGTTGAAATTGATATGAAACTCTTTTCAAAACTTTCATACAGTCAATTACTCAAATATAATATTATTCCAATAGAAGAGAGTGATCTACATGTGCTTATTGTATTTGATGACCCTCTTGATATGGCAGCACAAGATGCAATACAAAGACTTTTCCCGAAGAAACCTATACGTATTGCTATTTCTAAACCATCGCAAATCAACCAGCATTTACAGCGTCTGGAAATCAATGAGAGTATTAAAGGTTTGGTTGCTGATATTCGTAAGGATTTGGCACAAGAGGGAAAAGCGGATGAAAAAGCAGATGAATCACCTGCTGTTCTAAAATTGATTGATGTCATCATAAAACAAGCTATCTTTGTCGGTGCAAGTGATATTCATATTGAAGCTCTTGAAAAAAGCTGTATCGTAAGAGTACGTGTTGATGGTATATTGCGTCAAAGCTTTACATTTGATAGAGACATTTTCAACCCGTTGGCTTCTAGAATGAAACTACTTTCAAATTTGGATATTGCAGAAAAAAGAAAACCTCAGGATGGTAGATTTTCTACAACAATATCACAAAAAGATTTTGACTTTAGGGTTTCGACGTTACCTACGATATTTGGAGAATCGATAGTTCTTCGTATCTTGGATAAGTCTAAAGCGATGATCAGGCTTGAAGACGCAGGTATGAGTAAATTCTGTTATGATAGATTTTCTGAATCGATCAAGGTACCCTATGGTATAGTACTTGTTACGGGACCTACTGGTTCAGGTAAAACGACTACGCTTTATGGTGCACTCAATGCGATCAAAGATGTAAAAGATAAGATCATCACAGTTGAGGACCCTGTTGAATATCAAATGGGCGGTTTGCAACAGGTACATGTGAATGCAAGTATTGGATTGAGTTTTGCAGATGCTCTGAGATCTATACTCAGACAGGATCCAGACAAAATTATGATCGGAGAGATCAGGGATAAGGAGACATTGCGAATTGCCATTCAAGCAGCGCTTACGGGTCACCTGGTTCTCTCTACACTGCATACGAATGATGCGATCTCCGCGGTGACAAGAATTTTAGATATGGGTATTGAAGAATATCTGGTCAGTGGGGCATTGGTTGCTATACAGGCGCAGAGACTTGTACGTAAAATATGTACACATTGTAAAAAAGAGACTGTACTTGATGTAGCACTTCGAAAATCTGTAGAACAATACCTTCCTGAAAATCCTACTTTCTACATAGGAGAAGGATGTAAAGAATGTGGACATAGCGGATATTCAGGTAGAGAGATGATATCTGAAGTTTTAACTGTCAGTGAAACGTTTGCACGTATGATCGCAAGTGGCGCATCTAAAGAAGAAATGACAAATCAAGCTGAGGAAGAAGGATTCATTACCATGTTTGAAGATGGTGTACATAAAGCATTAGAAGGTAAAACGACTATTGCAGAAATTTATAGAGTAGCGAGGTTATAAGATGAAATATTTTAATGTAACAGTAATGGAAAAAGGTAAAAAGCGACAAGAGCTAGTGAAAGCTGTCAATAAAATGGCAGCCATAAACCTTGCCAAACAAAAATTTCCTATGACAATGGTGATGAAGGCCATGGAAACATCGGCTCCCCTTGAAGATAGTTTATCTGAACTCTTTTCAGGACTCCAAAAATCATTTAAATCCAAGATACCTCTTAATGACAAAATATCAACGATACGGCAAATAGCCGTTATGACCGATGCAGGTATCCCGATCAATGATACATTGCTTGAAGTGGCAGAAAATACTGAGAATAAACAGCTCAAAGAGATCTATACAACGATTAATAAAGATATTAATTCAGGTAATAGTATTTCAGATGCGATAGAACCCTACACAGAAGAGTTTGGACATGTTGCTATAGCTATGACAAATCTAGGAGAGAGAACGGGTAATATATCTGAGTCTTATCATAAACTTGCAGATATACTTGAAACGATTAGAGATAATACAGCAAAATTTAAAAAAGCCATTAGAACACCTTTAATTACATTGGCTGCAATGGGGATTGCATTTACTATTTTGATCATGGTGGTTGTACCGAAATTTAAAGATATTTTTTCTAAATTTAAAACTGAACTTCCAGTTCCTACACAGATACTTCTTAAACTGGAATGGGCATTCAGTAATTATGGGATACTGATCCTTCTTATCTTGTTTGCTTCTATCTTTGCTGTGAAATTTTTCTATAAAAACAATGCAGATTTCAAATATCAGATGGATAAGATGATGCTCAGTCCACGGTTTTATCTGATCAATAAAGCGATTTTTCTCTCCACTATGCATAAATACAATTTGGTATTTGGTCAGTTGGTTAAATCAGGTATTCCTGTCTCTGAGGCGTTAGAAACAGCTGTCGGTATGGTTGATAATGCTGCGATCAAAGAAAAGTTGTTAACGGTGAATGCAAATATTGGCCGCGGTATGAGTTTGGCTGAAGCTTTCCAGTTGACTGGCCTTTATGAAAATATGCTGCTTCAAATGATAAAAGCAGGTGAAGCTGGGGGTCAATTAGATGCAATGCTGGATAAAGTGACTGAATATTATGATATGAGATTCCAGGATTTGATCGATAACCTTTCAGCCTATATTGAACCTATTATGATGTTTTTTATCGCAGGATTGGTACTACTTATGGCACTTGGAATCTTTATGCCAATGTGGGATCTTGGGAAAGCGGTGAAAGGTTAGAAGATATATAGAGAGAAATCTTTCTCTATATAATACTTTGTATGTATCTTCTTATAGCCTATGGTGTTTAATTGCCTTTTCTAGATCTTCCATGGTGTCTATACCAAAACTTTCTGTAGTTACCTCTATCATAGCAACTTCATAGCCATGATAGAGGGCTCTGAGTTGTTCCAGTTTTTCTATCTCTTCCAATGGTGCAGGTTCAAGCATACAAAATTGACGTAATGATTTGACAGTAAAGCCATAGATACCCAAATGTCCTTTATATGCATCAAAATGATGGTCTCTTGGGTAAGGTACTTTTGCTCTTGAAAAATAGAGGGCTACGTCATTGGTGTCTGTCACAACCTTTACGATATTGGGATCATCCGCTTCTGGATTAGAAATGGTTTTGTAACAGGAGTTCATCATGATACGCTCATCTTTTTGATTCTTTTTAGTGAGCTCATAGATAGCCTGCACGACATCAGTTTCGATAAAAGGTTCATCTCCCTGTACATTGATGATGATCTCGTTTTCATCCAAGTCCAATTTTTGGGCTGCTTCGTAGATACGGTCTGTGCCACTTTGATGTTTATCAGATGTGAGTACTGCTTGAACTCCATGTGTAAGTGCTATATCGATGACTTCCTGTGAGTCTGTAGCAATGACAACATTATCTATATCTTCAACGGCCTTAGCTGTTCTGACGACCATCGGTACTCCTCCAATATCTGCTAAAACTTTATTTGGGAAGCGACTTGATCCTATACGGGCAGGAATAATAATCATAATTTAACCTTTATATGTTATAACTTTAATGAATTTTACACTTTATATGCTAAGATACAAGACTTTAAAGGATGTCAATGAACAAAGCACTCTTTCTTCTCAACATGGGTGGGCCAAATGATTTAGATGAAGTAGAACTTTTTTTACATAATATGTTTTCAGATAAAAACATTTTACCAACAAACCCTATGACACGTGCACTCATTCGTAAAATTATTATAACTAAACGTCTAGATGATGCCAAAGAGAGCTATACACACTTAGGCGGAAAATCCCCTTTATCGGATTTGACACAAAAACTTATTGAGAAACTAAAATGTAAATTGGATATGCCCATTTATGCTGCAATGCGTTATGTCCCTCCTTTTGCCGGAGATGCTTTAAAACAGTGCAAAGAAGATGGTATAGAAGAGCTTATATTGTTTCCTATGTATCCACAATACTCGACCACTACAACGCTTTCTTCTTATGAAGATATTATTGGAAGATGCAGAGCCTTGGAGTATCATCCAAAGATCACCATGTCGACATGTCAATATTTTGATGATATAGATTACATTAAAGCAAATGTAGCTCAGATAGAAAAAGCGATAGGGGATAAGGAGAGTAGTGAATATGATCTACTCTTGTCTGCACATGGATTGCCTATGAGTATTATTAAAGCGGGAGATCCTTACCAACGTCAAGTTGAATCTAATGTCAGTGCCATTAAAACGCTCTTAGAAGTGAAAGGTATTTTCTTTAAGGATGTAAAGCTGGTCTATCAATCTAAAGTGGGGTCTGCAGCCTGGTTGGAACCTAACCTGGTTGATGTGTTACGTAATCCTGTCAATCGTAAAGTGCTCATCTATCCTTTAGCCTTTACCATCGATAACTCAGAAACACTTTTTGAATTGGATATAGAACATCGTGAAATCGCTGAAAAAATTAAATATGATGATTATAGAGTAGCTGAATGTATGAATGACAGTGATGCATTTGTAAATTTAATTGTGAAATATGTGTCGAAAAAACCAACGACTAGATACCCTTGTGCTGACTGTAGTATCTGTCTTTGCTGTGGAGCGGGACAGAATTATGATACAAGTTCCATATCATAGTATGATCCATTGATGGTTACAGTCACTTCACCTATTGTTCACACGACTGAAGTTAATCGTTCAAAATTCATTGCGCATCTTGTACCTATTTCAGAGTATGAAGGTTTACAAGCTGAACTGAAAGCTGAGCATCCCAAAGCAAATCATGTGGTCTATGCCTTACGTCATTTAAATGAATTTGGACAAATTGTTGAAAACACTTCCGATGATGGAGAACCAAAAGGATGTGCAGGAGTACCGGCACTGAATGTTTTGCGTGGCGAAGAACTTATCAACTGTGCAGTACTTATAGTACGGTACTTTGGGGGCATAAAGCTTGGAACAGGCGGTATGGCCAGAGCATATGCTCTAGCTGTGAAAGATGTATTGAAAGAAGCCAGACTGGTACCTTACGAAAAAGAAATCATCTATATGTTTTCGACGAACTATAATGAAGTGGATAAAACACTCTATAGACTTAAGCAATTAGATCTAGCGAATTATGAACGTGATTTTGGCATTGATAAAGTAGTTTGGAAGTTAGTTGGAAGTGAAGCGAAGATTGAACAGTTGAAAGAAGAAGGCTTATAAAGCCTCTTCATCTTCCTCTCCTGTTCTAATACGGATCGTTTTAGAGATATCAGATACAAAGATCTTGCCATCACCAATTTTACCTGTTTTTGCCGCAGTCATGATCGCTTCTATCGCTTTATTGGCATAATCATCACTACTCACAACGATCTCTATCTTCACCTTAGGTATAAATTCTACAACGTATTCAGCACCTCTGTAGAGTTCAGAGTGACCTTGCTGTCGTCCATACCCCTTGACTTCTGATACCGTCATACCTTCTATGCCTTGTTCTACGAGAGCATCCTTTACATCTTCCAGTTTAAATGGTTTGATTATCGCTTCAATTTTTTTCATTCGTTATCTCCTTATATGCTACGTTTAAATTCAGGGTATGATTCTATACCACATTCTGTCGCATCGATTCCCTCTAGTTGTTCTTCATCATTTGCACGAAGTACAAAGATTTTGTTAATAATATATATTGTAATCCATGAAAGTGGAAAAACAATAATACCTACAACAAGTATACCTTTTAATTGTGTCCAGATGCTTACATCTGCTACAAAAATACCTACTGCAAGTGTACCCCAGATACCATTGACTAAGTGAACAGATAACGCACCCACAGGGTCATCCATTCTAAATTTATCGAAAATAGGTACAAATAAGACAACCAAAGCGCCACCAATCGCACCAATGAGAATAGGTGTATATATGTCATATTGGTCAGGTCCGGCTGTGACTGCGACAAGCCCGCCTAATGCACCATTGAGTATCACGGTGATATCGAATTTCTTATATCTAAAGTAAGTCAGTAGCCACCCTGAGATAGCTCCGGCAAGACCCGCTGTATTGGTGTTCATGATAGTGAGTGCAACTGCATCAGCATTCTCTTTTGATGAGATCGATCCAACAGAACCACCGTTGAATCCAAACCAACCGATCCAGAGTAATAAAGCTCCCAATGTGACTAAAGGAATGTTGGATGCAGGGATAACACGAACGATATTGTCTTTGTATCTTCCACGTCTAGGTCCCATAATGAGGATAGCTGCAAGCAGTGCCCAACCTCCAGTAGAGTGGATTACAGTTGACCCTGCAAGGTCAGAAAGCGATGAAATATCTAGGGCAGTTCCTGCTAAAAAGTTCACTCCCCATGTAAGGTTTACAATGATTGGATAGATAAATGCTCCAACAAGAACCGTAAATATGGCCAAAGGCAGTATACGAGAACGTTCACTCACTCCACCACTCATAATATTGACTACTTTACCTACAAATGCCATTTGAAACATAAAAAATGCCCATTTGCTCATACCGTCTTGATGATCCCAGCTTCCAAATGCAAGTTCATAGCCTATAAGTAAAAAAGCCAGGGAAGCTATCGCATAGATCATGACATTGACTGTAAGCACAGAAGTGACATTTTTTGTTCGTACCAATCCTGCTTCTAGCATTGCAAAACCTGGCACCATGAAGATGATGAGGGTCATGGCAAAGATCGCGAAGAAGGTATCTATTACGTAATTGATTTCCATAGTGAATTCCTTGAATTTTAGTGCTAGTATTGTATCGATTATTGGAATGGATTGAAAGTGTCTGTTGTTTGAAAATAAGGCAGTTTATAAAATGATATGAGTAAATAAGGGAGAAAGTGATTAAAAATTAATCATTATGGAAGGGAGAAGGCATTGTCTTCTCCCAATAAAAGATCAGAGTTCGTAAGGCATTGTCTACTTCCTATAAAAAAGATTAGAGTGCGTCAGCGTCAGTTTCATCTGTTCTGATACGAACAACATGGTCGATCGTACTTACAAAGATCTTACCATCACCGATCTTACCTGTTTTAGCAGATTCGTTGATAATTTTAATCGCAGTCTCTGCATATGCATCCGAGCTTACTACAATCTCAATTTTAATTTTTGGGATAAATTCAACCACATATTCAGCACCTCTGTAAAGCTCAGAGTGACCTTGCTGTCTTCCGTACCCTTTTACTTCAGATACGGTCATACCTTCAATACCAGCCTCTACAAGAGCATCTTTTACATCTTCTAGTTTAAATGGTTTGATTATTGCTTCAATTTTTTTCATTATTTAATCCTTTATAAATTATAGTGTAGTCAATGCCTTAAGCATTCACTACATTTTCACCGTGAATTGTTTCATCAAGACCAGCTGACTCAGTTTCTTCATCTACTCTTGCACCACCTGTGATCGCTGAAGCGATATAGTAAACGATAACAGTTCCGATAAGTGTAAAGAGACCAACAACGGCTACTGATTCAAGTTGTACCATGAATTGTCCCATTCTGTCACCACTTTCTTTAAGTGGACCATCCCAGAGAAGATCTTTGTCATCAAGTGCAAGAAGACCAGTTGCAAGAGCACCCCAGAGACCTGCTAAGAAGTGGATACCAAATGCATCAAGAGAATCATCATAACCAAGTTTTTTCTTAAGTGTTACAACACCGAAGAATGCAATGATAGAACCAACGATACCTACTACAAATGCTCCACCTACACTTACAAAACCAGCAGCAGGAGTGATCGCAACTAGACCGGCAATGATACCTGAAGCAATTCCAAGAAGTGTTGGCTTTTTAAAGACAAACCACTCAAGAAGCATCCAAGTTACAGCAGCTGCAGCAGTTGCAACAGTTGTTGTCATTACAGCAAGACCAGCGATAGCGTTTGCACCAAATGCAGAACCACCGTTAAATCCATACCAACCGAACCATAATAATGCTGCACCTACAGCAGTAAGAAGGATACTATATGGTTTCATAGCAACTTTAGGATAACCAGCTCTTTTTCCAACTAAGATCGCAAGTACAAGACCAGCTAAACCACCATTCATGTGTACAACAGTACCACCGGCAAAATCAAGTGCACCCGCATCAAAAAGAAGTGCACCATCACCACCCCATACCATGTGTGTTATTGGAGCATAAACAAGAAGACCCCATAATGCAACGATAACCATCCAAGTTGAGAACTTCATACGTCCGATAACAGAACCTGAAGCGATAGCTACAGTAATAGCAGCAAATGTACCTTGGAATGCAATAAATACGTAAGTAGGGTAAGTACCAGAAAGGTCAGTCCACTTAATACCATCAAGCATTACATTACCAAATCCACCAAATACATTTTGAAGCATAGCGCTTTCATTGGTTCCAAATGCGAGAGAGTAACCTGCGATGATCCATACTACAAATGCAAGTACAAATGCACCCATCACCATTGCATAGGTATTCAGTACGTTTTTACTTCTTGTCATACCACCATAGAAAAGTGCCAATCCTGCTGGTGTCATAAGAAGTACAAATGCTGTCGATACCATCATCCATGCTGTATCACCTGTGTCCAGTTTATCTTCTGCAAAAGCGAAGATAGGCAAAAACATTGCCATTAGAGCCGAAAGTTTTAATTTCATGCTATTTCCTTTAAATTTATTTTTACAAGACAATAGTAACATGTATGACAGTTTTTTACCATAGGTAGCTGATTAATTTTTAATCAATAGAGTTTCTTATTGAATAAGAGGGATTTCAAGTTTTATAGAGTGTTCTTTAAGAATACATTTGATCTGACTCATTTCTGCATGTGTACATATCTCATCATCTGTATCTGCATAGCGTCCATTGGCGAGTATAGAAAGTTGAGCGATAGAGACTTTTTGATTGTCTATCATGACATGCTGGCCAAAGAGCAGTGTAAGAGAAATATCAATGGAATCTGAAGCTCTAAATGCATTCAGTGTTTTTCTTAAAAGTTTAGAAAAATTATTTTGGTCTATTTTAAATGCAGGTAGATCCTGATCGGTTAAAAGCTTAAGGGGATTGGCATTTTTTGTTCTAAAAAGTGCTATGTTCGCTTCAAGCAAGATATTGATATCTGTGTTAATGAGTTTATCTTTTTCTATTTTACGCGCTGATTTAATACGTGGTGTGTTGTATAGACGTAAGGAAATTTGCTCTTCATTCTCATATCCTACCATAATAGCATGAAATATATAGGTATCATAATTCAGTGCCAGTGTGGTAGTCTTATACCCGAAATTTTGAGGTGCATAAGATAAAGCAATATCATAAAGCTCTTTTTTAGTAACATACCCAAATAAGATCTCTGCAGCGTTATTGAGGTAGAGTATTTTTCCCTGATCACTAAAAAGGATGAAAGGATTGCTGTCCCATTCTATAAAAGATTTAAAATCAATCGATGTTGTGCTCATGTATCTTCTTTCTAAGTGTGTTTCTATTGATTCCTAAAACCTGTGAAAGTTGCAGTTGTGAACCAAATTTCTGAAGCCCTGCTTCTATAAGTGGCCTCTCATATAAGCTAAGATGTTCCCTATATGCGTCATTACCATCAAGGTGTTTAAGTAAATAGTGGTAAAGTATCTCTTCTATATCTTGCGTATCCATACTTTGTTTCATAAGGTGTATATAGACAGACCTTTTGAGACTTTGAGTGTTTTTAGTGAGGTTTAGTGGGATGTGCTCAGATTCAAATGTATTCTCTTCTATCATTAAAGTAGAACATGCCTCTTTAATGAACAGGTCTTTTAAATAAGTGATATCTTCAGGACGCTCTTGTAGTGATGGCATAGCATATATAAAAGCAAAAAGATCATCAATGAGCTCTGGGTTACCCATATAATCTGCTGTAGCAATAATACGTTTATTGGTAAAATCAAGAGAGTTTTGATTACTGAGCTTTTCAAAATTGGTGATGATAAGCTCATCATTGTGTTCAAGTGCATTTTCAACTTCTTTTTGATTGCTACCTGAAACTACAGGTGTATCTGGAAAAAGGTATCGTGCAAGTGATTTTTTACCCGTATGTGCTTCACCGATGATGATAGATGAAACAAAAAGTGTCTTCGTGAGGGTAAAACTCTTGATGATATGTTGTATTTTATCTGATTTGCTAAAAAATGTTTCCATAATACTCTTTGTGTTGTTTAATTATTAATCATTTATAATACAAAAATTAAAATAAAAATATGTTAAAATAATGTAATTTATGGACAAAGGGACTTCATCAAAGCATCATTTCAAAGGTTTTACCGACATTTTTCTTACTTGGAACTGGAACAGGCTGTTGAGTATTTTTCTATTTTGGGAGGTATAGGTAAAAATATAGAGTTAGACTATTTTGATGATGTCTTTTCTATGGTTGAGTCAAATTTTGTGCAAAATTTCTCAAAATTTCAAACACTTGTTTCTCCCTCATATCTTTTAGAAAGTCCGTATCGTGAAATACTTATGGCAGTGGCCAGAGGGGATGGAAAACTCTATTCTGTACTGAGAAAAGCAAAAGTAAGTGATGCTTTGGGAGAGAAGATAGTCCAGGAATTGGTCGACTTAAATGTGCTGAAAGTCGAAGCCTCAAGAGAATCTCCGTTGCGTAGCCATCCCAAACATAAACTCAAAAAAGAGCAACGCTCTTACCGTGTACAGGACAAACTGCGTTTTGTACAGCCATTTATGCGTTTCTGGTTTGGTTTTGTCACGTATTATAAAAAAGATCTGGCTTTAGGGAAAGGTGATGCATTTTTAAAGAACTTTGAGAAGCACTATGAGCGTTTACGTTCTTTGGTCTATGAACAACTTTGTGATGCACTTTTAATTCAGCATTATGCAGAGCATAATACGATAGTTGACAGTGGAAGTTTTTGGAATATTCACAGTGAATTTGACATTTTAGCGGTGAGTCAAGATAAAAAGGTCATCTTGGGAGAGTGCAAGTACAAAGACCGAAAGGTCTGTAAAAACGAATTGACCAAGCTCAAAGCCAAAGCACTGGAGTCAGGTATAAACGTTGATGTCTATGCACTATTTTCCAAGAGCGGGTTTTCAAATGAACTGTTACAAACACAGGATCATGACCTGCTTTTGTTCGACTTGAATGATCTGGAGTACTTATTGTAGTGTATGCCTGACATTACATTGTCATAGCTTCTATTTTTTCTATTCTTACTGCACTATGGTTATAATCAGGTTCTTTTGAAAGTGGATCTAGTTTATCATCTGTAAGATAATTAATATCTCTATGTGAAATAGGAATAAAAATGGTTTTATCATTTATATCTGCGAAAACAACCTTTGCTTTGAGATCCCCCCTGATAGATACTATTTTTACTATTTCACCCTCATTGAGCTGAAGGTTTGCAGCATCCTTTTGATTTATTTCTACAAACTCTAATGCTTTATATTTTAAAAGATTTTCTGAATATACTGTTTTGCTACCTGTATGCCATTGATCCCTTGTCCGCCCTGTGAGTAGGATAAAAGGATACGCTTCAGATGGCTGCTCTGATAAATTTTGGTTTTCTATGAAAAAAAGATTCGCTTTCTTGTCTGCTGTCAAAAAATAATTTTCATCATAAAGTGATTCTCCCCATATAAAAGGTGTATGTGCAAGGGCATCATATTTTGCTTTATAAATGTCAAGGTGTCCTTTATAACTCAATTTTGTCATCTCCTGGTACTCTTCAAAGACTTCCTTGGATGATGTAAAATCAAATGCCTTTGTATGACCTAGATACTTTCCTATTTGGGCAAACACTTCCCAATCCTGCAGTAACCCATGTTTCGCTTCAAAAGCTACTACCCGTGTCAGTGTTCTGTCGAGGTTTGTTTGTGTTCCTTCTTTTTGTCCAAACGGTACGGCTGGTATGAGGATATGC
>Ga0210109_1000141_pt1 | contig 13682 bp, 8 predicted proteins | sample China_Bullhead_C_FD_184857 | JGI IMG/M metagenome (GOLD analysis project Ga0210109, IMG submission 184857) | Wetland microbial communities from San Francisco Bay, California, USA, that impact long-term carbon sequestration -... | ecosystem: Environmental > Aquatic > Marine > Wetlands ...
AAGAGATGTGCCGGACCTTCAATATGGGTATCGGCATGATTGTTATAGTTGATGAAGATATTTTAGAAGACGTCATGCAGCAGCTCAAAGCCCTGGGGGAAATGCCCTACCACCTGGGAGAAATCGCTGCCCGCCGGGATAAACCAGGCTCATCGCAGATTGAAATAGATTGCTACTGAGTTTTATTCCCAGGGAATAATAAAAAACCTCGCCTGCGTAAAATTTTCAGGCGAGGTTTTTTTATTTGCGGGGCAACTGAAACAGCTATTTACAAAAGCCAATACAAATCATTCTTCTTTCCTGGCTGCCTCTATAATCTTTTCTGCCAGTTGTGCCGGGACTTCCTCATAATGGGAGAAGCTCAAGGTAAAAGACCCCCTGCCGCCGGTAAATGAGGTAAGGTCACCAGCATACTTCTGGATCTCCGCCATGGGCACCTGGGCATTTATCACTTCATTTTTTGCCTCAGAATCCATGCCCATGACTCTGCCACGACGTGAATTCAAATCACCCATGACATCACCGACACAATCCTCGGGAACCCGGATAGTAATATTCATAATCGGCTCCAGCAGAACAGGATTTGCCTCCTGGGCCGCTTTCTTGAAAGCAATGGAACCGGCAATCTTAAAAGCAAGTTCCGAAGAGTCAACAGCATGAAATGACCCGTCAACGAGCCGGGCCTGAACGTCAATCACGGGATACCCGGCAAGAACACCCTTCTCCATGGCTTCCTGGATACCTTTATCAACAGCCGGGATATATGTTTTGGGAATTGCACCACCAACAATCTTATCGATAAATTCGTAACCACCACCTCTTGGCAATGGTTCAATCTCTACCCAGGTATCGGCAAACTGCCCCCGGCCGCCGCTCTGTTTTTTATGCTTTCCCTGGACACGCGCCTTGCCTTTCAATGTTTCCATATATGGTATCTTCGGTGTATGCAATTCCATTTCCACGCCGAACTTTCGCTTAATTTTTTCACCGATTACTTCCAGATGAACCTGCCCGACACCGGAAATAAGTATCTCCTTGGTCTGGTTATCCCTGGTGAGCTGCAAGGTCAGGTCTTCGTCCAGCATCTTGGTTATGGAGCTGAAGAGTTTTTCTTCGTCGCCCTTTTTGGCCGTCACGGCATAAGAGATAACCGGTGAAATAGGGATAAGGGGGTCATAAATGATGGGCGCATTTTCAACACAGAGCGTATCTCCGGTAACGGTCTCCTTCAACTTGGCAACAGCAGCTATCGTTCCTGGGCCAACGGAGTCAACAGGCTTCTGGTTTTTGCCCTCCATTATAAATATCTGACCGAATCGTTCACTGACCTCTTTGGTTGAATTATAAAAATGATCTCCGGATAACGTGCCGGAAAAAACTCTGAATATGGTTAACCTCCCAGCAAATGGGTCTGCCATGGTTTTAAATACCTGGGCCGAAAAGGGCGCATCAGGTTTTGGCTTTCTTTCCGCGATATCCTTACTCTTCGGGTCCGTTCCAACCTGGGAAGGACAATCACCTGGAGAAGGAAGCAGATCGTTGATCATGTCAAGCATAAGATCAGCGCCTTGATTCTTAAAAGCCGCTGTTACACTCACAGGGCTAATCGTCCCGACCCGTACCCCTGCTTTCAGGCCTGCAAGCAAATCTTCATCGGTCAATTCACCTTCTTCCAAAAACTTTTCAATCAGTTCGTCATCTGTTTCGGCAACCTGCTCCATCAAGCCTTCCCTGTATGCTGCAATTTCATCTACCATTTCCTCCGGTATTGCAGTTTCCTTAGCTTTACCCTTATCATCGAACATGTATGCTTTCTGGTTTATAACATTAACAACGCCCTTGAAGCTTTCTTCGGCTCCGATTGGCACATAGGTTATTGCCGGTTTTAAGGGAAGATTTTCCTTGATACCCTGAATAACACCGGCGAAATTCGCGCGCTCACGATCCATACGGGTAATACATATGATTGTGGGGATCTTCCGTTCTTCAATAAAATCCGTAAATTTCGTTGTCTGGTTTTTTACGCTGGTAGCGGCCCCTATACAGAACAAGGCACAGTCGGCGACCCGGGCTACATACTTCGACTCATTGATGAAATTATCGTCCCCGGGAGTATCTGCCAGGAAAACCTCATGCTTCTTCCAGGTATAATGATTGAATGCTGCCCCAATCGTAATATTGCGCTTTATCTCTTCCGGCTCATAATCCATAGTGGAAGAACCATCGTCTACCTTGCCCAGGCGGTTTATTTTACCTGCACTAAAAAGCATGGCCTCAACCAGGGTGGTTTTACCGCAATTGCCATGTCCTAAGATCGCCACATTTCTAACCAGCTTAACGTCCGTCATGTAACCCTCCAATTTGTATCGCAAACAAATAACTGCACCCGGGAAATCCGTCCTTTACAACGTAAACCCCATCATTCAATTCTTTTCAAATCATCTATTTTGGGTCGTTGAATTACCGTCAACATTACTATTACGAAATACGAAGCAATCCATACTATTCATAAGGTAACTTCAAAGTCAAGCAAGAACATTGTCTTCTTTTCTTCAGCCTGCTAAAGTAGCAAAAAAATTATGTTTTTGTAATAATTGGGCACTCAACCATCTCAGGATAATAACTTACTCGTATGCAGCACCCCGCGGAAGACACAGGAACAATAGCACGCTCAGCCTCAAAGGTGAGTATTGCCGTTATGTGCAGCAGGGTGCTCGGCCTGGTCCGGGAGCAGGCATTTGCTATCATGTTCGGTGCCGGATTTGCCTTTGATTCTTTTGTCGTTGCTTTCAGAATTCCAAACCTGTTGCGTGACCTGTTTGGCGAGGGCGCACTCAGCGCAGCCTTTGTAACGGTATTTTCAGATTACGATGAAACACGCGGCCGGGAAGCCACCTGGAAACTGGCCGGGAATGTTATTGTCTTTATTACCATCCTGCTCAGCTTCATTACCCTTCTCGGTATACTATTTGCCGATAAGATCGTCCTGGTCCTGGTGGATGCAGACTTTGAAAAAATTCCTGACAAGGTTGCTTTGACACATCTTCTCACCATGATCATGTTCCCTTTCCTTATTTTTATCTCGCTTTCGTCCGTGGTCATGGGAATCTTGAACACCAAGGGCAGATTTTTTATTCCAGCCCTCGCCTCCAGCTTTTTCAACCTCGGGTCCATCATCGGTGGAGTGAGCCTTGCATTTCTGCTCGGCAAGAACGGACAACCCTCCATCGTGGGTATGGCCATCGGCACGCTCATAGGCGGCATGCTGCAGCTCGGCGGCCAACTTCCTTCCCTTTTTCGCACTGATTTCAGATTTATGCCCCGTCTTAACCTCAAGGACCCCGGCCTGCATCGCATCTTAAAACTTATGGCTCCGGCTGTGTTTGGCCTTGCCGCCCTGCAGATTAACGTTTTCATCAATACCTATTTCGCCTCCTCCCTCCAGGAGGGCAGCATCTCCTGGCTGAACTATGCCTTTCGTTTTTTCCAATTCCCGGTAGGTGTTTTCGGAGTCGCCATCTCTGTGGCCGCCCTGCCCCTTTTGGCCCGCCAGGCTGCAACAAAAGATTTTGCTCGCCTGAAGGAAACATTCACCTCTTCCCTTACAATGGCTTTTTCGCTGACCATTCCCGCAACAGTAGGACTGGTTCTGCTTGCTGAACCAATCATCAGGATAATATTCGAACACGGCAACTTTAGTGCTGCCGACACCTTCAAAACCGCTGAAGCTCTGCGTTTTTATGCCCTTGGCCTCTTCGCCTATGCCTCTGTAAAAGTCATGGTGCCGGTTTTTTACGCCCTTGACGACACGCGCTACCCTGTTGTCGGCAGCTTCCTGGCGGTTGCTGCCAATATCCTCATTATTTTTCTGACCATTACACACATGCAGCACAAAGCCATGGCCCTGTCAATCTCAGGCGCCATGACAGCTAATTTTCTTTTCCTCGGTGTCATTTTGTACTGGAAGCTTGAAGGTTTTTCCCTCTCGTACCTGACAACCGGGCTCGGGAAAGTGCTTGCAGCAGCCATTGTAATGGGGATATATCTTTACGTGATGGGTGTTGTTCTTCATGCGTGGATGCTAAAAGGATTTGTCTATGAACTCCTGGGAATACTATTTTTTGTGGCATCCAGCGCTGCAGTATATGGTATCACGCTTTACATGCTCAGACTGCAGGAGCTCAAGATGATGGTGGATAAAGTCTTAGGGAGGGTTAAATAGAAAGGTTTAATGTTTCAATACAAATCGGCAGCAGATTTATTTTAAAAACTCAAAAATCCTCCTGAGATAGATAAACGCCAGAAACGGTCAAATCAATTTAAACTATGGCAAGCTACACATAATAAATTTACGTTTTTTCTTTTTATATTAAACCGCTCCACCTGAGTGCCTGAGTAATGCCAAAAACACCCGCAGAGACACTGAGCCAGATCTTCGGATATAAAGATTTCAGGCCATATCAGCAGGAGGTCATCGAGGCCCTGATTGACGGTCATGACCTTTTTGTTCTAATGCCCACCGGCGGCGGCAAATCCCTCTGCTACCAGATTCCCGCCCTGCACCGGCCTGGTGTTGCCATTGTGGCCTCTCCTCTCATATCGCTGATGAAAGACCAGGTTGACGCCCTGAATGCAAATGGTGTACGGGCCGCTTTCTACAATTCTTCCCTGAAGGCGGCAGAGGCCCGCAAAACACTGGCTCGGCTGCACGACAACAGCCTTGACCTCCTTTATGTCGCCCCTGAACGGTTGATGAGTGACTCCTTCATCGAGCGGCTGCAGGATATTGAGATTGCTCTGTTTGCTATTGATGAGGCTCATTGCATCTCCCAGTGGGGTCACGATTTCAGGCCGGAATACCGGCAGCTCGGTCGATTGCGCCAACTTCTGCCCGGCCCGCCGATCATTGCCCTTACCGCCACTGCCGAACCCCACACCAGGGAAGACATCCTGAAAGGTCTGGGGCTGACAGGAGCCCGGACCTTTGTTACCGGCTTTGACCGCCCCAATATACGGTATACCGTGGTTGACAAGATAAAAGCGGCTGCCCAGCTCAGGGATTTTCTGGCCGCCCATCCCGGTGAAGAGGGTATTGTTTATGCCCTGAGCCGCAAGCGGGTCGAGGCCATTGCCAATGATCTCAACAAGGCCGGTATAAGTGCCGCCGCCTATCATGCCGGTCTTTCCGATGATGTTCGCCAAGAGGTGCAAAACGCTTTTCAGCATGACGATATCCAGGTGATAGTCGCCACTGTTGCTTTTGGCATGGGGATAGACAAGTCCAACGTCCGCTTTGTGGTCCATTATGACCTGCCGAAAAACATCGAGAGTTATTACCAGGAAACAGGCCGGGCCGGACGGGACGGATTGAGCGCCGAAGCCCTGCTGTTTTTTGGTTATGGCGATATAGTTATTGCCAGGAGCCTTATAGAGCAAGGCTATAACCAGGAACGCAAACGCATTGAGCTCCATAAACTCAACAGCATGGTCGCCTTTGGCGAGGCCCAGTCCTGCCGGCGCCGGATCCTGCTGGGCTATTTTGGCGACAAACTGGGCCGGGACTGCGGCAACTGCGATATCTGTCTGAACCCGCCCCAACAGATCGATGTTACTGAAGAGGCGCGCAAGGCCCTGTCCTGCGTCTACCGAGTCGGGCAGCGCTTCGGCATGGGTCATATCCTTGAAGTATTGCGGGGCTCAAAGAATCAGCGTCTCATCCAGCTAGGTCACGACCGGCTTTCCACCTATGGTATAGGTGCGGACCGGCCCCGTGAATTCTGGGCGGCCCTGCTGCGCCATCTTATTAATCAGGGCTTTCTTTTGCAGGATATTGCCAACTATTCGATACTCAGCTTGACCGGGGAGGCAGGGCCGCTGCTTCGGGGAGAACAGGCATTTATTATGCCGGAGCCAAGGCTCAGGGCCCCTGTCAAAAAAGAAAAATCCAGACGTAAACCTGTTGGCGACCGAGAATATGACCAGAACCTTTTTGAGAAATTGCGGAAATTAAGAAAGGAGATAGCCGTAGAACTGGGGGTGCCTCCCTTTGTGGTCTTCAGTGACACGAGCCTGGTGGAAATGGCTGCGCTCCGCCCCAGGAACGATGGGGAAATGCTCGATATCACCGGCGTCGGCAAATACAAGCTGGAACATTATGGGCCCCGTTTCCTTAAGGTATTGCAAGATTCAACGATTGGGGAGGAAACCCCGCGCCCCCGCTAAAGATAGGGGGTAAGTCTTCTTTTGACTTTATTTAATTATTCCCGATCAGGTTCACAGGCCATCGCTTGAAGCCCTTTTTGATCGACTGTTCAGTAATTTTTCCGGAAGAGAACAGACCAAAGGGGAGCGTCCCGAAAATCTCTCAGCAGTTATAACATTGACACCAGAACAAGCCTTCCGTGGAGGACATGTACGGATTTATGCTCCTGCCAGGTTCGGTGCCCACGGTGTTTTTGAGTATATATTTCTTGCCACAATCTTGAGTTTTGTCAGACAAAATCTGACTCAACATGTTAACGCGATTGTTAGGTGCTATCTTTGGCTTTTTTTGTGTTTCATTATTGTTTTACAGTGTTTCCCAAACTGCCTGTCCTTTTTCCTTTTCTCTAAATATGACATTTCATTGTAAGTAGACTCTTTGGACATTTTTAAATAATTATGATAACGATCAATAGACAATAAGTCTTTATCAACTGCATCCAAAACTGCACATCCTTTTTCCTTAACATGTGTACAATCGTTGAACTGACATTTTTCAGCCAGAGCCATTATTTCAGAAAATGTCTCTTCAATCCCAGTATCAACTGAAAAATTCCCTAGTTCACGCATACCTGGCGTGTCTATTACCATGGCTCCACAATCTAGTTTAGTAAGCTGTCTATGCGTTGTGACATGCCTTCCTTTACTTTCTTTTTTGCTTACAGTTTTAGTTTTATAAGTTGATTGTCCGATGAGGTTATTGATTAGTGTTGTTTTGCCAACACCCGATGATCCCAATAAGCAGTATGTTAGTCCAGGTTGCATGATTTCTCTTACAGAGTCCAAGCCAGATTCATTTTCGTTGCTGAAAGGAATTACTTGTAGGTCAGGCATAACTTCTTGAATATCATTGATTTTGTCTGCAATATCTTCCGAGGCAAGCAAGTCACTTTTGCTCAACAATACAATCGGTTGGATATTGCTTTCGTTGACCATGACAAGATAGCGTTCAAGGCGACGAAGGTTAAAATTCTCATTCAAAGATTGAACGATGAATGCCACATCGATATTGGCTGCAATCAACTGAAAATCAACTTTTTTCCCAGGTGCTTTTCTTTTTAGCAAAGATTTACGATATGCGACTTCGTGAATTATAGCGAATGTATTTTCATCATAAAAATTGACAAAAACCCAATCTCCTACTGCTGGATAATCAGTTGGCGATGAAGCACTAAATATTAGTTTGCCAACCAATTCCGCCAAAATATCACTCTCACCATTGCTTATAGTATAGCTTTCTTTATGAACAGCTACTACTCGTGCTAAATCATATTGTTCAAGGGTCTCAGGGCAAACTGATGACTGTACTGATTTATTAAATCCTATTTTTTCTAAATTGTTCGACATGTTATTTATGTAAAATTAAAACACCTAACAACTTATTAGACATCGTTTTTGCAATTATATCCATTATAGAGGGGATATAACTGCAAAAATGCAGTTTTATACGGTACAGCTTTATCCTGTATATCAAGATAGAGCTACATTAAACAATCCTTGCCATTGTTTGTAGTGATTTGACCGCCCAGACCACTTAACAATAGTAGTAGTTATATTAACTCATTCAATAGTCAACAAGTCTTGCCAACATATGGACTTTTGTTAAAAAAAAATATTAACATACCTTATGGATATGTTAACCTGGACTTTCAATGGCCGGCTCATCTAAAAAAGTCATCTACGCAGCCCTGGCAGGCAACGCCCTGATAGCTGTCACCAAATTTGTCGCCGCAGCAATTACAGGCAGTTCAGCCATGTTCTCCGAAGGTATACACTCGCTTGTAGACACCGGCAATCAGGTCTTGCTCTTGCACGGAATTCGCAGAGCGCGCAGGCCCCCCAGCAGCCGTTTTCCATTCGGCCATGGGAAGGAAATCTATTTCTGGAGCTTTGCTGTGGCCATCCTTATCTTTGCAGTAGGTTCCGGCGTATCGTTATACGAGGGCATCATCCACACACTCCATCCTGAACCAATTGATAATCCCCTGGTCAATTACATTGTTCTCGGCCTGGCAATCATCTTCGAGGGCATTGCATGGTTCTTTGCCCTCAGAGAATTCACCAAAGCCAAAGGCAAATGGGGTTACATCGAGGCAGTGCAGCGCGGTAAAGACCCAATCTTGTTTGTTGTCCTGTTCGAAGACTCTGCCGCCATGTTGGGTATCATTGTTGCCTTTTTTGGTGTCCTCCTAGTTGACAAATTTGAACTCCTGGTCTTTGACGGCATCGCTTCCGTAATAATCGGTCTCATCCTCGGTGGCACAGCCGTCTGGCTGGCTTATGAAACAAAAGGCTTGCTCATCGGTGAAAGTGCCAACAAAACGGTAGTAAACGGAATTCGCGAGATTATTCTTAAATTTGAAGGTATTGATAACATCAACGAGGTACTGACCATGCACATGGGCCCTGATTTTATTCTGGTAAATATCAGTATAGACTTTCGGGATGAAATACCAGCCGGCGATCTTGAGAATATAATTGCCAAGATTGATATGCAAATAAAGAAAAATTTTCCCACTGTCAAGCGTGTCTTTGTGGAAGCGGAATCAAGGAGGATGCTGGCACAAAGTGTCTGATTTGTGAAAATAAGATTCACTAAATTGAAAATGCATCAATCACTAGGGGCAGATCATTAATACTTCCATGTCTCGAATCAGTCTTTGCTGGGCAAACAATCCATTTATTTTTTATAGATAGACATATCAGCAGTCATTTGGACTGTTAAAAGGTATGATTCGCAGCGTAGATAGCACATCGTTTGAGAAGGTTGGGCCGGCAGTTGCTTTAACCAGAATATCCTCAATTTATTTAGCAACCGGATTAATTCATTAGTGTAAGACTATGAGAAGGGCGGATTCTGTTATGACGTTCCACTCTGATTTTCATAATTAGTTGTTTTGCCTACAGTATTAGGGGTGACCACAATGGCTGCCTTTTTATTAGCACTTTAAAAAAAATCATAATTGGCAAAATCTATACTTTTTAATATCAAGCATTAATCGACATAATAATTACCGAATTGTGCTGCTCAATCATGATTATTGACGAACCTGTTTATCTATTGGATAAACAGGTATTAGCTACAATGCAATTGGATATAATTAACGCAATAAAATAGGGGTGCTGCCATGTACTATGATAAAAGAACAACAACCAGAATGAAGAAGATATCTTCCCGCATTCTGTTTATGTTCATGTTGCTGCTTGTAATGGTCCCGGCAGGATTTGCCCAAGATAAAACCAGTACAACGAAAAACGAAACAGAATCACAAGAAGTTTTTATAGAAAACCGTGTTGCTGAGCTTGAAGCCAAGCTCCAATCCGTTAAAGAACAAATTGATGAAGTCAAACAGCCAGAAACAGAGAGTGTCAGGCTTCAGTATGGAATTTCTGAGGATGAACTGAATAAATATGCGCAACTTCTGGAGGAGACCGAAGCAGTCATTCAACAGCAGATCACGGCTATAAAAAAGCAGGCCTCTTTACAGCAATTACAAAAGCGGATGGAAAATGTTCTGTCAAGCCCCCAGAATTTGGCAGTCCCCTTGCTGCCTCCATATTCGTTATCAGTTCTTGATGAATATCTCGATGAACAGGAAGCTCAGAATCTATTAGATGAAACCGCAGAACTTGCCCGGGAGGTCGCCCAGAAAAACCTTGAGGATGCCCAGCTCAATTATGACAAGGCTGAGCAAAACTTACGAAAAATAAAGGAAGACGCAGACGCACAGGTTGGCAAAGAGAATCAGGTCGTTTATGAGTTTACAAAAATAGTTGCACAACTGGAATTCGATCTTGCCGAAGCAGCGCTGAATCTGAACCAAGTCTACCTGCAGAATGCTGAAACAGAGGTGAACCTCAACAAGCAACAGAGCAGTATTCTCAAGAACCAGACAGAGTTGATCCGTGCCAACCTGGAATATGACGAAGAGGATTTACAGGAAAAGCTCAAGAATACTGAGACCATCAGGCAGCAGCACAACGAACGTATCCAGTCTCTTGCCAGTGAACAGCAGGAGGTGGAGGCAAAATGGCTGAAGGCGCAGGAGCAGTTTGACTCCATAAAAGACAGAGATGAAAATACAAAACTGATTGCCAAGGCATGGCTCGATGAGCGTGAAGCCTGGAAAAACACCTACCAGCAGGCCCTGGTCCAGACGGAAAACATATTCCGTCTTCTCTCATATGGTGATGAAATATGGCACAGGCGTTATGCGCTCCTGCAGGGGAATTATAACCCTAACCAGCTGGTCGAATGGCTGCAAGAACTGAAATCATCACAGAAGAACATTGACCGGCTCAGTTCCCTGGTGAGCAGTGCGCAGAATAACCTGCCGGCGCAGATACTGGCATTGCAGGTAACGTTGTCTCAGAAAAAGGACTCCCTGCCGGCAGAAGCCATAAACCATATGCTTTCCCAGCTGAAGGCAATGGAGAAATTATCTGCCAACAATCTTGAATATATATCAAAACTGCAAATCATTAAAAAATTCGAGAGCAGATACATCGACGAGATTCATGAAAAACGAAAAAATATCCGGTTCATTGATCTCGTAAAAGGTGTAGCGCTGGAAATGAACAAAAAGCTCGAATTTGAACTCTATGTCATTGATGACCAGTCCATTACAATAAGGAAAATAATACTTGCCCTGTTTATCCTCTTTGTCGGGCTGTTCCTGGCTAAACTGTTTTCCCGATTCGTCATGAACAGGTTAATGGCTAAGACTCAGCTTGATGAAAGCGCCAAGGCCGCTATCCACAAGGTCACTTTTTTCATATTAACAATTATATTAGTGCTGTATGCCCTGCACACCGTTAATATTCCCCTCACCATCCTGGCACTCCTTGGCGGTGCCGTGGCAATCGGTGTGGGATTCGGCTCCCAGAACCTGATAAACAATTTTATAAGCGGCTTTATTCTCATGTTCGAGCGGCCCATCAAAATTGATGATGTCATTGAAATTGACAACATCATCGGCAGGGTTCAACATATCGGCACCCGCTGCACCCAGATCCGCACCCAGGCAAACCTTAATATCCTGGTGCCGAACAGCAGTTTACTGGAAAAGAACATCATCAACTGGACCCTTTCCGACGATGTTGTCCGCTGTAACATCAGCGTCGGCGTGGCGTACGGTTCTTCCACCCGTGATACGGTTAAGGCCCTGGAAAGAGCCGTGGAAGAGCATGAATTAATATTAAAGAAACCGGAACCGATCATAGTATTTAAAGATTTTGGCGATAATGCACTGATTTTTGAAGTCTACTTCTGGATACGGTTGGGCAAAGGGCGCATGGTAAAGATACAGACTGAAAGCAATGTCCGTTTTTTGATTGAGAAGCATCTCCGCGAAGCAGATATCGTTGTGGCCTTCCCGCAGCGGGATGTGCATATGGATACATCCAAGCCCCTTGATCTGCGCATCATAAATGTGGATAAAAATGATGTGTCCAATACGGCAAGATAAAGTGAAAGCGCGATTTGTGAATCAAATTATAATGCAAGCCTGACATTTCCTCTCTGCACCTATTGCACGATCAATGCAGCAGCCGCCCTTTCTGCTACCTCCCTTATATGTGAAAGACCAAAAGGTTTTTCAATGAAGGCAAAAGCGAGTTCCTCAATCTGCCCTTTAATTGCTTCATCCAAAGAACTCCCCGACATGATGGCCACTTTCGTGTGCGGAGATCGTTCATTAATTATCTTCATTGCTTCCAGCCCCGTCATGCCAGGTAGGATGACATCAAGAAAACAGAGATCATATTCGACAGCAAATACATTGTTTTGATACTCCGGTATGTTGAACACTGCAATTATATTAGCTGGTTCTTTTCAATAAGCCTTTTCTCTTTGTGTCTTAAATGCGAATGCCCGGGCAACCAGACGCCCGGCCCACTGCGGGGTGGAAAGGGCATGGATATGGGTATAGAGAGCCAATACATTCTTGTATACAAGACCATCCCGGCCATCCATAAAACCGACACCGCGCTGCATATCAAAGATCAGGTCCGAAGGATTACCCTGCCACGCGAGCACAGTACTGTAACGGAACTCATGCCCTTTAAAATTTTCCCCCACACTGAAAAACGGATTTATGGCTCTTGCTGTCAGTTCCGTGTAACCATGCGCCTGGGGTTTTTTGTGCAAGCCGAAGCGTACCGGAAATACTCCGGCAAGGGGGTACACCTCTCCCGCCAACTGTATACTTTCACCGAGGTAAATCAGACCACCGCATTCAGCATAGATTGGCAAGCCCGACTGAGCTGCATGTTTCACAGACTGCCTGAAGGCACTATTATCTGCCAGGCGCCTGGCGCCGGTTTCCGGGAAGCCACCGCCAATGTAAAGGCCATCAAGTTCCGGTAGTTTCGCGGCTGACATGGCGTTAATTTCGAGCAATTCAGCTCCCTCATTTTCCAGGGCCTCTAAGTTTTCAGGATAATAGAATTGAAAGGCAGCATCCTTGAGAATCCCGATGCGGACGTTGCCGACCGTAATATCATTGACTGTCGATGTAGCGCTTGCCGCATGTAACTGAATATCAGCCATGAGGCTTTCTATTTTCGGCAGGTCAAGGTATTCATTGGCCATGTCGGCGAGCATAAAGGTCGCCTGGTCAGAAGTATCATGTTCCTGGTGCGGGATTACACCCAAATGGCGCTGCGGAAAAATATCAGTTTTGGACCGGGGTAATGCCCCCACAACCGGGATTCCGGTATAGTGCTCCACAGCTTGTCGCACTATGGTTTCATGCCTGGCTGTGCCAAGCCTGTTTAAAACAACACCCTTGATCATGACCCGGGGATCAAGTCTGGTGCAACCCAAAACCAGGGCGGCAATTGTCCGTGTTGCCTTTGTACAGTCAACTACAAGCAGTACAGGGAGTTTCAAATGCACGGAAAGCTCCGCCGTGCTGTACGCGCCTTCCATGTTGACACCATCGAATAATCCTCGATTCCCCTCTATGATTGCCAACTCAGCATTGCGGGAATGTTCTGCAAAAGAGTTGCTGATAGTTTCATGGTCCATCAGGTATGGATCAAGGTTATAACAAGGCTGCCCGGCCGCCAATTGCAGCCAGCCGGCATCAATATAGTCTGGCCCTTTTTTAAACGGCACCACCCTGCGTCCCTGCCCGGCATAGGCTGCGACCAGGCCTACTGCCACTACGCTCTTACCTGAACCGCCGCTTAAGCCGGCAACCACAATTCCTTTTGCCATCTATATTACCTTTGTCTATTTACAATCAAGCTAAACAACTATTTTCTCATTGTTTTATATAGTTTTTCTTCATTCAAATGTTCATTTTCTTTACTCGCCTAAAGAAAACGAATCAAATTAGATAGCACTTGAAACAATGTCATAAAATAAGACTCAACAAGGAACCTAACCCCCAAACCGTCAGCAGTTTAGTATGCTG
>Ga0210109_1000147_pt1 | contig 13496 bp, 12 predicted proteins | sample China_Bullhead_C_FD_184857 | JGI IMG/M metagenome (GOLD analysis project Ga0210109, IMG submission 184857) | Wetland microbial communities from San Francisco Bay, California, USA, that impact long-term carbon sequestration -... | ecosystem: Environmental > Aquatic > Marine > Wetlands ...
CCAATGCGCCGAACCCGGCCGGACAGTCTATTCTCAAGAAGTATTTTGAAAACGGGGTTTCTCCAGCCGGTCTGTTAAAGGCGGCTATACTTCCCACAGCGATTGTGTGGCTTGTCTTTTTGGTTTTTAGTTAAAATCTTCATATTAGGGATAAAACTCTAACTCTAAAGGTGGTACATTAATTGGGGGCAGGTCACTAGATATTCTGTGACTTTCAACTACCTCACAAGTTTGACTATCTGCTATATATGTGAAGTCTTGAATGTCCCCGAAAACTTGCCATACGCATATCATATCTACATCCTTGCCTTTGTGATCTCAAAGCTGAGATACCGATCTAACGCTCCACACATCCGCGGTAAATGATTATCTTGCCTGAAAGGACATGAATTATTACTATTGCCTTTGGGGGGCTCGTGCTAGATAATGACTGTGGATCAATAATCGTTCAACCTCCAAAGAGGTTTAAGGAGCAGCAATAACTGCTGCTTTCCCCAGATGGTGCAAAAGGAGACTCAGAATGAATAGATCCCTATTCTTTTCCATTCTGATTGCTACTCTGATTCTATTTCCTGGACAAGGTTCTGCTGACAATGCTCCCCACAAGATCGGCGGATTTGCCTTGGGCGAACAGATTGCCACGTTCGTGGATCTGGTTCGTATGAAGTCCGCGATGCCTATTCGTGATCAGCAGTATCTCCAGATAGTGGAGATCGGAAATCTTGAAGGTTACAAGAGTGGCAATATCGCCTTCGGAAATTGTGCTCGTCCCGGGCAGATTGTTCGAATCAAGCTAAAATACGAATATTCCGACAAGGAATTTTACAATGAGCTCTTAGATCAATTCAAAAAGAAATTTGGAGAACCGGATGAGTGGCGTGGAGATCCTTTTCACGTCATCGTAGCCTGGAAATGGTCTTTCAAAGATAAGGACAACAACAAAATTAGTCTCATCCTCCAGTACAGCAGGGATGAGGATTACAAGTGGGGCAACTCGGTTAAGTTGACAAACAACACGCTGGTAGAGCAGGAACGGACTTGTTACGAGAAGGAACATCAGGAGAAATCGGCTGCCCAGAAAAACAAATCTTCCGCAAAAAAGAGGAAATTAAAAGAAAAAGATTACCTGCGGTTCATCCCTGAGTAAAAAAGGTAAAATGTCTAAAATGAGCTAAATTGTACTAAAATGTCTAAAATTAAAGACTCAAAAACTGTTGAAATGATTTGTGTAACGGCATTCAAGGTTACCTTCCTATTTTTTCCCGATCGAAGTAAAGATCGCTAGTAGTTCACTGCACTCATCATAGTCAGCCTGCAATTCATCCCAGGATTTCCAGCCCACTCCTGCAATTACTTCTAACCAGTACTGTGTTTCACTGGCCTCAGTTTCACAAATAGAAATCTTATTTCTGAAATCAGCTTTACTCCTGGCCCGATTAGCTTCGCGGTAATTGGCCCCAACAGAGGTCCCCGCCTTGGTTAACTGAGTTCTTATGGTCCGTCCTTCCGGAGTATTCGGCAGAGTCACCGAAAGACGGATAATGTCGATTGCGAACTTCTTCGTTCGCTCCTCCAACTCCTTTGCAAACTTTTTAATATCTCTCGTCACAACTTGACGCCTTTATATCATTTTAGGCACTTTAGACATTTTAGACACTTTAGGCACTTTCGACGCCTTTACATCAACGCCCGGGCGGCGGCTTTGGCCACCTCTATGAGGTGCTGTGGGAATACCCCAAACACAATCATTACTGATACCAGAGCGCCAGTGAGGATCTTTGTGGGGATAGATACCTGCAGGCGGGGCAAGTCGTCGTCCGACTCTAATAGGTAGGCGGCTCTTACTATCAAGATATAGTAGTAAAGGGAAATCACCACATTGACCATGGCGATAAGCACCAAGGTGAAGTAACCCTTTTTCATAGCGGCGACAAAAACCAGGAATTTACCGGTAAAGCCAATGGTAGGAGGAATGCCGGCCAGGCTGAATGCTCCCAGCATCAAAGCCATGGCAAGGATAGGAGAGCGTCGGTGCAAGCCGGCCAGTTGGGCAATCTTCAAATCGCTACCGTCATATGCCACCTTCACGACCACCAGAAAGCAAGTAAATGTCATAACCAGATAGGCCACAGCATAAAAAATGGCACCAGCATAACCGCTCTGATTCATGCTGAGAATGCCGATGAGAACGTAACCGGCATGGGAGATGCTGGAGTAGGCCAACAGTCGCTTCATGTCCTTCTGCATGATTGCCACCAGGTTCCCTACAGTCATGGAGGCAATGGAGAGTGTAACCAGGGCGTGAACCAGGTAGGTGCTGGCGCCACTGCTCAGCGCAATCATTCGAATAAGGATTGCTACCGCCGCGACTTTAGAGGCTGTGGCAATGTAGGCGGTGACCTGATTGGCAGCCCCCTGGTAGGCGTCCGGAGCCCAAAAATGGAACGGAAAGACGGCAAGTTTAAAGAAAAAGCCGCATAAGGTGAGGAGGAGGCCTATTATTGCTGCCGGCCTACCTATTACGCCGGGAAGAACCTTTATTATCTCAGCCACATAAGTGGTGTGAATGACACCGTAGAGGGAAGCTATGCCAAAGAGCATCACTGCCGAGGCAAACGCCCCCACGAGAAAATATTTTATGCCCGACTCCACATGAACGCCATAGCCCCTCCGCAATGGGACCAGAATATAGAGCGAATAACTGGAGAGCTCCAAAGCGAGGTAGATGGTCAGCAACTCGACACTGCTTACCAGTAGCATCATCGCCAGAGTGCAGGTGGTCAACAGGAGGTAAAATTCAGGGTGGTAACGCTCATCAATACCGATGAGCTCAGAGCAGATACAGATTACCAGGAAGAGGCCCGTGGCCAGTATTGTCTTGAAGACCTGAGAGAAGAGATCAACCCTGTAGACCTCAAAGAAAAGCGTTCCCTCCAACCTCACTGAGACCAGGCAAATCACGATACCGACAGAGGCCAGACAAAGAGCTACGAAGTAATCCCTCTTGGGGTTTGGACGCACCAGCATAGAGAGGCAAAAGAAGACCCCGATCATAAACAAGAAGTATAACTCAGGTATGAAGAGGTTCCAGTTCATAGATTGAAATGCCTAAAGTGTCTAAAATGTACTAAAATGACTAAAATTAAAGACTTAAAAGCTTTTGAACTGATTTGACTGACACCATTCAAAGCTACCTTCCTATTTTTTCCCGACCGAAGTAAATATAGCTAGAAGTTCACTACACTTAAGTTAGTCAGCCTGCAATTCATCCCAAGATTGCCAGTCCACTCCTTCAATGACTTCTAGCCAGTACTGTGTTTCACTGGCCTCAGTTTCACAAATAGAAATCTTATTCCTGAAATCAGCTTTACTCCTTGCCCGATTAGCTTCGCGGTAATTGGCTCCAACAGATGTCCCTGCCTTGGTTAATTGAGTTCTTATGGTCCGTCCTTCTGGAGTATTCGGCAGAGTCACCGAAAGACGGATAATGTCGATCGCGAACTGCTTCGTTCGTTGCTCTAGCTCCTTTGCGAACTTCTTAATATCTCTCGTCACAACCTGACGCCTTTATCTCTTTTTAGGCACTTTAGACATTTTAGACACTTTAGTTCATTTTAGGCATTCGAAATACCTGCTTCGCTTACCACTTCAATATGTTGTATGTCTCTGGATCAAGTGAGCCGGTTCGTCTGTAAGCATAGACAATTAAGGCCAGCCCCACCGAGACTTCGGCAGCTGCAATGGCAAAGATGAAGAGCACAAAAACCTGCCCCTCAAGTTGTTGCCAGCGCAGTGCCGCCGCCACAAAAACAAGTCCGGCCGCGTTCAGCATGATTTCAACACCAATGAGCATCATGATCAGGTTGCGACGGGCAACCGCACAAAACACCCCCATCGCAAAAAGTATCCCTGCCAACATGAGAATGTGACTGTACGGCACAATCATGCTTGATCCTCTTTTTGGTCTCCACTTTCTTTCGCAAAGGCTTTTCCCAAATACAGAGCGCCAATCAGGGCGATAAGTAGCAAGAAGGAGACGATCTCCACTGAAAGCCAATATCTTTGGAAAAGAAATCGTCCGAAAACCCTTGGCCTTACCAGGGCTGTTTCCAGAATGGTCTGACTGCCGGGGTCTGTAGTGACTACAAGAATGGCGACAGCGATATAGATTAGGCCTAGAACCCCGGCTGGAAGCCATTGTCGAAGTGTGGGTTTCCGCAGAGCAGACGGCTCCACCCGCAGCATCATAATGATAAAAAGAAACAGGACCATAATTGCCCCGGCGTAAATGATAATTTCCAGAGCAGCCAGAAGAGGTGCCCCAAAGAGATAATAGAGCATGGCGCTGCCGAAAAAAGAGATGACCAAGTACACTATCGAATGCACAAGATTGCGTCGGGTAATAGCCAGCCCAGTGGCAACCAGAATCACGCCTGCTAAGATATAAAAAATGGCAGCATAGATGGTCATGTTTTACCTTTAAAACAGGTCCCCATAGGGACGGTCACCGTACCGAACTTAAAGTTGTAAATGACTAAAATGTGCTAAAATGTCTAAAGTGCCTAAAATTGTAAGTACATATGGCTGCAACGGAGTAGATGAATAGAGCACTCTCCCTTTCGCCTTTTCTCCGCATCGCCGTGTCGTTTCTCTCTGCCAGCTGCTAGCTGCCCACTGCCTGCTTGCCCTGAGCTCGTTGAAGGGCTGCATGCCGTCTTGACGCTACCTCTCACGGTAAATTGCTCTTTATCTTGACAGGCTTTTCTTCTCTTTCGTGTGCTCCTTTGTCACCAACCTCGGTTACCACGCCGGCGTACTTATAAAAGTTGTACTCCTTATCCTTGCCGCTGTGTTCTACAAGAAGGTCTTCCTTTTCGTAGACAAGTTTCAGGATGTCGCGCTCGCACGTTTCAAAATATGGCGTCAACTGAATTGCCGATGTTGGACAGGCCTCTTCACAGAGCCCACAGTAGATACAACGGGCGAAGTTGATGCGAAACCAGCGGGCATAGCGGCGGCCATCGTCGCGCTCATCCGATTGCATCGAAATGCAGCTGACCGGGCATGCAGCCGAGCATAGATAACAAGCGACACAACGCTCACCACCGTCGGGATCGCGAGTGAGCACGATCACTGCCCGCGACCGTTCCGGTAATGGCCGCTTGTATTCCGGGTATTCTTCGGTAATGGGCTTGCGGAAGAGGTGCTTAAATGTGGTGGCAAACCCACTTCCCAGGGCCTTCACGGCCTCCAGGGCTGATCTCATAAAAACCCCTAACATTCTTTAGTTAAACGTTACTCCATATGTACGGCTCTTGGGCCCTGCAAATTCGAATATCGAAATACGAAATACGAAACAATGTTCAAAATATCAAAATCCTAATGACCAAAACATCTCACTCGTATTTAATCAGCTTTGTTTTGAACATTCGAAAATTCGTATTTCGAATTTGTTTCGAAACTGGGGCCCCGCCCGAAGGGTGGGGAGTCCGGAGGACCAATTTCGTGCTTCGAGTTTCGGATTTCTATACCAAAAGTACTGCTCCCGTTACCACAATGTTTATTAACGCCAGGGGTACCAACACCTTCCAGCCCAGGTGCATGAGTTGATCGTAGCGTAGCCGTGGCAGTGTCCCCCTCACCCAAATCATGAGTACAGAAATCACTAAAATCTTTATAAGAAACCACACCACCGGCGGCAGGAAAGGCCCTCGCCAACCCCCCAGAAAAAAGACAGCCACCAGCGCTCCGAATACCTGGAGATTGACATATTCGCCCAGGAAAAACAGGCCAAAGCGCATACCGCTATATTCTGTGTGGTAACCGGCGCCCAGTTCATTTTCCGCCTCAGGGAGATCAAAGGGGATACGTTTGGTCTCAGCCATGGCACTGATAAAAAAGATTATAAAAGAGACCGGCTGTACCAGAATAAAGGGGTAGTCGGCCTGGGCCCGGACAATATCAATCAGGCTGAAGGAACGCGCCAGCATGACTATGGGAACCAGTGATAGCCCTAAAGAAAGTTCGTAGCTAATCATTTGGGCAGCACCACGAATACCACCCAAAAGGCTGTATTTCGAATTCGAAGCCCAGCCTCCCAGGGCAACTCCATAAACCCCTAAAGAAGCTAAGGCAAACACATACAGCAATCCCACGTTGAGATCCGTTATTACCAGGGGAATCTTCTTACCCATAAAAGTTACGCTGGTGCCAAAGGGGACAACCGCAAAGATGAGGAGGGCCTCGGCAGCGACCACCGCTGGAGCCAAAAGGAAAAGAACCCGGTCTGCCGCCTCAGGCACAATGTCCTCTTTGGTCAACATCTTGATTGTGTCGGCGAGAGGCTGCAGTAGCCCGAACTTTCCAGCACGGTTCGGACCGTAGCGAATTTGCAGCCTCCCCAGAAATTTCCGCTCCAGCAGCACCAGATAGGCAGCCAGGAGAAGCAAGGCAACCAGGATCACCCCCAGTTTCACGATCAATATGGCAAACCCGATAATCCAGTCCATGATATCTACCAATGGAAATGAGCTAAAATGTACTAAAAGGTCTAAAATCTGAAGTCAAAGAACCCAGTAGGCAGTAGTTGATAGTAACTCAATTCTGATGGCTTTCTCTTAAATGCTGAGCTTTGATTTCCGACCTCTGACTTCTGACCTCCGACCTCTAATCCCAGTTTCGTCTCACAGTGCTTAGTGCCTAGTTCCTAGTGCCCACTGCCTGCCGCTAGCTGCCCGCTGCCTACTGTTTTGGACCCCCCACGTAATCAAGAACTTACTTTTTTCACATCTTCATATGAAACATACTTTGGCAAACTCTCAATCCTCTGCCACTCCAGCAGTCGATGTCTCGGCATGACTATGATCCCAGAAGCCATGTTTTTCTTGACAGAGACACTCACTTCCAAAGCGCCCCTATCCAATAGTATTGTCACCTTATCACTGTCAGACAGGTCCAGTCTGGCAGCGTCATCAGCATGCATCAAAACAGCTGGTTCTTTTTCCAGCTTCCTCAGGGGTGGCGAGGACTGTGAGAGTTCTTCGGTGCCGAAGGTCCAATTAGCCAGGATGAGTTCCAAGTGATCATCTGGACTTTGATCTTTTTCCATTTCACTGAGCCACTCCAACGCAAAACGAGGGGATGGTTCCTCAGCGGAACTCATTCTGATCCCGTCATCAGGAAGTTCATCGATTGCCGGGATATCGGCAAATGCTGGGTCCAACTCTGACAGCCACTTTAGTACGCTTGACCGAGTAGCATCTTCGTCCGGCTGCAGTTCTCCGTGGACAAGTTCTGCCAGAACCTGCCACCCGGCACGGGGCTCCCCTCCCGGAATTTCACTTCCGTAGATCCGCGGTGGATGGTTGCCGCCGCTGACCTGGGCTATGGGTGTTCCACCCAGATACGCCCGAGGCGTAGCTTGAACTCTTCCTTCCTGGTTGATGAAAACACCGCCAGCCTCGCACAGAGTTGAGGTGGGCAGGAAGATGTGCGCCCTCTGTTCGGTGCTGGAATTGAGATAGTCCAGTACAACGAGCAATTCCAGCTTTGCTAAGGCGAGCTCCATTCTTTGGCGGTCGTGGAAATGCAAGAGAGGGTCGTTTTCAACCAGGACCAAGCCTTTGATGGTCCCGTTTTCTATGCCCTCGAGAATCTCAGTGAAAGATCCATCTTCACCTGCTAGCAATGAAGCACTGAATGAATTAGCCCCGGGCATCAGGTAGAAAAGACCTGCCTGCCTATTGGTGGCTTGCAATAGCAAGGCTTGGTCCGCCGCCAGCGCAGGAGTGGTCTGACGCACCGTCTCAGTACCACATACGATTATCGGCCGCGCACTCTCTTTGAACTCCTGCGCCACCTTTGAGATCTGATCTTGTAGTGAAGGAGCAACAGTCTCCAGGGGTGGAATCTCCTGGTAAAATTCAATGCCTGACTGTTCAAGATCTGTCGCCGCTCCCAAGTCGACAACCGCCTTGACCAGAAGACTTGCGCACAGGTTCACCTCATTCGGAGTCACTTGCAGATGATGGAATTCAAACGGCAAAAATACCGGTCGAGGATCGATGACAGCAATCTTGCCACCGCTTCGCTGGGCTTGTCTCATTGCCAAAGCCAGCATGGGAGCTTCGTTGATGGGATCGGCTCCGACCACCAAGATGGAATCCGCACTTTCCAACTCACGCAGAGAGACCGCCAAATCTGATTCCAGCCTGGAGGATGCCGATTTCACTTTCTGCGCCATGGCCCCATCCACAAAGTAAGACGGACCTTGCCAGCCCTTTGTTTGGCATATCCTTTTGAGCATGGCCTGAGTTTCGAGACTGGAACGTTCCGAACTCACACAGGCAACAGCACCAGGCCCCGTGCTTTTGATGAGTTCTCCCAACCCATCTCTAGCTTCGCGGATAGCCTGGTCGTAAGGAACCTCTTTGCCGTCAACAAGAGCTTGTCTCGGTCTACCCTCATTGCTGGCATAGAAGAAACCGTAGCGTCCCCTATCACAAATGAAGTACCCGTTTACGGCCTCACTGTATCGTGCTTCCTGTCGGACCACCTCCCGGTAGCGACCGCTTGCTACGGTATGGCATCCCAGAGAGCAATGAATGCAAAGAGAAGGAATTCGCTGGTAATCCCAACGCCTGCCAAAAAAACGAGATGGTTTGTCGGTGTAAACCCCAGTGGGGCAGATGTCGCTGAGATTCCCTGTAAAAGGGCTTTCCAGAGTGCCATCCTGGTAGCGGCCGAAAAAGGTGCGGTTGCCAATCTGCATCACACCCAGGTCGCGGTAGCCGGTAAATTCTTGATAGAATCGAGAACACCGGTAACAGTGAATACAACGATTCATTTCGTGCTGGACCAGAGGGCCCAGGTTCTGATCCCGATAGGTCCGCTTCATCCCGAGATATCTTCTGATCCCGTGCCCGCCCGAAACCGTCATGTCTTGGAGCAGGCAGTGGCCCCCTTCATCGCATACCGGGCAATCATGGGGGTGGTTAAGCATGAGCCATTCAATCACGTATTGACGAAAATCCACTGCCTCTTCGTCGGTGGTCGATACCACCATGCCATCCTTAGCATCGATCATGCAGCTCATCTGCACGCCCTTGAAGGGGCCTTCCAAAAACTTCACGGCGCAGACCCGGCAGGCGCCCACAGATCCCAGGGCGGGATGGTAACAGAAGCGCGGAATCATGATGCCCAGTCTTTCCGCGGCCTCAATCACTTTTGTTCCCGCTGGAACTTCTATTTCCCGATCATCTATGACGAGTTTAGGCATGTGTCACGCAGGCGATTCACTTATGCAATCATGTAGGAGCAACATTTGGTTGCGATTCGAGAGTGAATTAGTATCCAGATCTATTAGATCGCGACCTGGAGGTCGCTCCCACAGACAAATATTTTATGATGGCCTATTGGCGGGCACAGAGGCCCGCCCCACTGGGTCCATTTTGATTACATGGTCAACAAATTTTAGACACTTTAGACACTTTAGGCATTTTAGACATTGAAGGTTTACTTAAAAGGACACCTTTTTTGCGCAATATGCTCCCTGACCTCATCTTCAAAATAGGTAATGAGGCTCTCCACCGGTGATGTGGCTCCAGGAGCAAAGGCACAGTAAGAACTCCATAAGTGCTTGCTCATCTGCTTAAGCATGGGGATGAACTCTTCCCTCCCCTCTCCTTCCTCCAACCGCAGTAGCAGGTCGCGAATGTATGGCAATCCTTCCCGACAAGGCGTACACCAGCCACAGGATTCTCTGGCAAAGAACTCCGTTAAGTTCAGAGTGGCCCCGACAAGGCACGTTTTTTGGTCAAAGACCATGATTGCGCCGGTTCCTAGCCTGTGTCCAACTTCCCGCATCGGATCAAAATCCATTTCAATGTCATAGAATTCTTTTGGCAAGTAACGGGTGGAAGCTCCACCCGGCAAACAAGCCTTGTACTCAGAACCAGCCGGCATGCCGCCGGCATGAACTTCAATGATTTCACTCAGCCGCACTCCCATTGGCAGTTCGAAGCAACCCGGCTTATTGACCCTCCCGCTTACACAGAATAGCTTGGTCCCGGCACCGGTCTCTGTCTTTGCCAGGTTCTTGTACCACTCAACCCCGTTTCTGATGATGTGCGGTATATTTGCCAGGGTTTCCACATTCTGAAGTACGGTGGGCATTCCCCAAAGACCCTTTTCCGTAGGATAGGGAGGTGGTTGCTGCGGGTTGGGCCTTTTGCCCATCAGAGCGTTTAGTTGTGCTGTAACCTCGCCGCAGATGTACCGACCCCCACTGCGGTGAACAACAATCTCCATGCTGTGGTCGCTTCCCAGGATTTTCTTTCCCAGAAAGCCTGCCTCTTTGGCTACCTTGATCTCCCTTGCGAGAATTCTTGCCGCACTCTCGTATTCAGGTCGAATGAAAATAATGCCTTTTTCCGCTCTTGCCCCGTAGCCGTCAATGATCATGCCCTCAATAAGCATGTGAGGATCCGCATGGATTAAGACCCGATCTTTGAATGTTCCTGGCTCCATCTCATCGGCGTTGCACACGAGGTATCTCGGAAAAGGTGCATCCTCCGCCACCGTCCTCAGCTTCATGCCCGCTGGAAAGGCGGCTCCGCCTCGGCCCAAAAGTACGGCATCAATGAGGACTTTCTGCAAGTCTTTGTATGAGTAATTGTGCAGAACATCTTCCAATGCCTGGTAACCGCCGCTCTGCTGGTATTCTTCCAGCGTGGCAATCCTGTCTGGTTTGCGATTTTGTAAAAGTACCTGGGGGTAATCCGAAGGCATTTATGATAATCCTCAGATGGTAATAAATGAGTCCACTTATCTTTGTTCGCACCGTTGTAAATTCGAAATCCGAATATCGAAATTCTAAACAAATTCGAAATCCAAATTTCCGAATGTTCCAAACAAAATCATTTTTTTGGTTAGATTGTTTTGGTCATTTTAATTTTGAACATTTGAAAATTGTTTCGGATTTCGTGTTTCGAATTTCGGATTTAATTGATCTCCTTGCTGGTATCCCTACCGCTAAGTCTCCTCCCTTAACTTAGCCAGAATTTCGTCTAACGTCTCACCTGTAAGCGGACCATACACCTTTTTATTGATCAGAATAGCTGGTGATCTATCGCAGTAACCAATGCAGCAAACCGGCAGGAGGGTGAATAAGCCGTCCGAAGTGGTTTCTCCCATCTCAACTCCAAGCTTGTTGCACAGGTGATCTCGGATTGATTCATAACCATCCATCCAGCAGACGACACTGTCGCACACGTGGATCACATACTTTCCAACGGGCTCACGGTAAATAAAGGTGTAGAAAGTAGCCAGTTCTTCCACCTCCAGGGGGGACATATTCAGAAGTTTGGCAACCTCCTCAACAGCCTCATCACTCAAATAGCCAAACTGATCCTGAATAGCGAACATGATATCCACTACCAGCTCCCGGGGATGGTCAACGCTGGCGATGTGTTCCGTTAGCGATGTTTTAAGTTCGTTGGGCAACATTGGGCCTACTAGAATTGTCAGTGGGTGATGCCCACCCTACGGTTATTGGAATGCCTAAAATGTTCTAAAGTGCCTAAAATGTCTAATCAAAGAACACAGTAGTCAGGAGTTAGGTGTCAGGTGTCAGCAGTAAACGGCAAATCGTTATCGAGAATCTAATATCTCAAATTCCTTAATTCCCAAATTCGAAATTCGAAATTCGCAATTACTTCCCTATTCTCCATGCCCTACTTGTCCTGCCTGTCCCGAGCGTAGTCTCGGGGAGCCTGTCGAAGGATGCCCTATGCCTACTTTAGACACTTTAGACATTTTAGGCACTTTAGGCATTCGCAGTTATCTATCAATATCCGGCAGAATATAGTCGACAGAGCCAATAATGGCGATCAAATCTGCAATGGTTTCGCCCACGGCCATCATTGGCATTACCTGCACATTGGCAAATCCCGGCGACCGTATTCTTGTTCGGTACGAGTACCCGAGTCCGTCGCTCACCACATAGTAGCCCTGCTCCCCCCGGGGTATTTCGCACGATACGTATGCCTCACCCCTGGGAATCTTGGGCCCACGGGTGACGTTGATGAAATGATGGATCAAGCTCTCAATGTCTTTTAGCATGTCCTCTCGCTTAGGAATCACGTAGCGGTAGTCATCGGTGATGTGCCGACCAGAAGGCATCTGTTCTGCAGCCTGTTCAATGATCCTCAAACTCTGGCGCATCTCCTCAACCCGCACCAGATAGCGAGCATAGCAATCACCCTCAGTGGCAGTGGGAACCTCAAAGTCGAATTTCTCATAGCCGGAGTAAGGGAACTTCTTCCGCACGTCCCACTCCAGACCGCAAGCGCGTAGGTTCGGACCACTTACACCCCAATCGATGGAATCTTCCAAAGACATGCGACCGATGCCCTGAGTCCGGACTTTGAAGATGGGGTTTTTCGTTATCAGTGCCTCGTATTCTTTGAGAGCCTTAGGGAATATCTTGACAAAAGCATCGACTGCTTCTTGCCAACCTTCCGGCAAGTCAGCGGCAACACCTCCCAAACGGAACCAGGACGGATGCAAGCGCCCTCCAGTTATAAGCTCAACAATATCAAGAATCATCTCCCGTTCACGGAAGGTGTAGAAATTAGGAGTCATGGCCCCCACATCGTGGGCCATGGTGGCAAAAAAGACGAGATGGTTGCTCAGCCGGAAGAACTCGCTGAGCATGACCCGAATAACCTGGGCCCGCTCTGGAACCTCTATGCCCGCCAGAGTCTCCACGGCCAGAAGGTAGGGAAGGTTATTGGCTGCCCCGGCCAGGTAGTCTACCCGGTCAGTGTATGGAATAAACTGGTTCCACGTTTGTCTCTCGCCGATTTTCTCCGCCGCTCGATGGTGATAGCCGATGTCCATGTCGAGTTCGGTTATCTCCTCACCGTCGAGGGAGACGATATAGCGCATCAGACCGTGGGTACTTACATGATGGGGACCAACGTTGAGTATGAGCTCGTGTTCCCTGCCGTCTCTTTCCACATAGACTCCCCCATCCAACGGTTGGAGTCTTTGGGCATCAGCAAGGGTGTACGGGGCCATCTCCGTGGCTCGACCGGGATGACTCTTCCTCAATGGATGCCCTTCCCAGTGGTGCGGCATTATGATCCGCTGCAGGTTCGGGTGGCCTTCGAATCGGACCCCGAACATGTCGAACACTTCCCGCTCGTACCAGGTTGCGGACGGCCAGATATCGGTCACACTTTGAGTTACGGGGGCATCGCCTTGTAGGCCCACCTTCAGTCGCAATCTGGATGCGGGCTCAAATGACAGCAGATGATAAACCAGGGTGTAATCCGGGTACTCCTGACGATTTCTGCGCGCAGACTCATCAATCGCCGTCACATCATCCAACCGCTGAAATCGGGGTGCAGCTTCAGTTTTAAGAAAACGCAGAACGTCTTTGAGCCGACGTTGCTCCACCATAAAAGTAAGCATGTCTGAGGTATGCTCAGTCT
>Ga0210109_1000158_pt1 | contig 13105 bp, 13 predicted proteins | sample China_Bullhead_C_FD_184857 | JGI IMG/M metagenome (GOLD analysis project Ga0210109, IMG submission 184857) | Wetland microbial communities from San Francisco Bay, California, USA, that impact long-term carbon sequestration -... | ecosystem: Environmental > Aquatic > Marine > Wetlands ...
TTCTAATACCGAGTATGGAAGCAAGTGTTGTTCTCATCTCTTCCTTATAAGGTAAAAGTTTTGGCGCTTCAGCCATGATTGTAAGATCTACATTGCCTATGGTATAGCCAAAAGATTCGATCTTTTTTACTGTGTCCTGAAGCAACACTTTAGAGTCTGCTCCAGCATAGGTTTCTTCAGTATCTGGGTAAAGTTCACCGATATCACCCATGCCTGCAGCACCTAAAAGTGCATCTATCAGTGCATGGATGGCAACATCACCATCACTGTGTGCTTTAAAGCCATAGTCAACATCTATCTTGACACCACATAAAAACATCTCTTTGTTTTTTTCAAAAGGATGAATATCAATACCAAAACCAGTGAGTGTTTTCGTTGAAGGTGCTTGAATGCACGAGAGTTTTTTCAGGTCTTCAATGGTTGTGAGTTTATGTGCATCAACTGATCCTTCCACAAAATGTATCTTTTCTCCAAGAGAAGCGATCGCAGAGCTGTCATCCGTGAATATTGTTTCAGTTTCGAGTGCTTTTTTGAGCATTTTTGTAACAGAGAGTTGAGGGGTTTGAATGATCTTTACTTTGTCTCTGTCTATAGGTGTATTATCAAGATAGAGTGTATCAGCCACAGGGAGTACAGGTACGATGCAAGCCCCTTGTTTTTTAGCTTCCATGATGCGGGCTATCATATCTGAAGGAACACAGCACCTAGCGATATCACTCACAAGTACATACTCGGAAGTTACTTTCTGAAGCGCATTGGTGAGTGATGCCTGTCTACTGTCTCCACCTTTTATATAAGTAAAAGAAGCAAAATTTTTCATAAGACGTATTTCATCTTGTGTGGATACGATGATGATCTGATCAAAACTGGCACTCTTTTCAAAGTGTTCAGCAACATGCAGCCATAAAGGGATATCCCCAGTATAGAGCCACTGCTTTTTCATCTGAGTTTTAAATCTTGAGGAGCTTCCTGCACCTAAAAGTATCAACGTAGTGTTTGACAAGTTCATTCCTAAATATCTATACCAAGTATAGTGTGTATCAAATAGTAACGAATTATACTCATAGAACCCTTTAGCCATACTTTATCGGACAAATTTACTCTTAATTACGATATTAGTCGATTTTTTCAATCTAATTTAAGATTCAATTGGTATAACTCCTATATCATTAACGAAATAAAAATTAAGTTAGGAACAAATAACATGACACAAGAAAATGTATTAGAAGCGTTAAAGAACGTAACATATCCTGGGTTTACGAAAGATATCGTAACATTCGGTTTTGTCAAAGATATCCTTATCAATGGAGATACTATAGGTTTGACAATAGATATTACATCATCGGCTGATGAAGTAAAGGCACAACTTAGACTTGAATCAACCAATGAACTCAATAAACTTGGATTTAAAGATGTGAACATTAACATCTCTGCGCCAGAAGCACCAAAACAAATGTCTAATTCAGTAAGTGGTAAAAATATCGCACCACATGTTAAGAACTTTGTAATGGTAAGTTCAGGTAAAGGTGGGGTTGGTAAATCAACAACTTCTGTAAACCTTGCAGTTGCTATGGCAATGCAAGGTAAAAAAGTAGGTCTTCTTGATGCAGATATTTATGGACCGAACATTCCTCGTATGATGGGTGTTGCAGATCAAAAACCGGAAATCCAGGGGAACAAAGCAGTGCCATTAAAAGCCTATGGTGTTGAAATTATGTCTATGGGTTTACTGATGGAGCCGGGAACGTCTCTTATCTGGAGAGGTTCTATGATCATGAAGGCTATCGAGCAGTTCTTGAGAGATATTCTTTGGTCTGAACTGGATGTATTAGTGATCGATATGCCTCCAGGAACTGGTGATGCACAGCTTTCACTTGCACAAGCTGTACCTGTGACTGCGGGTATCACAGTAACGACACCACAAGAGGTTTCTCTTGATGACAGTAGACGTTCATTGGACATGTTCCAAAAACTCCATATTCCAACTGCGGGTATCGTTGAGAATATGAGTGGATTCATCTGTCCTTCATGTGACACTGAGTCTGATATCTTTGGTATGGGTACAACAGTACCAGTAGCCAAAGAGTATGATACAAATGTGATCGCACGTATCCCAATAGAGCCTGCAATTAGAGTAGGTGGAGATACTGGTATGCCGGTAACCTATCATCAGCCAGATTCTGAAACGGCTAAACGTTATCAGGAGGCTGCATCGAACCTTCTTACATTTATTGATAAAGTAAATGCTGAAGGTTTAGCAGATAACTCAAGTGTACAGCCTACGACACCTCCAGGTGTAAGTGCGTGTAGTACAGGTGCGGGAGCAGCATCTGCACCAGCAAAAGAAAAAACTGAGGGTGAAAGCTGTGGAACAGGCTGCGGCTGCCACTAAATCTTCATACTTTATTGCATTTATGACCGGATCGCTTTGTTGCGTTCGGTCATAAATATTAAAATATACTCTCTCACTTCACCCATACCATTCAATCAAATCTATAGTAAACACCATATTAATATAACCCAAGTGCAACTTAGTCGCATTTAATAAAATTTCAGTTATAATCCCATCATGAAAATTGAAGAACTGATCAAAGATAAAAATATCAAGCTTACCACTGCAAGAGTAAAGCTTTTAGAGATATTAAAAGAAGCGGACAGACCTTTATGTTATGAAGAGATCAAAAATGATATCTCTATGGATAAAGCGACCTTTTATAGAAATATCTCTAAATTTGAGGAAGAGGGTATCTTAAATGCTTTTGAATCAAATGATAAAAAAAGATACTTTGAGGTCAAACTGAATCCACATGCACATTTTGTTTGTGTAAAGTGTAATATTGTAGAGTGTATTAAAAATATTGATATCACATTGCCAAATTATGAAATCAACAATGTGATCATCAACGGTACATGTCCATCATGTTTAGCATCTGTGTAATCTATCGAATAGTTTAACACTTTACTTAATTTAATCATACGAAAGGAGACAATCTTTATGAAACTAAAACAGTCTGTGAAGTTACTACTTATTGCTCTTTTTGTATGGGCATCTCAGAGTACAACAATTCACTTTCAGCATCATGAGCTAGAGGAGATCTCAGAATGTACCGTCTGTGATACATCACAGAAGATAAAGCTTTATCAACACAATAGACATGTGGTTGTGAGTAATGAGAACCTTGCTGTAAAAATAAGAAGAGAAGTGGAAAAGGTTGTTGTTCATTCAAGCTTAGACTATACAGATGTACCACAATTTAAGCAGATTGATATTGTAAAAAAATCCCAATATACCGACAGATCCGTAGCACTAGGGTTTAACGCTACTGCACCTCCAGTATATTTTTCATAATCAAAAAATAATGCAACAAAAACCATTTTAAAAACAAAATATTAATCATTAAAGGACAATACACTATGAAAAGAATAGTATTAACAAGCATGCTTTGTGCAGGACTCTCATACGGTGATATAGCACAACTTTTAGAAGAAGACAAAAGAACGTTTGACAGTTCAAAATATATTCCGGATATCTCGCTCATTACAGATTTCTCTTATGTAAATCGTAGTATTAACGACGACGAGTTGTCTCATTTCGGACTTCCTGGTATAGTACATGGTCTCTATGCAGAGCATGCACACGGTGGTAGTAACGAGGCTACATACAATGCAAATCAGGGATTTAATTTTAACTATGCAGAGCTGATCCTTTCAAGCAGTGTGGATCCATTTTTCAGTATGGATGCTACATTTCACTTCAGTGGAGAAGGTGTTGAAGTAGAGGAGGCCTATTTTACCTCGACAGCATTGGGAAATGGACTAAGATTAAGAGGTGGTAAACTTCTTTCAAATTTCGGATATATCAATGCACAACACCATCACTATTGGGATTTTGGGGATATGCCACTTGTTTATGAATCATTTTTGGGAACGCACGGGATCAACGAATTGGGTGCCCAGATGCAATGGACAGCGCCAACGCCGTTTTATCTTATGGCAGGAGTTGAGGTACTTCAAGGTGAAAATGAACAGATGTTTGGAAATGGTTCAATCGAACTAGAAGATGCGTGGGCGAGTGTGGGAGAAGACCACATTGAAGGTACGGATGCACCATCTCTTTATCTGGGTTATCTTAAATCCTCTTTTGACATTGGTGATACGACGATCTTCGGTGGCCTCTCTTACGCACAGGGAGATTCACTCATAGACCACAGTGAAGATGAAGATGAAGCACATGTGTTTAAAGGTGATGGAAAGCTTTATGGTGCTGATTTGGTCGTATTGCATGCTTTAGACTCTTATAGATCTTTTAAATGGCAAACGGAATGGCTAAGTAGAGAACTCGATGGTACACAATATACGCCAACTGCATCTGCAGATATCAATAAAAAACAGAGTGGTCTCTATTCTCAGCTGATCTATACCCATGACAAGAATTGGAGAATGGGTGTGAGATATGATACAATTTACCAAAATGATATTACAAAGGACAGTGTCGATATGAATGAAGTAGATGATTTCAACAAGTACTCTGCCATGATCGAATACCATACGAGTGAATTTGCACGTTTTAGACTTCAATATAACCGTAATGAAGCTATGTATGACGAAGCAGGTTTAAGACAAAACCTCGATACGATCATGTTACAGGCAAATATTGCGATCGGTGCGCATGCGGCACACGCTTTCTAAGATGAAAAAGATACTTGTTTTACTGACACTTCTACCTTTGTCTCTGTTCGCTCAACTCACCATAGCGGTGAGTTATCCCTATATCGGTGCATTGACAAAAACGATAGGTGGAGAAGATGTCAAGGTAACGGTTTTAGCAAAAGGCAAGTGGGACCCTCACTTTATCATTCCCCGTCCTTCACTTATCAGTAAAATGAGAAATGCAGATGCAGTGATCATGAATGGTGGACAGCTTGAGATCGGTTGGCTCCCTCCTATCATTAATCGTGCCGGTAATCCCAAAACGATGCCCAATACGAAAACATTTTTAAATCTTTCGCACCACATAAAGCTTATTAACAAGCCAAAAAGTGTCGACAGAAAACATGGAGATATTCATCCTGATGGGAATCCGCATTTTCATATCAGTCCAAAAAATATCTTGATCTTGGCAAAAACCATAGAAGAGTTTCTTAGCAGCATAGATACAAAAAATAGAGATACTTATAAAAAAAACTATCATGATTTTTCTAAAGTTTGGCATCAGAAAATGGCTACTTGGAAGAAGAATATGAAGGACAAAAAGGGCTTGAAAGTCATTCAGTTTCATGACAACCTTGCATATTTTAATAAAGAGTATGGTCTTGTGAATATAGGAACGATCGAACCGCTTCCGGGGATTCCACCCTCTTCAAAACATACTATTGAAGTCATTAAACTTATAAAAAAAGAGCAACCGTGCTGTATTTTACATGATGTCTATCACTCGACAAAAACAGCTGATTTTATAAGCCAAAAAACCGGTATCAAGGTCATTCTTATGCCACATGATATAGAAGCACTTGAAAATATTGATAACCTGAGTGCTCTTTTTGACTATCTTACAAGTGCAATAAAATGATAGATATTTTACTCATTCCGATTCTTTTGGTTGTTGTGCTTGTGATGCTTCACGCCTACTTTGGTATAGAAATCTTAAAGCGGGGGATTATCTTTACAGACCTTGCTATTGCTCAGTTTGCAGCGCTTGGTTCATCGATCAGTCTGGGGTATTTTCATGAGGAGTTCTTTTATCCCTTGACCCTGAGCTTTGCGTTGTTGTGTGCCTTTTTGATCGCTTTCGCTTCGACTAGAAAGCTTCATTTGGAAGCATTTATAGGAATCCTTTATATTTTGGGTGCCAGTGGGATCATGATGGTGCTTTCACACTCCTCTGAAGGTATGGAGCATTTCAAATCGCTTCTTGCAAGCGATATACTTTTCACGCCTCTTAATGATGTTTTACAAAGTATCATTATCTATGCTTTCATTGCAATGGCACTTTATTTTGTTTACCCAAAACTAAGCGGCTTTTTCAGGGAACTCTTTTTCTTCTCGCTTCTTGCGATCACAGTGACTTCTTCAGTTTCACTTGCAGGCGTTTTTGTTGTGTTTGTACTTCTTATCGCACCACCTTTTGTTTCTCTTTCTCTAAACGTGAAAAGACCTTTGCTCATCAGTTTTATTTTTGGATGGTTTTTTAGTATCGGTGCCATTGTCATATCTTATTTTTATGATTTACCGACAGGGTATAGTATTGTCTTTATGGGTGCACTTCTCACCGTTGCTATTGTCACCATAGCATCTAAAAGCGAACAGAAAAAATGATCTCTCTGATCATTTTTTTGAGTGATTGTACATTTATTTCGCTACAATACATAAAAATAAACACACGGGAAACACAATGACATCAGCAGAAAAACTCAAAAACCTTTTAGAACTTGAGATCATTCCGGATTTGGAAGTAGCCATTGATGAACTTTTTGCAGCTATAGACAAAGCAAAGTCTGCTTCAAAAGAACAAAAAGAAGACTTGGAAGAGATGAGAGAGATGAGAACTGAATGTTTTGCTATTATCGAAGAGCTTGGACGTAATGAGCTGGAAGAAGAAGAGATAGAAGAACTTTTAGCTGAACTTGTAGAGATGAAGACCGAAGAATAGGTCATATTTTTCCCTTTTTTTCGCTAAGAATAGATCCATTTTTTTCAATAAAAAAAATAATAAAAAAACTTTCATTTTCCATTGACTTTCCTCTATAGATAGGAGTATAATCCGCAGATTTTTTAATAATTCAAAAAAACAAGGAAAAAAAATGAAAAAAGTTACACTATCAATCATTGCTGCAGTAGCAATGAATACATTCGCAATAGCAGGTGGAGATATCTCTCCGGTAGAACCACAAATTACAATACCAGAAGTGTCTGAATCAACAGGATCTTTCTATGTAGGTGCAGGTTATTCATATATGAATCTGGATGTAGATAGCGAAGATCACAATGGAGACGCAACACTTTTATTGGCAGGATATAACTTCAACCAATATATCGGTGTAGAGGCTAGATATGCTGGTCTTACTGATTGTCTTGAAAATACTGCTATCTATCTTAAACCAATGTACCCATTCGGTGGTACTACAGTGTACGGATTACTTGGATACGGTGAAACAACTTATGATAATGGTACTTCATCTTCTGAAAATGGATTCCAATGGGGTCTAGGTGCAAACTATGCAGTGACTGAAAATATCGGTGTATTTGTAGACTATACAAACCTTTATGATGATTCAGGATTTAGTGCTGGAACAGATGTTACAGTTGATTCTGTTAACGTAGGTGTAACTTACACTTTCTAAGTAAAACTTGATCTTCTTCAGAGGCTGGATAAAATCCGGCCTCTGTCCATTTGACAAAATTTTTTTCATTTTTTTTAAAAACATTTCTCATCAAAAATTAGTATTTTTTACGTTATGCTTCTTTTCACCCGTTCTCTTTTTTATTGTCTTTCAGTATCCAAATTAAGCCTATTTTTATCCTTTTTAAACTATAGTTCGCTATCAACCTCTCGGGGCGCTAGTACCTTTTAACAAGGGTATGGGCTGAGATAGCACAAAAAGTGCTTGTCCCGCTGAACTTGAACTGGTTAGGACCAGCGTAAGGAAGAGAATTGTGACTAATTATATAAATTTTTAAAACTAGAATTTATCTGCTTTTTTACTCCTCTTCCCATAAATTTAATAGATAATTAAAAGGGAATACAATGACAAAACCATACAAAGATACATTAACAACTTCAAATGAGTTGCTTACTCGTGACCCGTTTCCGGCTTCACAGAAAGTATATTTACAGGGTGAAATACATAAAGATATAAGAGTACCGGTACGTGAGATCACTTTAGGTGATGAATCAAAACTCAGAGTCTACGATACCTCTGGTCCCTATACAGACCCAAGTGTGGATATTGATGTAGGTGAAGGGATTCCTGCAATCCGTAAAGATTGGATCGTAGGGCGTGGTGATGTAGAAGAGTATGAAGGACGTATTATGGCGCCTGAAGACAATGGTTACAGCACTGATGAACAACTTGACTTTGTAACAGCAGGAGCAAAAGGGCTTGTACGTACACCGCTTCGTGCAAAAAAAGGCAAAAACGTTTCTCAGCTTTGGTATGCAAGACAGGGGATCATTACGCCAGAGATGGAGTTCATTGCCATTCGTGAAAACCAAGATAGAGCGATGAATGAAATGTACCTTCAAGATGAAGAGAGAGAAGCAAGACTTAAAGGTGAAAATTTTGGTGCAAACCTGCCAGAGGTGATCACACCTGAGTTTGTACGTCAAGAAGTAGCAGCTGGTCGTGCGGTTATCCCTTGTAATATCAACCACCCGGAAGTTGAACCTATGATCATCGGTCGTAACTTTCTTGTAAAAGTAAATGCAAACATCGGTAACTCGGCAACGACATCAAGTATCGCTGAAGAGGTAGAGAAGATGGTATGGTCAACACGTTGGGGTGGAGATACAGTGATGGATCTCTCAACAGGTAAAAACATTCACACGACCCGTGACTGGATCCTTCGTAACTCTCCAGTGCCTATCGGGACGGTTCCTATCTATCAAGCACTTGAGAAAGTAAACGGTATCGCTGAAGATCTGACATGGGAAGTGTTTAGAGATACACTTATTGAGCAGGCAGAACAAGGGGTAGATTACTTTACCATTCACGCCGGGCTTTTACTGCATCATGTACCAATGACAACAAAACGTGTGACGGGTATTGTTTCTCGTGGTGGAGCGATCATGGCAAAATGGATGATACATCACCACCAAGAGAACTTCTTGAACACACACTTTGAAGATATCTGTGAAATTATGAAAACGTATGATGTAACTTTCTCTCTTGGTGATGGGTTACGTCCAGGTTCTGGAGCAGATGCAAACGATGAAGCACAGTTTGCTGAACTTAAAGAGCTGGGACGTTTAACACAAATTGCTTGGAAGCATGATGTACAAACGATCATTGAAGGTCCAGGTCACGTGCCAATGCACATGATCAAAGAGAATATGGATAAGCAGCTTGAGTGGTGTCATGAAGCTCCGTTCTATACACTTGGGCCCCTAACTACAGATATCGCACCGGGGTATGACCACTTTACATCAGGGATCGGTGCAGCAATGATAGGCTGGTACGGATGTGCGATGCTTTGTTATGTGACACCTAAAGAGCACTTGGGACTTCCAAATAGAGAAGATGTAAAAGAGGGGCTTATTACTTATAAGATCGCTGCACATGCTGCAGACGTGGCTAAAGGACATCCTGGTGCACGTGCCAGAGATGATGCGATGAGTAAAGCAAGATTTGAGTTCAGATGGGTTGATCAGTTTAATATCGGTCTTGATCCTGAACGTGCACGTGATTACCATGATGCGACACTTCCTATGGAAGCAGCAAAAGTGGCTCACTTCTGTTCTATGTGTGGACCAAAGTTCTGTTCTATGAAAATTTCTGCAGATGTGCGTGAATATGCAGATTCACTGGGAACAGATTTAGAGAGTGCAAAACAACAGGGTATGAATGAAATGTCTATGAAGTTTAAAGAGATGGGTTCAGAAGTCTATGTTGAAGCAGATAAGATAGAAGAAAAGTAAAACAATGAATATAGGTATTGCAGGTGCTGGTTTAGTAGGTAGGGTGTTAGCACTCAATCTACTACAGAGTGGGCACACAGTGACACTTTTTGATGAAGATACAGCCTACGGAGATAAAGCTGCAGGAATCACTGCGGCTGGTATGTTGGCTGTCTTTGCTGAATTAGAAAGTGCAGAGTCTGTCATTTTTGATCATGGAAATCGCTCTATTGCGCTTTGGCCTGCTCTGTTAGAACAGATTGGTATCGCTGATGCGTATCAGCAAGAGGGCAGTATTATTACGGCACATCCTCAAGATTATAATGAGTTGGATCATTTTATAGATACGTTAAAGTCCAAGGTAGAGGAAGCATCAGACATAAAGCTTCTAGACAGAAAAGCATTGACACAACTTGAACCAGATTTAGATCAACATGCCAAAGCTTTCTTTATACCACATGAAGGACAGGTGGATGCACAGCGTTTTATGAAAGCTTCAAGTGATTATTTGCTTGCACATTCTGATGTTACGTGGTACCAAGAGTCTAAAGTGACCCATGTATCAGATGGCACTGTTACAGTAGGAGATGAGAGTAAAACATTTGATTGGGTATTTGATGCACGAGGACTTGGTGCTCAAGAGGAAATGGATGGTTTACGTGGTGTACGAGGAGAGGTATTCTGGCTTGATGCTCCTGAGGTCAAAATAACCAGACCTACACGTATGCTGCACCCACGCTATAAGATCTATATCGTTCCACGACCCAATAACAGGTATGTTATCGGTGCGACCGAGATAGAGAGTGAAGATAAGAGTCCAATGTCTGTACGTTCAAGTCTGGAGTTACTCTCAGCAGTCTATAGTATGCATTCTGGGTTTGCAGAAGCACGTATTGTCAATATGCTTACAAATTGTCGTCCGACACTAAGAGATAATTTACCAAAGATTGAACATACTGCAAAGATGACACGTATTAACGGGCTCTACCGACATGGTTATCTATTGGCACCAGCGGTAGTGGAAGAAGCGTTGAATGGAGGGGTAAACAAATGATAAAAGTATCAGTGAACGGTGAAGTAAAAGAGCTTGAAGAAAATTTAAATGTGGATCAGATGATAGAAGCACTTGAATATAAAGTCAAAGGTTTTGCTGTTGCTGTCAATACTACTTTTGTTCCCATTGCCAAGTATGATAAGACAATTATAAAAGAGGGAGATACCATAGATATTTTGGCTCCCGTACAAGGTGGATAAAATGACTAAACACATAGAGGGCAACAATACATGGCAGATAGGCGGAAAAACGTTAAGCAGTAGACTGCTCATAGGTTCTGCACTTTATCCAAGTCCGGCCAATATGGAAGATGCCATTAGAATTTCAGGTGCACAAATTGTGACGGTATCTTTGAGACGGCAAGCAGCTGGTGAGGGTAAGGGTAATCCATTTTGGGATATCATCAAATCATTAGGGATAGAAGTTTTACCCAATACAGCAGGCTCTCATTCTGCCAAAGAGGCTATCACCACAGCACAGATGGCTAGAGAGGTTTTTGGTACGAACTGGGTAAAACTTGAAGTCATAGGTGACCAGTACAATTTACAGCCAGACCCCTTTGAAACGGTAAAAGCAGCTGAGGTTCTTGTCAAAGAGGGGTTTGAAGTGTTCCCTTATACCACAGATGACCTGGTCGTTGCAAAGCGTTTGGCAGATGTGGGCTGCAAGATCATTATGCCATGGGGGTCCATGATAGGTTCAGGAAAAGGACTCATGAATCCGGACAACCTTATGGCTATTCGTAAGCAGTTCCCAGAGCTGCAATTGGTTGTTGATGCCGGTATAGGAAAACCATCTCATGCAGCACAAGCGATGGAACTGGGGTATGATGGTGTTCTGCTTAACTCAGCCATAGCCTTGGCACAGGATCCTGTAAAAATGGCAGATGCTTTTAGGTTAGCTGTTGAGGCTGGACGATTGGGGTATGAAGCAGGTGTGATGAAAGAGCGTGAGTTCGCTTCACCTTCTACACCTACTGTCGGTACACCTTTTTGGCATCAGTTTAATTAATATAAGTCTTCTCTACGCGTATTTAAGGATTATGATAGCTTATTTTTAGTATAAGTAGTCATCAATCTCTCGGGGTGCTAGATCTTTTAAGATTTAAGCTGAGATAGCTCAAAAGCTTGACCCGTTGAACTTGAACTGGATAATACCAGCGTAGGGAAGAGAATCGTACATAAACTACTTTGATACATGATGTATCACCTTTTATCTACTTTTTCTTCCTTTTTTCATATACATATTTTAAGGGGAATACAATGAAAACAAAAATTTTAACCGGTTCGATCATCGCAACCTATGTATTATTGAATACACCTGCATTTGCAGAAGAGGTAACACTTGATCCTATTGTGGTAAGTGCTGACTTTAGAGAACAAAATCTTTCACAAGTAAGTAATAGTGTATCTATTATTGGTGAAAAAGAGATTTATGATAAATCGTCACAATCTTTTGTTGAGACAATCGCTTCTGTACCTAACGTCAACTTTTCATCAGGTGCGTCAAAAGCAAAATATATTCAGATCCGTGGTATTGGTGAAAGAAGTCAATTTGTTACACCGATAAATCCTTCAGTAGGGATAATGGTGGACGGTATAGATTTTTCTCAGAGTACCTTGGGGGTCACACTCTTTGATGTTAAACAAATAGAAGTATTAAGAGGCCCTCAGGGGACTACTTTCGGTGCAAACGGTATGGCAGGAGTCATTAATGTTGAAGGGAATGAACCAACGAATGATGCAAATGGACATCTTGAGGCTACAGTAGGGAATTATAATACCAAAGCGGTTGGTTTTACAATAAACGCACCAATCGTTGAAGATAAATTGCTTTCAAGATTTTCTCTTTATAAAAATACCAGTGACGGATATATGAAAAATAGTTATTTGGGACGTGAAGATACAAATAATATTGATGAATTGACTGCCAAAGCAAAGTTTCGCTGGTTTGCTTCAGAGAATCATACATTAGACCTTAATTTGATGCATGTAAATGTAAATAATGGATATGATGCTTGGACATTGGATAATACGAGAGATTCACACTCTGATCAGCCAGGAAAAGATACGCAAGAAACTGATGCTTTTTCACTAAAATCAACGTATCAAGTTAATTCTAAAGCGCACTTGATATCAAGTCTCAGCTACAGTAAATCAGATATGGAATACAGCTATGATGAAGATTGGTCTTATGTAGGCGAATTTGATCCAGATTGGGAGTATAGTTCATTTGACCAATATTTAAGAGATCGTGAACAGGTGGATATTGATGTAAGAATGGTTTCTGATGAAGATGGACGTATATTTAATGGTACCACAGATTGGACAGTGGGTGCCTATTATAAAGATTATTCTGAGGAAATGACAAGAAATTATACATATCTGTATGGTATACCATTCATTAGTAATTATGATACAAAAAATAAAGCAGTTTAT
>Ga0210109_1000160_pt1 | contig 13032 bp, 13 predicted proteins | sample China_Bullhead_C_FD_184857 | JGI IMG/M metagenome (GOLD analysis project Ga0210109, IMG submission 184857) | Wetland microbial communities from San Francisco Bay, California, USA, that impact long-term carbon sequestration -... | ecosystem: Environmental > Aquatic > Marine > Wetlands ...
GACCAGTGATGGCTAATATAGTCGTTTAACATTTGATGAATTATATAAACTCCCACCCAATCACTCCGAAAGTTTATATTACATCCCTTAATTTAAACTTCGCTGGATTCTGTGCTGCTACAATATCTTGACGCTTGGCAAGGCAGGGACACCGGAGGACAGCAAAACGCTCCTCACACCTTCCTCTCCTTCCCCTGGAGCAGGTTACGTATGTTGCTCCGATGTCGAATTGTAACACAAAGGGCAAAAACTGAGCTAAGGCCGACGTAGAGAGAATGGTAGCCAGTGGCCGCCGCCCAAACTGGTAGGGTCAGAAGGGCTGTAAGAGAACCAAGGGAGACGTACCGCCAAAGCAAGGTCACAACCAGAAATATCACAAGGGCAGCCAAAGCTGCTTTGGGCATGAGGACGAGCGCAATGCCAAATGCTGTGGCGACGCCCTTTCCGCCGCGGAAGCGAAGAAAAAGCGAGGCAAGGTGGCCTAAAAAAGCGGCCAAGGCCACGAGGGCAACTATGAGAGAGGTTCTCTTCGCTTCACCAGACCACAGACTTAACGCCACTGCAACTGGCAGCGCTCCCTTGGCCATGTCGATGATGAGAACCAATAGGCCCCATTTTAAGCCAAGGCTGCGGGCAACGTTGGTGGCGCCGATGTTGTGGCTCCCAACAGTACGTACATCAATATCAGCCACCCAGCGACCGATCAAGTAGCCGCTGGGCAGTGATCCTAACAGATACGCAGCCAAGACAAAGAGAATAATGCTGAACCACTGCATGCGCTTTTCCCTCAAGGTTCTATGCCATCACAACTTACCGGCAGGCTCCTCCACAAGGCAAGTGATTTTTTGGTGAGATCCATCTTTTCCCGATGCACCCTAGCCCGGAGAATTCCTGTTTTTTCTTGCCCTGGTTAGGCATAGTGGTATATCGTGCCTACTGTGAATCAGGGGATACCTGCTAGCCCGGATTATTCATGAATCGGCTGCTCCGACCGTGGATATGACCGTCCTTCCTGGCGTCCTCGGGCCTTGAACCCTGCGACGTAGTGTTCAAGTACGCCTCGGATTCAAGCCCCTGCGGTTGCCAGGTGGAACGGCCATCTTCACGGTCTCACGACACAGATTCATGAATAATCCGGGCCAGACAGTAATTGCCGATTGGAAACTACAGGGTCGTGAGGGCAGCCTTATCAATACATGAGTTGACGATATGAAAATTTGCGTTATTGATGGCATGGGCGGTGGCATTGGGAACGCCCTCATCAAGAAGATCAAAGCAGCCTTTCAAGAACAGGTGGAAATTATCGCCTTGGGAACCAATGCCATTGCTACGGCGCAAATGATGAAAGCCGGAGCGAATAGAGGTGCCAGTGGTGAGAATGCGATTACTGTGACTGTTCCCAAAGTGGATGTCATCATAGGTTCCATATCAATAGTTCTCGCCAATGCAATGATGGGCGAACTGACCCCTGGTATGGCAGCAGCCGTGGCAAGCAGCCCCGCGCCCAAGATCCTTTTGCCGCTCACCCAGGAAGACGTGGAAGTGATAGGGTTCTCTGCTGAGCCGTTGCCTCACCTTGTGGATCACCTCGTGGAAAATAGGCTGCGCCCGATGGTTGAAGCCTCCCTTCGAGAGTAAAGTGTCATTTTAGCCCACACTGCACGCCGGATTACGGTGTTGTTTCACGTGGAACATTCCATGCAAACCAAGAGTTCTCTCCCTTTGGGACAGATCAGCAAGAGTCTAACCACTCGGTGGCTGGGGAGGACCTTTCATTTCTACAACGAAGTGGATTCAACCAATGCGACTGCAATGGATTTGGCGCAACAGAATGCACCGGAAGGCACGGTTGTTCTAGCAGAACAACAGCTGCGTGGTCGTGGTCGAGAGGACCGCTCTTGGCATTCACCGGCTGGAGTAGGTATTTACTGTTCGATTGTCCTGCGACCGGAATTGTCGCCCTCCAAAACGATGCTTCTAACCCTGATGACGGCGGTGGCAATAGCAAGGGCTGTGGCTCTAGAAACTGATCTTTCACCTCGAATCAAATGGCCAAATGACATCCTCATCAATGATAAAAAGGTAGTGGGAATTCTGTTGGAAAGCAAGGTGGGGGCAACTGAGGTGGAGCATGCGATAATTGGTTTTGGTATTAACGTTAATCACACCCCGGCTGATCTTCCCCAAGAGCTGTTGCTGGCAGCAAGTTCTCTGTTCATTGAGCTCGGCGAGCCGGTGGACCGGAGTAAATTGATTACCAAGATCTTGGCGGAAGTTGAATATCTTTATGAAGGGCTTCAGCAGGGGGATTTCGCCATAATCCTTGAAGAGTGGCGCCATTTTTCGGCCACATTGGGCCGGCACGTCCGCATATTGCAGCAGGGGGAGTTAACAGAGGGTATTGCTGTCGATGTTACAGAAGAGGGAGCTCTGTTGGTCCGAGTGGAACAGGACTCTCTCATAACGGTTCACGCAGGAGATATTGAGCATCTGAGGATTGTAACTGATGATGCAGATAGGTGAGCGGCTGGGACAACTGATTGCCCTCGGTGGCCCAGAGGGTCAAACAGAAAGGTTCTCAAGGAAGGAGGTGGGGTGATTTGAATCCTGAAACCTACATACCACCGGCTTTTTCCACGTCTTCCTGTTTCTTCTTACAAGAGATACAATAAGTGGTAACCGGTCGAGCCTCCAGTCGTTCATTGCCAATTTCGTCACCACACCCCTCACAGATGCCGAATTCTCCGGAATCAATTCGCTCTAGGGCGCTTCTTATTTTGGAAAGGAGTTTGCGCTCACGATCACGGATCCGCAGCATGAAATTGCGCTCCGACTCCAGAGAGGCCCGGTCGGTGGGGTCCGGAAAGCTTTCGTTCGTGGTGGTCATCCCGGAGACAGTCTTTTCCGCTTCGGCTAGTATCTCCTGAAGCCGTTCTGTTAAGATTTCTCGGAAATAATTAAGTTTCTCCTTTTCCATCCTCTAACTCCCCTATGCCGCTAGTAGAAGAGAGCCTTTTTAGCACAGGACTCCACTTATGTAAAGGATAAAACACGCGCACCGTTCAAAAGCTTTGATCTCGATAGTGTCCGCTTCTACCACCGCTCTTCTCTATTAAACGTATGTTAGCAATAATCATACCTCGGTCATGCGACTTACACATGTCGTATATGGTCAATGCTGCTGTTGAAACCGCTACCAAGGCCTCCATCTCAACGCCAGTTCGATCGGTGGCATTTACCTCCGCCTGGATGATGATTTCTGAGGCGTCGTTGTCGGGGGTGAAGTCAATGGTGATGCTGGTCAACTTCAAGGGATGACAGAGAGGTATCAGTTCACTCGTTCGTTTCGCAGCCATGATACCGCTCAGTCGAGCCACACCTAGAACGTCACCCTTTTTTACATCACCCCCAACGACGAGTTGTAGAGTCTCCTGTTGCATGCGAATCCGTCCGCTGGCAACCGCCCGGCGGTCAGTAACGGGCTTTGGACCCACATCCACCATTCGTGCCTGACCAGATTCATCAAAATGTGTTAGCTCTGACATCGTAATCCCCTTATGTGGCGCATAGCACAAATGTTTGAACCCTATGCTCCATGCGTCCTTGTTCTGACTCCTTGTAGTTGCTTGTGCCTTGAGCCTTGAGCCACCTATGCTATGCGGTGTTCGATTTGATTTGAATATTCACATAGAGATCACCCGAGTCATGGTTGAGTTCGCCACCGTCTCCTTCGCGAGAGATTTTCAGGCGAGTGTTGTTTTGTATTCCGGGCGGAATATCTACCTGCAAATCCTTTTTGACCTCACGACGGCCCTGACCATTGCAAGAATCGCACGAGAGTGAGCGGAGACTCCCTTTGCCATTGCACTTGGGGCATTCGCCTGTTGCGGTAAATATTCCTGAAGTTGCAGTGTGCGTGCCACTTCCACCGCACCAAGAACAGGATTGCAATGTGGAGGATGGTCTGACACCATTTCCCTGACACTGGGGACAGGTTTCCATGATGTTAATCTGGATGCTTTTTCTGGCACCATTGGTGGCCTCTTCACGGGAAAGCTCAAGTTGAAAGCAGATGTCAGCTCCGCGTGATGGATGTCGTTGATATCCGGTTCCAGCAATACCAAGGAAGTCAAAAAATTCTGAGGAAAAGGTTCTCAGGACGTCCTCGGTTCGCTTAAAACCTCGATAACCGCGTTCTTTGAGCCCTGCATGACCCTTGTGGTCATAAAGGTGCCGCCGTTCTTGATCACTCAAAACATGGTAAGCCTCGGCCACCAGTTTGAACATTTCCTCTGCAATTGGATCTCGCGGGTTGCGGTCGGGGTGATACTTGAGAGCAAGTTTTCGAAATCGTTTCTTGATATCCTTGGAAGAGGCACCCTCCTTCAGACCAAGAATTCCATAGTAGTCTCGACTGCTTGTCATAGCAACACCGCCAGTGAAAGCAACGCTGTTCACTTGGAGTCAGAAAAAAAGATCCTTTTTGATACGGAGAAAATTAATGATACTGTTTTCTATAATTGAATACAATGGCAGAATCCAACAGCCCTGCGGGTGATCCGCACCTCGAAGGTGCGGGGAAATTTTATTCACCGCAGAGAAAACCTTGTCCTTGGCCAAGTCAGAGTTCGATGGCTTTGCCGGTGAAGATTGCGAGCTGTTTTGGAGTACTGGGAAAATAGAAATTCCAAATTCCAAACCTGTTTTGGTCATTTAGTATTGGAATTTGATATTTTACAATGCTTCACCACTCCATCACTCCAGCAGACTGCCACCGGATTCTGTATTCAACGCAGGGAGAAGGGAAGATTCGCTATGAAAGGTGAAAAGTTGAGGGAAAATATTCTGGGCTTCATGTATGCTGAACGGCTAAAGTCGGCTCTGATCATTGCCGGGCAACTGCTGGACGTTTTGCCCGATCTAAACGAGGGTGAACGTTCGGGTGGCTTGAAAATGTTCGGCTCTTTTGTCAGGGGAGTGGGCAATGAAATGAGACTCGCCGCTAATGTCATGGGGGGGTCGGACTGGGATGGTCTCAGCGGATATCTCAACCTGATGGAAGGTTATGCTCGGCTGGGACAATTGGAGGCCGCACGGCAAGAGTTGAGTCAGACCCTGAGCCGTGTAACTGCACTGGGTGCCAGTACCATGACCTCACTGAAGAGAGCCGGTCTTCTTTAAGTGATCGCAGGGGATAGCCGCGGCCACCCGGTTGCGCGAAGAAGAACTAAAGGTCAAGAAATCCGAAGTCCTAAACAAATTCGAATTTTCAAAATGGAGTCCGAAGGACAATTTCGGATTTGATTGGGGCGTGGTAATGGTGAACTGTAGCCGACGTGTCTATGGTTGGTTGTCTGGCACCCAAGGACAACCGACTATTGGTCCATGTCCCGTGAGGCTATGGCAAAAACCTCTAATACGTCCTTAACTCGGTAAAGATCACGCAAGAAATATGGTTGCCAGAAGTGCTCTCCCGGCGGGAAAAAAGCCAAGAAGGGGATACTGCGGCTTCCCATATTCTGCAGTAACCTTTTGGCGGGAGGGTTCTCCATGGTGAGATCCGCCTTCAGAAGCAAAGCATCGTGTTTTCGGAAAGTCTCTACTACAGTCCGGTTGTGGAGAGCGGTTTTTTCCACTAAGAGACAGTTGGGACACCAGTCTGCGGTGAAATCCACTACCACCCAACGGTTATCCCTGGCAGCTTCCAGCAGTTTCGTCTCCGTATAGGGCTCCCATTGCTGCGATTTCTCCGACACCAGCTCCACATTTCGCGCCACAGAGGGCACTATATCCAAACTGACCCATCCTCCAACAACCATGATGATCACTGCCGTCAACCGCACGATTAGGCGTCGGCGGGTGGAGTCGCTGAGGGTGGTCATCTTCCCCCAGATGTAGAAGCCTATGGCCAGGAAGAAACAGAAAAGGACCACTCCGACCGTCATGTGTTCCGGGAGGACAGTAAGTAAATAGATCACCGTGGCCAGAAGAGCAAAGCCCATAAGTCGTTCAAAATGGATGAGCCAGTTTCCAGGGCGGGGAAGCCACCGCAGTGTGTTGGGAAAAAGAGACATAACCACGTAAGGGGCAGCCATACCGAGACCAAGGCATGAAAATATGGTAAAAATCTGAACGGGAGGTTGGCGAAGTGTCCAGGCCATGGCTCCTCCAAGGAGGGGGCCGCTGCATGGCGTGGCCAAAAAGGTTGCCAATGTACCCTTATAGAATGATTCTAAGTAGCCATGCCGCTGGGCACTGGCTTCTGTTCTATTGGTGGCAAAGTGGGGTATGGGAAGCTGGAAAACGCCGAACAGACAAAGAGACATGGCAAAAACCAGCCCGATCATTGTTATGAGAAATGATTGCTTTTGGAACAGTTCTCCCCAGCCGTATCCCGCAAAGCTGGCCAGAGCTGCAAGCACGAGGAAAACCGCAAGTATTCCTGCCGCAAAGCTCAAACCCATGAAAGCCACACGACGTCCGCTCTCTTGAGACTGCTGGACAAAGCCCAGCACTTTAAGGCTGACAACGGGTAAGACACAAGGCATAAAATTAAGAATAAAGCCAGCCAGAAGGGCGAACAGGGCAGCCTTGACCATACTGCCTACCTCGAGGCTCGGTAGAACAGGCCGGGGATGCAATTCAGGGATCTCTCTGGGCTGGACAGGCAACTCCTTGATTGACGTGAGAGGAGTAGAGGCGGAAAAGGATGGTGCCAGGGTTGCTTTACTCTTAGCAACATGAGTGAGGCCAATATTTTTGCGCACCTGTAATGGAATAGTCCCTGCGGCCTCCGGGTTGCTGACAATGGTGAGAGTAGCGGCGAGGTCGGTTTTGTAAGGCATGCAGAGCCCTTCACGACAGAAAAGGGCGCGGAGAAGCAGTTGAACCTGGTGAGTTCCGGATGACAAATTGTCGGGTGTAGATAATCTCAAATAGATAGAGGTCTTATTTTTATAGGCCCAGACCCATTCATCCGGGCCAAGGTCGGGTTCGAGAAATTTTTCCGCCGGGAGAAACCGGGCAGGGTCAGCCGTGACCGCTTCGGGAAGTGAGGTCACCTCAAGAATTGTAGGCAACCCGGGACCTGGGCCTTTTGGATTACCATAAATATGCCAGCCGCGTTCCAAGACAATATTCGCCACAACCCAGACCTCCTGGCCGGCGGCAATATTGGCAGGATATATCTTTACGTCAATCTTAACCGGCGGCTTGGAATTGAGCTGAATTTGATTCGTTGCCAGAGCAGGAGCAACCAGCCCTGGAATGAGGAAAGCCAGGCATAATATGAGGGTGAGTTTAAGGCGGCTCATAAGGCTCGATTCCGGGATAGGGGCACCTCCAACAATCCAGCAGATCATAAACAACAACGCAGCGGATGGCAAGCAGGCTCTTTCCTGCGAACAACGCAGGAAAGAGCGAGCACTGGAAACTTTGTCAGCCTGATTATTAGACTTCGCCGTCACTCATGGTCATTTGGCCACTGAAAGTGGCCGTCATTACGCTCCGCTGTCATTTATTGTTAAGACAGAATAACTCAATGACGGCCGTAAGGCCTAATGACGGGCGCTAGCCCTAATGACAACGGAGCGCATATGCGCGAAGTGTTATGACTTGTGTGTGCATGTTGCCTAGTGCCTAGTAAGTATCTGGCTTAACGACAGATTAGATGAGAAACCAAAATCCCCCAAAATTCTCTCGGCCGTTCGAAAGTCGACACCGCTTCATAGTGCCAGCCAAGATGTTGGCCGCAGTGACGGCAGAAGGCCATCCGCCAGCGGTAGCCCGGAAACCAGGTGTGGACCTCGGTGGCTGCTCTATGAACAACGGCACCCGGGCACTCAGAAAAGGTGTAAAAGTCGCATTCGACGCCCGCCGGGTTGAGAAAAAAATGTCGATCGGAAGCATTTATGCGTAGGAGTCGGTCAGAATGAGTGACCAGGGTCCTACAACCAGCACACTGGTAGGTTTTGGCGCCATTGCCACTAATTCCTTTGACGGGAGTAAAAAGGCTGAACATTCTTGGTTCCAGAGTCAGGAAGGTTGAATGGCAGGTAAGATACCAAACTCCCAAGAAAAGTCAATTCGGGCTAGTTTTAAAACCCATGCCTTTGTTCTTGCGAAGAGAAATCCAACCTGATATACGTATCGTTGATCAATAGTGTGATGAGATGGTTTTTGACTGAGGGGCACTGGCGCACAGCATCCCTATTTTCAGATATCATTCCCAATAACGGCGCATTGTCCCCACGTAACAGTTAAGTCTGCAAAGTCTAGCCGGTAGTGGTCGTAGTCCGTCGGAATTACGGTTCACTTTGTGTGCTCCAAATCGCATAGCGCAAAGCGCATGGCGTTTCCCTTTTTGCTTCACACCCCATGCTCCATGCCCTATGCGCTATGCCTTTTACACAACGGACCACGGACCATGGACCACAGACAACGGACAGATAGATGCTTGCAAAAGTCCTTTCCAGTTCAGTGTTGGGTATTGATGCCTATGTTGTGGAGGTGGAGGTAGATATCACCATGGGTCTACCCGCCTTTGCCACTGTGGGCCTCCCTGACGGTGCAGTGCGTGAAAGCAAGGATCGAGTGAAATCGGCGATCAAAAACTCAGGATACCGTTTTCCGCCTCATCGCATCACCGTAAACCTGGCTCCGGCAGACAGAAAAAAGGAGGGGGCGGGATTTGACCTGCCAATGGCCGTGGGTATCCTGTCTGCCACAGGTTTGGTAAATCGGGACAAGCTGGAGCAGTATCTGATAATTGGCGAGCTCTCCCTGGATGGTAAAGTCAAGAAGACCAAGGGTGCGTTGCCCATGGCCCTCGCAGCAAGGAATAATGGTTTTGCCGGAATTATCGTACCCAAAGGTAACAGCAAAGAATCTGCGGTTGTGCAGGGAGTGAATGTCTTTGCGGCGAGTCACCTTTATCAGGTAGTAGAGTTTTTAAACGGCGTCGAGGAACTATCCCCTACAACCGTTGATGTCCAGAAGTTATTTTCCAAAGATGCACTCTATGATGTGGATTTCAACGAGGTGAAGGGGCAAGAACACGTAAAGCGAGCTTTGGAAATCGCGGCTGCCGGGGGGCACAATGTGTTGATGGTGGGGCCACCAGGCTCCGGTAAGACAATGTTGGCCCAAAGACTGGCGACCATTCTGCCTGACCTGACCTTTGAGGAAGCTCTGGAAACAACCAAGGTCTACAGTATCATGGGATTAATGGGTGAGCGTGCCGTCATTTCAACTCGGCCTTTCCGATCACCCCACCACACTATCTCCGATGCCGGCTTAATAGGTGGCGGCCAGATTCCTAAGCCCGGTGAAGTGAGCCTAGCCCACAATGGCGTATTGTTCCTGGATGAAATGCCGGAGTTTCGCAAAAATGTTCTGGAGGTCTTGAGGCAACCCATGGAAGACGGTAAGGTGACCATTGCCCGAGCCGCCACATCCATTACCTACCCAGCATCTTTCATGGCCGTTGCTGCCATGAATCCTTGTCCCTGCGGCTTCTACGGCGATTACAAGCGGCAGTGCCAGTGCACTCACTTGCAGATCCAGCGGTATCGGACCAAGATTTCAGGACCGCTGCTGGATCGGTTGGACATTCATGTGGAAGTGCCGGCCGTGCAGTACCAGGACCTGGCTCAGGAAAGCAGCGGGGAATCCTCCCAAACCATAAGGCAGAGGATAAATGCAGCCAGAATGGTGCAGCAGGAGCGGTTCAAGCAGCACAAGATCTATTGCAATGCTCAGATGCCGCCCCGGCTGCTCAAACGGTTCTGTAAATTGGATGAGGATTCCCACGGTCTATTGGAGACCGCTATCGATCGGCTGGGGTTGAGCGCCAGGGCTCACAACCGCATTCTCAAAATAGCCCGCACCATAGCAGATATTGAAGGACTGGAGCAGATCAGTTCAGCGCACATAGCCGAGGCCATCCAATACCGTAGCCTGGACCGTAGTTTAGCCTAACCCGGATATTTCATGAATCACCTGCTGCGACCGCGGATCTAACCGTCCTCCCGGGCGTCCTCGGGTGTTGAACCCTGCGACGTACCGTTTTGGTACGCCTCGGGTCCAATCCCGCGGTATCGCGGGATGGTTGCCCGGTGGCACACCCATCCTCTTCGCGCTCGCTGCGCTCCGCTCAGTCCCGCAAGCGGGTTCCCAGTTTCACGGTCTCGCGACTGCAATTCATAAAACATCCGGGCTAATCCACCCCTTCGCCGAATAGTATGTTGATGAAAGCACTCTTGTACGAGGTAAGAACCTTGTCCCTCCTCATGACCACAGCGATAAAGTCAGGTTTGAGCAATGTATTCATTGGAATGAAAGCCAGATTTCTTTTTTCCAGTGCTGGTAGATCCCTCACCACGGTGGCGAAAGAAATGCCGAGTCCCATCTCAACATAGAGAGAGGTCAGCTCAACATTTGAAGATTCCATAACGATCTGGTAGTCAAGTCCGAGTTTCTGAAACCGCTCTTCCAGTATCCTGCGACAGGTGAATCTGAGGTCCTTCGGAGGCAATATAAGCGCATATTTGGCTATCTGCCTCAAGGTAACACGCTCTGCCTCGGCCAAAGGGTGGCCGACTGGTACCATCAATACAGTTTCCACCCTTTTCCAGCGAAGCAAAGAGAGATCTTTGGGGACCTCTGATTCCAGCGTAAAACCAAGATCAATATCCCCATTTCTTACCAGTTCGATAACGACTTGCTGCGAGCGGTCAAGAATAGTCAGTTCAACGTATGGAAATTGAATAATATATTCTTTGAGTGTTTCCGGAACCAGATGATAGAGGGTTGTAAAAGGAGCGGCTATTCGCAACCGTCCTCTTTGCAACCCTTGGAGCTCGCTTAAATCTTCTTTGAGACAGTCATAGCTTTCCAAGATTGCCTCTGCGAATTCAAAGAATCTCTCTCCAGCAGAGGTCAGCCTCAACTTACGCTTGCCGATCCTCTCAAACAGGTGGCAATCAAGTTCTTGTTCGAGAGCTTTTATTTGCTGGCTGAGTGCCGACTGAGTGCGGAATGTGGCATCACCAGCCTTGGTAAAGCTCCCGAGCTTGGCTACCTGATAGAAACCTATGATCTGCTGCCACTCCATAATAAATAAGCTATGCTAATCAATATAATAAAAATTATTAATTTGAGTTATATTAAATTATCAGAAATAGTGAATATGGGCAATAAGAATAATTTGACTAGTGTCCATCCGAAAACAAAGCATTGTTATTCTGAGCCCTTCGACAAGCTCCGCGAATAATCTAAGTTTTGTCAAGCAGTTATGAGATTCTTCGTCGTCCCGCCATATGCGGGACTCCTCAGAATGACAGACGATGCTCGGGTTTCTGGATGGACACCAACGAACGGGGAGGTGGACCATGAAAGAGTCGTTAAGATCCGGTCTGACATTTGAGTTCAAATTCAAGGTTCCTGAGAACAAAACAGTCCCTCACCTTTATCCAGAATCTCCCGAATTTCAGGTGATGCCAAAAGTGCTGGCTACGGGGTTCATGGTGGGATTGTTTGAATGGGCTTGTATTCAGGCCATCAATCCGCACATTGAATGGCCCGATGAGCAGACAGTGGGCATCGAGGTGAAACTAAACCATGTGGCAGCCACACCGCCCGGATTAACCGTCACGGTAAAAGGAAGGCTGGAAAAGGTGGAGGGCAGAAAACTGAGCTTTTCTCTCGTTGCCGACGATGGAGTAGATACTATCTCTGAGGGCACTCACGACAGGTTCGTAATCGACGCGGAAAAGTTCAACGCCAAGATGGCTGCCAAAGCCAGCACTGAACCCTAATGTTGCATAATACAATTTTATTTAGACCTAGAAACCTGGTCCTCAGGCCAGCTCGGAGGGGGATTCAGCATGTTTTATATTTTGAATATCGAACAAGGAATTTCGAACAGCAGAAGTTTTTGAAAGAAACAAGAAAATGTTTTTCACTTCGATATTCTGCGGTTCCTTGTTCTGCGGTTCTGCTGTTCATATTCTCGGCGACGTGATAGCAGATAGTGAAATGCTAAACGCTGACCAGGGAGACCCGACCCCATACTACTCTTCACATGCAATCCCTTCCGCCAAGGTCAAAGCAGAGAGTTCAGCACCCTTCAGGTTAAGGATTTCATTGTGCCAGGGGGGTGCGTGCAGCTGGCTTTCCAAGGCCTGCTGGAGCGATTGGGTGTCCGTGTTCGATTCAGTCAAGACAGTAACGTAGTCTTTGATGAATGGAAGAAGCCTGTCAACGTGGGTCTGTTGCTCCCTGTCTTTAAGGTCACGCAGGAGAACAACGGCTGGGATACGTGAGGCCAGGATATCGCTAATGCTGTTGTATCCTGCATACACTATGGCCATTTTCGAGTTTACCAGAGAGGGGATATATCTTTCACTGACCTCATCGACAGTACAAAAGGATAGATTTCGGAAGAGAGCCTGGATCTTCTCTTTCTTCTCTTGGTCCACAAACAGTCGCCAGGGGCCGTGCCTTTCACCGATCCCTTTTATTGCGTCATAGATTTTTTTTACGAATTTCCATGTTGCCTCAGTTCCCCAAGGGATGGATATGGTTCCAGCCAGGGTATCCTTGTCAGAGGCAATCAGATGTTTGCTTTCCATTAATCTCGAGACATAACCTGTTTCCACTGGTTTGACACCGAAACGTTGTGCGATAGTATTGGAATACTCACTGCCCATAGCCTGAGTATCCCCATACCACAAAATCAAATCGTAATAATTCTTGAAGCATTGAATCGCTGCGTCTGACCAAACATCCTTGTCATCCCCAATGATCCCTCTGAGGCCCAAGACCCAACGGGTATCTACATCTCTGCCAACCTCCAGGGCACGGAATAACTCATTCCGTTTACCCGTGGGGGCATGATCGACTAGCACGATTCGAGGTTGGAAAATTTCCATAATTGAGGCCAACATATCGGTGCGCAACTGGCCCAGAACCGACTTATAAAAATTCGAATGCCCATAACCGCCTTCAGCTCGGCCCTTGACAATGGTGGTT
>Ga0210109_1000163_pt1 | contig 12943 bp, 12 predicted proteins | sample China_Bullhead_C_FD_184857 | JGI IMG/M metagenome (GOLD analysis project Ga0210109, IMG submission 184857) | Wetland microbial communities from San Francisco Bay, California, USA, that impact long-term carbon sequestration -... | ecosystem: Environmental > Aquatic > Marine > Wetlands ...
GGCTTTACGGGCTGAAAACCCACCTTGATCAGGATCTGACACATAAACTGGACACTCATATTCACACTGTCTGCAACCGATGCACTTGGGCTCATCCACGTATCGGGGCTTTTGCCGTACGGCAGCGGTAATGGTATCCCCGTTTCTCTGGAGAGATTGCAGATCACAATAGGTGAAAATGGTGATATTTTCGTGGTGTGCTGCGGCAGCCATTTTGGGAGTGGTGATGCAACTGGAGCAATCCAGAGTTGGAAACACTTTGGAGAGCCGGATCATCTTGCCGCCAATGGAAGAATCTTTCTCCACTATGGCCACTTTGAAGTCTTGATCGGCTAGGTCCAACGCCGCCTGCAGTCCGGCTATGCCGCCGCCAACGACCAAAGCATCAAAATTCAATCTTTTCGACATTTTTGCTTCCCCGCCACTTCTTCACCAACTAAGGCTCAGGGCACTAGGTAAAAGCCTAGTAGTTAGGAGTCAGGAGCCAGAATTCAGGAGAAAACCAGTCAAGATTCACTTCAACTGAGCTGCCGCCTCTTTGAACCGCAGAATATCGAACAAGGAATTTCGAATATCGAAGTGATTACTTCATCATTCCGCGGTTCCTTATTCTGCTGTTCGATATTCGATATTTTTGTTTTGCTGGATGGCTAATTCGGAAATCCCCTCTCCACCCATTTATTTTTCTCCTCCTTGACCAACTCCCTTCCCTCGCCAGGATATACCTTTCGCTCCTGCGGTGGCGTGGGTTCCTCCACAGGGGGCCAGTGGTCTGGGCGCGGTTCTGGGCCTTCACGCGCGACCACTGAGGGGGCGGAGTCCACCAGCCGCGGGTTTTTGCGAATATCCACACTTTTTACATTGTGGCTGAATTCGATGGGAATGCCGTTGGGGTCGAAAGAATAGACGGAGTGAATAAAGCCGTGATCGATTGCTTCCGACACCCAAAACCCCGCAGCCGAGAGCTTGTCTTTTAATTGATAAAGATCATCTTCGGATTCAACCCCAAAAGAGATGTGGTCGAAAATGACAGGTCCGGCGGTAGGGTAGCCGTGGTCCTTTTCCTCCGCGGGTTCCACCCCAGGCCACTCGAAAAAGGCGAGGAGATCGTCTTCAGAGATCTCGAAAAAGTAGTGTCTGTAGCCGGGCTTGCCGAGTCCGGCTACCAATCTCATGCCCAACAGGTCCCGCCAGAAGCGAACGGTCTTGTCCATATCACCCGTTACCATAGCCAGATGATTAATGCCGTTGAATTTGATCATGACTCCTCCAGGTTGTCCGTAGTCAGTGGTCCATAGTCAGTTGTATCCGAATTATTCCGATTTTGGAAGTAGGGGCGAGTCACTAGGCACTAAGCACTAGGTACCAGGCACACGGTCGTCGTTATCGGTTATACGTTATTAGTTATACGGGAAAATCAGGGGATGATGATCTCAGATCTAAACTGCGAAAAAGACTTCAGTGAGAACAACCGAATAACGATTAACGGATAACTTCTCCTGCTCGCTCGACCTCCCGACCTCACGTCTCGCTCGACTTCCAGTCTCGCAAGGCGAAGCGCTCCTCCAACCTCCAACCCTATGCTCTACCTGTCCTGAGCTTGCCTGCCCTGAGTTTATCGAAGGGGTCGAAGGATGCCCTTTACTCATCGGACAACTGACTGTCATCTGTAAGGTGGCCGGGGTCCTTTTTTTGCTAGTTCTTTCACAAAAGGTTGACAAAGGAAAATCTTCACGATATATTGAGCGCCGGTGTGCGAGCGCGAGGTTTTTACTGTTCCTAACATCTCAATTTCACTAGCGATTTACTCTTATTACAAAGCCCGCCTTAAGGTAAGGAGAATCCACTACATTAGGAGGTGACAGCAGATGTGGCAAGTAACTGTAGATAAGGAAAAGTGCACGGGCGACGAGGAATGTGTGGATATCTGCCCGGTGGATGTTCTTGAAATGGTTGACGGTAAGGCCGAGCCAGTGAATATGGATGAATGCGAGGGATGTGAGAGTTGTGTGGAGGTCTGTGAAGAAGACGCAATCACCGTAGAGGAGATTTAGCGGGTAACACCATCAAGCATCTTCGCAGAAGATCTCAAGAGCGGGAATCTCGCAAGAGAAGTGCCAGCTGTCTAGTTCATCCTTAGATTAGAGCCAATTAGTATCTAGTTTTTGTTTAAGCTCCTGACTGGGATAATGGAATTGTGCATATTTTATACAATCCAGCAGAGCCGAAATTGAATTTAAATTCAAGTGAATAAAGGGGTGGCGAGCACATGTGGGAAGTAACAGTTGATAAGGATAAGTGCACGGGCGACGAGGAATGTGTGGATGTCTGCCCAGTGGATGTATTCGAGATGGTTGATGGCAAGGCCGACCCGGTGAATGCCGATGAGTGTCTAGGTTGTGAAAGCTGCGTGGAGGTCTGCGAAGCTGACGCTATCACGGTTGAAGAGGTATAGTAATTTTAGTGAAAAGTTTTTTGGATTCTTATTGAAGACAAAAAGCCGGAGTTCCTGCGAGGGGGTTCCGGTTTTTATTTCAAAGCTATCAGCTATCAAGAAAGTGTCTAAAATGTACTAAAGTGAGCTAAAATGCCTAAAATTTCGAAAGAAGAAAGCGTCGGGCAATAAAGTTTTGCGTGTTGTCTTCCTTTAGCTCAGAGACCAGAGAGGTCAAACCATATCTCTCACTGACGGCTGACAGCTGATAGCTACTAAACATTGAAAAAACAGGCGGCTCGCTCAGTTCAAATTGTTACAAATGTGACCGACAAGGAGGAACGAGGTTATGTGGAAGGTAACTGTGGACAAAGACAAATGTACCGGCGATGGGGAATGCGCGGACGTCTGTCCCGTGGATGTATACCAACTGATTGAAGGCAGGGCTGAACCCGTAAATGAAGACGAGTGTTTGGGTTGTGAGAGTTGTGTGGAGGTCTGTGATTTTGATGCCATCACTATTGAGGAAGTCTAGCAGGTTTAGGTGGCCTCACTCCATAGGCAGCATTCACAGATTTTTCAAGAGTTATCCATAAATCCGAAATCCGAATTTCGAAATCCGAAACAATTTCAAAATGTTCGAAATCCTAATGACCAAAACTCCGTGCTAGGTGTTTGAACAGCATTGTTTTGAACATTGGTGAATTAGTGCTTCGAATTTGTTTCGTGCTTCGTGCTTCGGATTTCGAGTTTTAGGTCGGATGAATACAGTTTGTACTTCATTTGGGAGGCTAGACTCGAGTACCAGAATCCCCAGTGCTAAGCAAAGAAAAGCCGGAGGCCTATATTGGACTCCGGCTTTTTTATGTTCTTTCTGGTTAGAGCCTGCAAGAGGGCGTCTGCCGAGCGTGGTCAAAAACGTCACCACCTTGCAGTTACTACTTCTTCTTCGACTTTGTATGACACTTGATACAGGTGGTTGGGATCTTGCCGTATTTTGCCTTGTCTTTCTTCTTCAAATCTTTATGACACCCCTGGCAATTCTCGTGAAAGGCGAGTTTCAGGTTGAGCTTCTGCTTGTCCTTGGAAAGCTTCTTTTCACCTTTGATCGTGGGCTCATTGTGGCATTCCATGCACTTTTGGACTTTATCGCCTTCTTTCCAGGTGTTCTTGCCGTCCTTGTACACGTGATGACAGCTGTCGCACTTTATCTTGTATTCGTCCTGGTGCTTCTTGTGCTCGAACTTCACCGGACCCTTGGTGTGCTCCGACCAGAGCTTGGATTGTATTTCGATCGTAGCTGGCGCCTCTTGCTTATCGGCGGCTCCGCCCAAGCTTGAAAGAACTACCCCGCTCAAGAACGCAATTACCGCTAGAACTGTAAGGAGACGTTTACCCATGGTAGTGTTTCACCCCCTTTCCCCCTGTTTGCCAAAATCAACTATTGCATTTAACCAAAGGCCCAATCTGCCCGCAACAGCCAGGTTGAGCCTGGTGAACCCTACACGTCAAGGTCTATATCTAAATGTGAAAGTTTTGTCAAGCTGTATTCGCTAAGCGTAAAGGGCATCCTTCGACTCTTTCGACGAGCTCAGGACAGGCCCCAAAGGGTCATACCGGACGAGTCCGCCCACGGCGGACGAGATCCGGTATCCAGTAAGATATTGTTTTTTCTGGATTCCGGATAGTCGCTTCGCGACTTCCGGAATGACGGGTTTGGTGACTTGTGGCACAGTCTCTTGAGGAGAGAGGGACAAACCGTTATCTTGTGGAGCAAGAGCAATAATCGCTTTCAAAATCCGCAATCCGCAGTCTGCAATCCGCAATTCGGCCCTAGGCCGATGCCTCTTCTTCCTCTTCCAGGTCCAGGGGTTTTTTACCAAAGATCTTGGCGATCCAGATACTCATTTCGTAAAGGATTAGTAAGGGACCGGCCATCATCACCTGGGTGACTACGTCCGGGGGCGTCAGTATGGCGGCAAGCATAAAGATGATGAGGATGGCATATTTCTGCTGGGTTCGAAGCATCTCTGCATTGACAAGACCAAGCCTGGCAAGAAAATAAGCGAAGAGTGGCAATTCGAAAATGAAACCGAAGGCGAAAAGAAGTTTGGTGGCGAACTTCAGATATTCCCGGATACTGGGTAAGGCCCGGATGCTGCCGCTCGCAAAGCCGATGAAGAACTTGAAGCCGAAAGGGAACACTACGAAGTAGCCGAATAGGGCTCCGCCAACGAAAAAAACCGTGGAAAACAGGACAATAGGGAACATGGCCCGCTGTTCCCGTTGGTAGAGACCGGGGGCGAGGAAACGCCAGAACTGGAAAATGATTACCGGCGAGGCAAGGCCGATGCCGGCGAGCAGGGCAACCTTCAGATAGGTGATGAAGGCCTCAGGTAGGGCAGTAAAAATCAACCCTTCACCAGGCGGCATCACCTGAAGAAGCGGTCGCATTAAGACCTCGAATATCTGTTTGGCGAAGAAATAGCAAATGACAAAACCGACTCCAACGGCTACAAAACAGACGATGAGCCGGTGGCGCAGTTCTTCCAGATGCTGGGTAAAAGGCATCTTGGTGTCGGTATCATTGTCATTTGTCGCCATGGGAGGATTTCTCCGGGGCCGGGGGTGAAGGCGGGGTCTCCTCATCTTCAATATCATCGCCGCTGACGGCAGCTCCGTTAAGATCGTCTATATACTCCTGAGCAGAGGAGATGTCGGGGGTATCAACTTCATCGGTTTCGGCTTCGTCGTTTGGGTCTGCAGGGATACTTGCGTCGACCACCGTTTCCTGGATGTCATCGAAGCTCTGCTTCAGTTCGGTAAAGTCGGTGCTTGTATCGAGACTTTCCTTGAGATCGCTGGTGGCTTTCTTAAATTCAGCGAAGCCTCGGCCCAAGGCCTTTGCCAACTCTGGGAGTTTCTTAGGCCCGACAACGATGAGTGCTATGGCCAGAAGAAGGAGCAGCTCTGGCATGCCAATTCCAAACATCTAGATAATCTCCTGTGATGAAATAAGAAAATTAGTAATAAAATAGATTATTTGGAGACCACAAATTGTAGTTGGTTTTCCATGGACTGTCAACTAGGGAATTGCGGATTGCGGATTGCGGATTTGGGAAGGCATAGAGCATAGGGCATAGAGCCTAAACATTTCGAAATTCGAAATTCGAAATTCGAAATTGCTAATTCTGACTACTGAATTCTTTGATTTAGGGATTCCGGAAATCAAGCTTTTCTCCTATCAATTGTATAGAAGTTGTTCCATAATGGCTCAGTTCCCTAATCCCCCAATCCCTCAATTCCTTAATCCCGTATGCGGGAGTTTGTTATGGACCTCAAAGTGAAGTGGTGGCTGGAAAAAGATGGTGGATTGGTGCTCGGCAAGGGGCGGTGTATGTTGCTCGAGGCCATCGACCAACAGGGGTCGCTGCGAGAAGCGGCTCGTATTTGCGGTATCTCCTACCGGGCCGCCTGGGGCAAGCTGAGGGCTTCGGAGGAGCGTCTCGGTGAAGCTCTGGCGAAGAGCCAACCTGGCAAGCGCGGCATGAAAATCACACCACGCGCCCGGCAACTATTAAAAGTTTTCCACAGCATCGACCAGAAGTTGGAAGAGGCCACCGCGGCCATAGTGAAAAAAAGTCTCGAGGAGTAACGTTGTCCGATACCCAGTGATTGCGGAAGTTTATGGGCTCTGGAGGCTGGCAGATGTTCAAGGGAAAACGTACTTGACAAAGAGTATGGTCCAAGTATAATGAGGCAGTTTTATGGGGTTAAACCCTATATTTTCAGTATGTTATTTTTATTAAGTGTTTCACAACCTCATTAACCAAGCAGCGATATCGCCCCAGAGTATTGGCCGGGGAGGTTTCAATTATCCGGGGAAAGGATAAAGCTGCTCCAGCCACCTAGGGGACGTACAAACCAAAGTTTATGACATTCACGAGAGGGAGAGGACTGCGACCAGCCGTCAAATGGTTGAAGATCTTGCAGAGTATGGGAAAAGCACGGAGCGAAAGGTAAGTGCGGTTTTTTTGGATCTCTTCTCTCTATACCTAAATACTAGAGCATCCTGACACAAGAGTGCGCAGCTCTAAAGCGCCCATAAAGGCATCTGAGTCTAAAGGCAGGGAATAATCGATTCTGGGTTATTCATTTCAGGATCGACGGGCCCCACACAGGCTCCAGTCCGTGTGAGTGGCTATAACCAAAAAACCCAAGGTGCTTAACTGGAGGACGCGATGAGAAAAGAAGAAAAGGAGTTTTACGGAAAGCTGTCGGACAATGGGGTCTCACGCCGAGACTTCATGAAATTTTGTACCGCTCTGACAGCGACCATGGGTTTGAGCGCCGCATGGGTGCCCAAGGTGGCTGAGGTTTTCGCCGCTCCCAAGCAACGCCCGCCGGTGGTTTGGCTCCATCTTGGTGAATGTACCGGATGCTCTGAGGCAACCCTGCGGACCATGTACCCATGGATCGATCAGCTGGTCTTAGAGATCATATCGATGGAGTACCATGAAACGGTCATGGCCGCTGCCGGCCAACAGGCGGAAGACGCCTTGCAAGCAGCTGTCAAAAAGTATAAGGGCAAATTCATTTGCGTGGTGGAGGGGGCCGTAGCTACCAAATATAATGGGGCCTATGGCAAGATCGGCGGTCGCACCTTCCTGCAAATTGCCAACGACGTCTGCAAGCAGGCCGCGGCCACTATCTGCATTGGGGCCTGTGCTACCTTTGGCGGAGTCCAGGCAGCCGCTCCGAATCCTGGTGGTTACAAGGGCGTGGGCGAGGCTATTGGCATAAAGACTGTCAATATAGCTGGATGTCCGCCCAACCCCATCAATTTTGTCGGAACCGTAGTAAACTTTCTCCTCTTGGGCAAACTCCCTGCTCTTGACAGTCTTGGCCGTCCCCTCTTTGCCTATGGAAAAACGGTTCATGATCAATGCCCGCGAAGAGGCCATTTCGAAAACGGTGAATTCGTCACCCAATTTGGCTCTGAAGAGGCCAAAATGGGTTACTGCCTCTACGAAATGGGATGCAAGGGCCCAGATACCTTCAATAACTGCCCCACTGCCAAGTTCAACGATGGCACCAGCTGGCCGGTCGAGGGGGGCCATCCGTGCATCGGGTGCAGTGAGCCGGATTTCTGGGATAAAATGAGCCCTTTTTTCGAGACTTCGTAAGTCTTAACCATGAATCAATTTCCAGATTCCAGCAATAGAGAGGAGACAATACATCATGGCTAAGAGAATCACGATCGATCCGATTACAAGGATAGAGGGCCACCTGCGCATTGAAGTGGAGGTGGCGGGAGGCAAAGTCGTCAACGCCTGGAGCTCCGGTCAGATGTTCCGGGGCATTGAAATTATTCTGCAAGGACGGGATCCCCGGGATGCACCACTGTTTACCCAGCGTTCCTGCGGGGTCTGAACTTACACCCACTATCTGTCCTCGGTGAGGGCAGTTGAAAGCGCTGTTGGTGTAAAGATCCCTGACAATGCTCGCATCATCCGGAATTTGTTGATGGGCGCCCAATTCCAGCAGGACCACATCGTCCACTTTTACCACCTGCACGCTCTTGACTGGGTGGATGTGGTAAACGCTCTGAAGGCAGACCCCAAAAAGACGGCCGCTCTCGCGGACAATGTTAGCAATGCTCCATGGGGCGGAGCCGCTTATTACAAACAGGTGGCGCAGAGGCTCCAAACCTTCGTGGACAGCGGCCAATTGGGTCCTTTCACCAACGGCTATTGGGGACATCCTGCTTATAAACTACCACCTGAAGCGAATCTGATGGCGGCTGCACACTATATCGAAGCGCTCCGCCTCCAGGCCAAATCCATGAGGATGCACGCCATCTTCGGTGCCAAGAATCCACATCTTCAGACTCTGGCGGTGGGCGGTGTGACCTGTGTAAAGGATCTGACCCCGGATCGGATAGCCGAGTTTCTCTATGTGTGGCAGGAGACTCAGGATTTCATCGAAAAGGTCTATATCCCTGATCTTCTTGCTGTAGCCAGCTTCTACAAGGATTGGGGAGCCATAGGCGGAACCACCAACTTCCATGCCTGGGGCGAGTTCCCGATGAGCGACAAAGAGCCTGAAAGCCTCCTGATGCCCAGAGGCGTCATCATGAACCGCAACCTGAAAGGGGTGCAGATGGCGCAGCAGCAGCAGGTCACAGAGCATGTGGCCCGCTCCTGGTATAAGGGGAAGAAGGACAGGCACCCCTTTGAGGGTGAAACCGAGCCGCAGCACGGTGACTTCAAAACCAACGGCAGATACTCCTGGCTCAAGGCACCCAGATATCAGGGCGCGTCGTGCGAGGTGGGCCCCCTGGCTCGGGTGCTCGTGGCGTACGCCAAAGGAGACAAGGCAACTCAGCAGTTAGTGAACAAGACTCTGGCGGATTTGAACATCCCGGTGGGTGCCCTGTTTTCCACTCTTGGTAGGACGGCTGCCCGTGGCCTGGAGACTGTTGTTATCGGTCAGGCCATGCCTGGGTGGATCAATGAGTTGGTGGCCAACCTGAAGAGCGGAAACGACAAGACCTATACTCCCTGGAAGATGCGCGATGGTATGGGATACGGTCTCAACGACGTGCCCAGGGGTAGTTTGGGTCACTGGATCCAGATCGAGAAAGGCAAAATCAAAAGATACCAGTACGTGGTACCCTCCACCTGGAACCTTGGGCCGCGCGATGCCAAAGGAACTATGGGGCCGGTAGAGGAGGCGCTTATCGGTACTCCCGTTGCCGATCCAAAGCGGCCACTGGAAATCTTGCGGACAGTGCACAGCTTCGATCCGTGTATTGCTTGCGCCGTGCACGTTATCGACCCCGACTCCAACCAGGTCTATAAGGTGAGAGTAACATAGAGGGTCACTTTGTTGGTCATGACCCCCAGCTGTACGCATGTACGGTTGGGGGTTTTTTGGGAGAGGCTCAAGGCATAGGGCATAGGGCATAGGGAGGCGATTTCGAATTGCGGATTGCGAATTGCGAATTTGAAAATTCTGACCTCTGACCTCTGACTTCTCCTTTTTTCCTTCTATAAAGTCTGGAGAAGATTTGTTAAATTCTCCGGCGCAGTGAAACCATAACTCTATAAATCTACATCCATGTCAGAAAAGTTCCTTACTAGCCTGTCTAAGCGAGAAATACTCCAGGCGATAGTCCACCGCCCTCAGTGGATTATCCTGGCTGTTGCCGTGGTTTCTCTGTTTTTCGCCTGGCACGTACCCAAACTCTCCATTCGTACCTCCATTTACGACCTCGTGATCGAGGACCTTCCTGAAACAGCTCGCTACAACGATTTCAAAAAGATATTCGGCTCCGACGAAATAATCCGGGTGGTGGTAAAAGCCGAAAATGTTTTCGATCCGGCCACCTTCAGCAAAATCGAACAGCTTGTGGGGACCGCAAGCGAGATCGAAGGGGTAAGGAGGGTTATAAGCCTTCCTGGAATCAAGAAAGACGTAGAGACCGGCTCCACCTGGGATCTCGATAAATTCGCCGCCATGGTGACACCCGTCGCCGTGTTCAACAAGAACCTCATTTCCGAAGACCACAAAGCCACTGTGATGACGCTGGTTCTGGAGGACACCTCCGACAGGACCAAAGTAATCCAGGACGTGAACAAGATGATTGGCGCGGCTGATAAAGACCTCTCTCTTTATCAGATCGGTATGCCTTTGGTCTCTGAAGCCCTGGCCAATTTCACCAAGAAAGATTTTTTCCACTTGCCCCCTATCACCTTCCTTATTATTACAGTCATTCTCTTCTTTCTATTTAGGAATCTTGCCTGTCTGCTGCTGCCGCTCACCTGCGTGGCGCTGGCACTTGTCTGGACCTTCGGCCTCATGGCCCTGACCAATACCCCCCTGTCCATGATGACTATGATCGTTCCTGTCTTTCTCATCGCAGTTGGCACGGCGTACTGTCTCCATATCGGCTCTGAATATCTCTCCTATTCCCAAAAGGCTGAGTCACGGGCAGAGGCGTCTTTCTTGACATTTTCCACTATTTCCTTTCCCACGGTGCTGGCTGTCGTCACCACAGCCATTGGTCTTGGCTCCCTTTTGGTAAATCGAATCGTTGCCATCCGCGAATTCGCCATATTTTCCTGTTTTGGCATGTTCAGCCTGTTGATTCTTGTCCTGACTCTTTTCCCAGCTGCTTTGGCCCTCTTCCCACTTCCCAAGAAAAAGGCCAATGGCCCCACGGAAACCCCCACTATTATCGATCGTTTCTTGGACTGGATTGTTCATCTCGACCTGCACAAGCAGAAGATCACACTACCGATTCTAGGTATCTTTGTTGTGTTCTGCCTAATCGGCATCTTTCGCATTCGAGTGGAGACCAGTCCCGTGGAATTTTTCAAGAAAAACACCCCGGTGAGCCGTCACTTTCATGATATCTACAAGGATCTGTCTGGAAGCTTCCCGGTCAACGTGGTCATGGCAAGCGAAGAAGACGACTACTTCGAGGATCCCGACAACCTCGGTGAGATTGCCAGCCTGCAAGAATTTCTAGAAACACTTCCCGGTGTTGACAAAACTGTATCCTTTGCCGAGTACATGAAGCTGGTCAACTACGCCAGCAATCAGTTCGACCCCAAGTACTACACCCTTCCCGAAGAGGGCTTTGAGGTCAGAATGCTGATGAACAGCTACAGGATAATGCTCGGCGAGGACATGTTTTCGCGGTTCATGAATTATGAGCTTTCCAAGGCCAACATTTTACTTTTTACCCACATATCGAGTTCTCGAGATTTTCTGAAGACACGGGACAGGATTCTTGCCCACGTGCAAGAGAATTTTTCCAAGGATCTGACCTGGGATGTTACCGGCCTTGGCATGATTGTCTCCGCAAGCAGCGATCTGTTGACCAAAGGCCAGGTCAAGAGTCTCTCTCTAACAGTGGTTCTGGTATTTAGCATCATGTTCCTGCTTTTCTTATCGAGTAAAGTGGGGCTTGTCGCCATCGTTCCCAACCTCTTCCCAATTGTCATCAACTTCGGGATCATGGGATGGCTCGGAATCGAGCTTTCCATGGTCACCAGCCTGATCGCCAGCATTGCCATTGGTCTGGCGGTGGACGACACTATCCACTACCTGGTGCGATACAACCGGGAGTTCAAGAAAAGCCTGGACGACAAGCTTGCACTCACAGAGACCATCAAGCATGTGGGAAGGCCCATCGTTTTTACCACCCTCACCATTGGCGTTGGTTTTGCCGTCCTTACCCTTTCCAGTTTCAAACCCACGGCCATATTCGGCGTCATGATGGTGATCACCATGCTTTCGGCCCTGGTGGGAGATTTGATTCTGCTGCCATCACTGATGCTGCACGTGGAGCTGGTGACCGTATGGGATCTCTTGCGGCTGCGAATCGGCAAGGACCCCCACCTGGGGATTCCGCTCTTCAGTGGGTTGTCACGTACACAGGTTCACTACATCCTTATGGCCGGAGCTCTGAGGGAATACGAGGCCGGAGAGGTTCTGTTTCGCAAGGGAGATCCCAGCGATTTTATGTACGCGGTCCTCTCCGGGAAAATGGACGTGGTGGACCCAATCTTTAGTGAGGACTCTGATCCGGAATCCGGTATGCACAGGCATATCACTCGCTTAGAGGCGGGCGAATTGCTTGGTGAAATGGGCTTCCTGAGGGCTGTGCCGAGGTCCGCTACCGTGATCGGTTCTGAACCGGGGGAGCTTCTGCAGGTAAATTGGAAGATGATAAAAAGGCTGCAGTGGTTGTTTCCCCCTACGGCCCAGAAGTTTTTTTTCAACCTTATGAACGTGGTTTGCGATCGACTGGAGAAATCCACCGACCGTCTTACTGAGGTAAGCCGGGTTGATGATCTCACCGGCCTGGTTAACAAGAGAGGCTTTGTGGAGATCCTGGAGCGCGAAGTTCACCGAGCGAAACGGTATGAGGCAAAACTTTCTCTTTGTCTCATGCGAATAGACTTGGAATCGGCCAATCCTGAGATCAGCTATGACGATAGAGATCGGATGATCAAGTATCTGGCTGAAGTTCTTTCACCACGAACCCGCAGGAGCGACACTTTTGGCAGGGTTGACACCCACATGTTCGGCCTTATTCTTCCCCACATTTCTGTTTTAGAGGGTCGGCAGATTTGCGAACGACTGTGGCACTCTTTTGGAGAGGAGAGCGAAGAGGCAGCTGCGAACCAGGTGAAGGTCTTCCTCAGCCTGGTTGAATTGTCAATTGAGGCCGATGAGACAGATACTGACTTTTTTGGCAGGGCCACTCTGGAGCTCCTGGGAGCCATGGAATCTGGGGAGTACCGGTTGTTGTCAATCCCGGACGGCCACTAGAAGATGGAACCACCAAGACACAAAGGCACAAAGAAGAATATCAATTTTAAAGTGCCCTAAATTATAACGGCACCAATAGAATTATATTATAACCTTTGTGGCTTAGGGCCTTAGTGGCTAAACGATTACTATAAAACTTATTTTGTTTGGTTCAATTGGGCA
>Ga0210109_1000167_pt1 | contig 12876 bp, 12 predicted proteins | sample China_Bullhead_C_FD_184857 | JGI IMG/M metagenome (GOLD analysis project Ga0210109, IMG submission 184857) | Wetland microbial communities from San Francisco Bay, California, USA, that impact long-term carbon sequestration -... | ecosystem: Environmental > Aquatic > Marine > Wetlands ...
AATAACGTAGGGCCTGCAGTAGGTTCAGGGGCATTGACTATAGGTGGGGCTGTCCTTATCGCTTCTATTTTTGAGGCAGGGGGTGCACTCATCGCCGGTGGTGATGTGGTAGGGACTATTAAAAAAGGGATCATCTCTCCAGATGCTTTTGGTAATGACCCTATGCTTTTTGTCTATGGTATGTCTGCCGCACTTCTTGCCGCAGCACTATGGCTCAACCTTGCAACATGGCTTAAAGCGCCGGTATCAACCACACACTCTATCGTAGGTGGGGTACTTGGTGGCGGTATCGCTGCAGGCGGGTTTGCTATCGTTTCTTGGGGGACGATGGGTAAGATCGCAGCTTCATGGGTTATTTCGCCTGTGCTTGGTGGAGTGATCGCAGCCATTTTCCTCTATGTGATCAAATCCCAGATCATTTATAAGGAAGACAAATTAACAGCTGCAAAGAAGATCGTACCTATTTTGGTTGCGCTTATGGCTGCAGCGTTTATCACTTATCTTACACTTAAAGGACTTAAAAAAGTGTGGCCTGTGATCGTAGAGACACTGAGCTTTTTGCCTCAAACGAAAAAGCCTACTTTCTTGGTAGCACTGCTTTTTGGCGGTATCGGTGCAGTGATCACATATATTATTGTTAAGCCTAGAGTAGTAAAAAAGGTTATAGGAATGGAGGGCAACAGAGAATCCATCAATATTCTTTTTACGATTCCTCTTATTTTTGCAGCGGCACTTTTGAGTTTTGCACATGGTGCAAATGACGTTGCGAATGCCGTTGGTCCTTTGGCAGCGGTCAATGATGCACTGACTTCGCTTGCTGTTTCTGAAAAAGCAGCGATCCCTTTATGGGTGATGGTTGTCGGTGGTGTGGGTATCTCTGTAGGTCTTGCACTTTTTGGACCTAGACTCATCAGAACAGTAGGGTCTGAGATCACTGAACTTGATCAAATGAGAGCATTTTCCATTATGATGGCTGCGGCGATCACAGTGGTTATCGCTTCTCAGCTTGGCTTACCGGTTTCTTCTACACACATTGCGGTTGGTGCTATCTTTGGAGTCGGTTTTCTTAGAGAGTGGCTTGACAGTAAAGATATGAGTGTGAAGCAAGAGGCACTTCATAGAGAAGTCGAAAAAAACCATGCATTGAAAGCAGAACTTGCAGAACTGAAAGCTGCAGGAGATTATAAAAGACAAGTCGAATTAATTGAAGCGGTTAAGGTACAGAAGAAAAAAGTCAAAAGCCTTAAACGTTCATTGCGTGAAAACTATGTAAAACGCGGTATGGTGAAAAAGATCGTAGCGGCATGGGTGATTACTGTTCCAGCGGCAGCAGTGCTTTCTGCCATTATTTTCTTCATACTTAAAGGGGTAGCGAGCTAAGAATAACTTGGTGTGCAGTATCAGCTTGCACAAAAATAATGTATCGTTTTAACGTAGGTAAAAATGCCTGCGTTATCTTCAAAAAATCTTCCTATTTCTTCCTCTTCTGTAATCGAATTGTTATCAAGATTTACTATGATATAGTATGCAAAATACAGACATAGAAATTATCATTATTGAAGACGAACCAGATATTTTAGAACTTCTTGAATATCATCTTGAAAAAGAAGGATACACTGTTACCGGGTTCCTTTCTACAGAAAATGTGGAACAGTTCTTAGAAGAAGAAAATCCTGCCCTTATGATCGTTGATAGAAATCTCCCTGGTGTAGAAGGAAGTGAATTTGTCTTAAAAATACGGGAGCTGGGATATGATATACCAGTACTGTTCCTGACCGCGAGAGACAAAGAGAGTGACCTGGAAGAAGGTTTCTATTCTGGAGGTGATGACTATATGACAAAGCCTTTTAGCAGTAAAGAACTCCTTTTACGAATAGCCGCATTACTGAAGCGTAGTGGTGCTACATCTAGCGATAAAGTAAAATACAGAGACCTCATATTGGATCTGCAAAAACGTGAACTTTTCATAGAGGATAAGCGTATAGAATTGACCAATTTAGAATTTAAACTACTCTATACTTTTGTCAAGAATCCGCACCAGCCATTAGACAGAGATTTTTTACGTGATGAAGTTTGGGGCGATGACAGTGCAAACTTTCATGATAAAACCATCAATGTAGCGATGAACAGACTCAAAAAGAAGATCGACCCTGAAGGAGTGAAAGAGTATTTCGCTCCTGTGTGGGGTGTTGGATATAAATTACTCTAAAATGACTTCTGTGCTTTTTTCTTTTTAGACAGTGCAGGTGAAAACAGCACGGCTAAAATTCTAAAGAGAAAAAAGACAAAGATCACTAAAAGTAAAAAGAGTATCTCCATGTGATCCTTGTTCGGGTTTGTTGTCAATATGATCACATCTCGTGTCAAAAAGATAATAAATACATCAATCACATACCTTAGTCGTAATCTTCTCTTTTCCATAAACTCAGAAATCATTTTTACCACTTCTATGATCACAATAAACTCAAGCATCAAGATAATAGCTTTGTAAAATGGATAGTGTATACTTATTATCACCAAAAATATCATAGAGGCTGACAGTAGTTCGTAATGTTTTTTTATAAAGTTCATGTGGGATAGTAGAAAGAATAGATAACAGATTGATAACCATATAAAAGGATTGCTAAGTATAGAAAATGTTACCGAAATGAAACCAATTTTTTATACTATCCTTCTAAAGAATTCTCATAGGGCTTTACACCTTAAGAGTGAGTTAGATAATAAAGGCTTTATAATGGATAAACATATGAATCCTGTAGCAACTATTTTAATTATTGAAGATAATGAAGACTTGCTGGAACTTGAAGAGTTTTATCTGCTTCAAGAGGGATATAAGGTGGTAGGTGTCACTTCTACTAAAGAAGTCGAATCTATACTGGAACAAGAGAACGTAGACCTCATGCTTGTGGACCGTACTCTTCCTCGGGTTGAAGGAAGTGAGTTTGTGGGTTATCTTCGTGACAAGGGGATCTTGATACCTGTGATATTTGTTTCCGCGAAGGACAGAGATGAGGAGATAGAAGAGGGTTTCTTACGTGGAGGGGATGATTACTTAAGAAAACCCTTTAACATGAAAGAACTGCTCTTTCGTGTCAAAGCGATACTGAGACGTACAAATGCTATAGAACATGAGAAACTCATAGCCAGAGATATTACCATGGATTTTAATACACGTAAAACATATATAGAAAGTGATGAAGTAGAACTTACCAAATTAGAGTTTGAACTCCTTAGTCTCTTTATCAAAAATAAAAATAGAGCGCTTGAAAGAGAATATTTAATCCAGAATATCTGGAATGAAAATGAAGATATACAAAAACGTACGGTGAATGTGACTATCAACCGTTTGAAGAAAAAAATAGATCCATATGAGGATAAAGAGTATATTGTCCCTATACGAGGGATAGGGTATAAGTTCCAATAACCCCCTGGTCAGTAACAGACTAGGGACCTATTTACTGGGTACATGTTAGTAAAATGAAACCATTTCATTTTACTATGCTAATGAGCATCTCTTCTCGGATACACTAGCGATATTATCACTATCATTCATTCATTTTTTATCATCATAACCCTTCCAAATAGTTCACTATAGAGATGCCCACAGGTTACGAAAATGTTATCACTCGGTTATGAAAATGTTATCACCTATACTTATACTATCGCATTAATAAATGGAGATACCATGAAAGATGAAATAGTAATATCTGATAAACAAATAGAAAAACTTGCTAAAAGAGTTGCTAAAACTTTTTCGATAGATGAAGAAGAGGCTATAAGTACAGTTTATGAAGAGTGGGATCTGGTTGAAGAACTTTTTCATGCACATACGAAAGTAAAAGCGGTACACCGTCATCTTGTTGAAGAGATCAATTATGCCTATAGGATAGCCTAATGCAAATCAGTGTAGAAAATTATATGGTACATCATTACCCTGCTATTGAGACTTTTCCAAATATAGCAAAAAAAGTATTGTTCAGCGGTATGAAAAAGTTGTTTCATGAAAATGAGATCAATACTTTTATGTCAGAGAATGCACACAAGGATACTTTTTCTTATGTAGAAGCGATCATTGATTATTTTGATGTCTCTATCGGGCTGAAGACCAATGAGCTGACTCGTATCCCTGCATATGGACGTACTGTTATCATAGCGAACCATCCATTAGGGGCACTGGATGCAATGGCGTTGCTGCATCTGCTTAAAGATGTACGAAAAGATATCAAGATCGTTGCAAACTCTTTTTTATCGCAGTTTGATAACCTAAAAGATATTATTATCCCCGTAGACAATATCAATGGGAAAATGGACAGAAAGACAGTTAAACGTATCTATAAGGCTTTAGAATCAGAAGAAGCAGTGATCATATTTCCTTCGGGAGAGGTAAGTCGTGCAAAGCCCAATGGTATCAAAGACACACCATGGAAAAGCGGATTTTTAAAGATCGCGTCCAAGATGCAAGCACCTATCCTTCCTATTTACATTAAAGCGAAGAATTCTAAAAAATTTTATCTGCTCTCTATGATCAATCGTTCTTTGGCAACGGCAACACTTCCACATGAGATGTTTAAAGCAAAAGGAAAAAATATTGAATTTACTATAGGTAAAACAATTCCTTTTGATGCCTATAATTTATCAAATATTTCACGCAAAGAGAGAGTAAAACTGCTAAGGAAACATCTCTATAAAGTATCAAAAAATCACAAACCGATCTTTGCAACCTATAATGAGATCTCTGTAGCAGAAGGGAGAAGTGAGCTTAAAAGCGAACTTAAAAACGGTTCACTTTTAGGGAAGACAACAGATGGTAAAAGTATCATTATGTATGAATCTGAAAAAGAAAATTGTGTCATTAAAGAGATAGGAAGATTAAGAGAGATCAGTTTTCGCCATGTGGGTGAAGGAAGTGGTAAAAAACGTGATATTGATGGGTATGATTTCTATTATAAACATCTGGTGATCTGGGATGATGAGGCGCTGGAGATCGCAGGGGCATACCGTTTAGGCGTATGCAGTGAGATCATTGAAGATTTTGAGGTCAGTGGTTTATATACGAGTACACTTTTCCGATTTGATAAAAAGTTTGAACCCTACTTTGAAAGAGGCATAGAACTTGGAAGAAGTTTTGTGCAGCCAAAATACTGGAACTCCAGAGCACTGGACTATCTTTGGCAGGGTATTGGGGCTTATTTGAAGAGACGTCCGGATATTAGATATCTTTTTGGTGCAGTGAGTCTCAGTGATACCTTTAACCAAAAAGCACAGGGGTTGATGATCTATTTTTATCAAACCTATTTTGGTGCACATGAAAAATCGGTACAACATAAGGCACCATACTCTATGGTTCAGTGGGTAAAAGAACATTGTGAAAATGTATTTACGGGTAAAGATTACAAAGAAGATATGAGAGTACTTAAGGATGAGTTGAGATTCATGGGGTATACTATTCCTACACTGTTCAAACAGTACTCTGAGCTTTGTGAAGAGGGCGGTGTACAATTTTTGGATTTTGGCTATGACAAAGACTTTAACAATTGTATAGACGGCTTTATCGTGACGGATTTAAAATTACTCAAAGAGACTAAAAGAAAACGATATTTTTCCAATTGATTACATTCTGTAACCAAAATGTTTCCAAGTTGTTTTATACTTCGCACAATCCAAAATGGATAACATATTTCTTAAGGAAAAAAAACCATGACATTGAAAAAAATTCTTACAGCAGCAGTGGCAGCTTCAGTAGCACTCTCAGCAGTAAATGCTGATGAACTTAAAGGTAGAGGTGCATCATTCCCTGGACCTGTATATAAGGCTTGGACAGCAGAGTACTATGCTGCAACAAAAAATCAAGTGAACTATACACCAACAGGTTCTGGTGACGGTGTTAAATCTATCACTAAAAGAATGGTTGATTTTGCGGGGTCAGATAAACCGCTTAAGCCAAAAGCACTTAAAAAAGATAAACTTTATATGTTCCCTACAGTCGTAGGTTCAGTGGTTCTAGCGTATAACCTTGATGGTGTGAAAGACGGTGAGCTTAAACTTAGCCGTGCAGCGATCGCAGGTATCTTCGGTGGAAGCATTACGCACTGGGATGATAAAGCGATCATGGCACAAAATGCCGGTTTAAAATTACCACATGAGCCTATCACAGTAGCAGTAAGAGCAGACAAGTCAGGTACAACATTTAACTTTACATACTTCTTGAACAAACTTGATGAAAACATCAAAGTAAGTAAAAAGCCAACATGGAAAGCAGCAAAAGTAGTAGCAGGCAAATCAAACTCAGGTGTATCAGCAAATATCCAGCAGATCAAAAACTCTATCGGGTATATTGAGTATTCTTACAAAGAAAAATTAGGACTTGCAGCAGCACAGATAGAAAACAAAGAGGGGAAATACATTAACCCGACATTAGAGTCTTTCCAGGATGCAGCTAAATATGCAAGCTGGACAGCGGAGAATGATTTCTATGCAGTTATCGGTGATCCGGCAGGTGCAACTTCGTATCCTATCGTTGCTGCAACATTTATCTTGCTTCCAGAAGAGAAAATGGAGACAAACAAGCAAGTGACAGCATTTATCGACTGGGCGTATACAAATGGCGATAAGGCGGCAACTGATCTTGGTTATGTACCACTTCCGGCATCAACAAAAGATGAGATCAGAAAATATTGGGAAGCTAAGAAGATCAAATAAATTTTCTTTAGGAATACCTTCTTTAGGGCAAAGCCCTAAAGTCTATATTAACACAGAACTTTCTTCACATTTGAACATATATTATATATGTATAAATGCATGACATACTGCTAACGAGGCATCTGCGATTTATAATATAAATGTTATCAACTTACAGTATAATTTCAATCACATAATTACGAAGGCAAATAATGGGTGGTAAACTCTTTAAGAATTTTTCTTTTTTCTCTGCAACACTCTCCTTTTTTATCCTTGTAGGGATCTTTGCTGTACTTTTTTCTTATGCACAAGATGCATTACATGAATTTGGCTTTGATTTCCTGTACAATGAAACTTGGGAAGCAGATGAAGATGATGAAGGTGGTATCTTTGGCGGATATGTACCTATTGTGGGTACCTTGCTCAGTACGCTTATTGCTATGGCCATTGCAACGCCATTGGCGATGGGGATCGCTATATTTTTAACAGAAATTGCGACTGAAAAATTGGTAAAACCCGTCTCTGTAGCGATCGAACTGCTTGCAGCCATTCCGAGTATCATTTATGGGATGTGGGGGCTTTTTTACTTTGCTCCTATTGTACAGGCAACGGTAGGGGGGAATGGTGTCGGGCTTTTGACGGCAGGAATCGTGTTGGCGATCATGATCATTCCTTTTATGGCAGCGATCACGAGAGATGCGATGAATACCGCACCTTCAGTCCTGAAAGAATCGGCCTACGCCATGGGTGCAACGAAGTTTGAGGTGATCAAAGATGTGGTGATGCCTTATGCTAAGGGAGGGATCATCGGTTCGATTATCTTGGCGCTTGGACGTGCGCTGGGTGAGACGATGGCAGTGGCATTCCTTATCGGTTCAGTGATGAGCATACCAAGCAGAGTGACGGACCCTACGACCTCCATCCCGGTTTTACTTGCAAATAACTTTGCAGAAGCGCAAGACCTTGAGATGAGTAGTATGTATTACCTTGCACTTATTTTATTTGTAGTCAGTTTTGCCATTATCTCTGTGGCTAAGTTCTATTTTCTTGGAAGAAAAACAGTATGAAAAGGGCAGCATTATGAATAGACTCATACTCAATAAAATCATTTTGATCCTCTCCACGCTTTCCGCAGTGATAGGTATAGGGTTTTTATTTTGGATACTTGTGACTTTGAGCTATAAAGGCATCACAAGTCTACATTTTAATACTTTTACCAATGACTTGGTAGAAGGAGGAATAAGAAACCTTCTTATAGGGCAGTTTACCATGGCACTTATGGCAAGTGCTTTGGCTGTACCGCTTGGTATGATGGCAGGTATCTACCTTCGAGAGTACAGTACCAATGGCAAATTGGCCTCTGTGATAAGAAATCTTAGTGATGTGATGATGTCAGCACCATCCATTGTGATCGGTGTATTTGTTTTTGCTTTGTTTGTTGATCCTTTTGGCGGGTATAACGGTTGGGCAGGTATCGTTGCCTTGGCCATTATGATGATACCCATCATCATCAGCACTACAGATAACATGCTGGCACTGGTTCCTAAGGAACTTAGAGAAGCGGGTATCGCTTTGGGTGGAAGCAAGCACAAGATCATTTTGCAGATAGTGATTAAAGCAGCTAAAGTAGGGATAACAACGGGTGTTTTACTCTCATTTGCACGTATCATCGGAGAGACTGCACCATTGCTCTTTACATCGGCGAATAACCAGTTCTTCACTATGGACCTCACAGAGCAGTTCCCCTCTCTTACAGTCAGTATCTACAACCTTGCAACGTATCCGGATGCGGAGAGTCGGGAGTTGGCATGGGCAGCATCTTTTGTACTTACAGTCATTGTGTTATGCATCAATCTACTCGGTCGATATATGACAAGAAATAAAAAATAATAGAAAAGGTCAGAAAATAACATGGCAGAAAATAACATTATAATGGATATTAAAGATTTTTATTTTACCTATACCGGTGTGGATGAACCTTCATTAAAGAAGATCAATCTTCCTATAGAGAAAAATAAAATTACAGCGATGATCGGTCCTAGTGGTTGTGGTAAATCCACACTTTTGCGTGCCATGAACCGTATCCATGATCTCTACCCTGGAAACAGTTATGAAGGTGAAATCAATCTTTATGGCAGTAATAATGAAAAACAAAATATCTTGGATCTCAAAAAAGAGAATGATTTCATCAAGTTGCGTCAACAGGTGGGGATGATCTTTCAAAAACCCACACCGTTTCCTATGAGTATCTTTGATAATGTGGCCTATGGGCTGAAACTTGCGGGCATTAAAAATAAGACTGAGATAGCAGAACGTGTAGAAAAAGCCCTTAAAGATGCAGCTATTTGGAAAGAGACAAAAGACAGACTGAATAAAAGTGCACTTGGACTCAGTGGTGGGCAACAGCAGAGGCTATGTATCGCTAGGGCTGTGGCACTTAAGCCGGAGGTTTTACTTTTTGATGAGCCAACCTCTGCACTTGACCCAATCTCAACAGGAGCGATCGAAGAGTTGATCGCTGAATTGAAAAAAGATGTCTCTGTGGTGATCGTAACACATAATATGCAGCAGGCTAGTAGATTGAGTGATTATACGGCATTTATGTATCTGGGCGATTTGATAGAGTATGACAAAACAGATAAGATCTTTTTGAATCCTTCACAGAAGTTGACAGAAGATTACATAACAGGCAGATTTGGATAAATCTATTTGTCTGGGGCAAACTTTAGTGAGAGGCACCCCAAGGGTATTTCCTGCGGGCAATTGAAGAGGGGCTTTGCTCATTTTCAAGGAGAAGAAATAAACAAGATTTGGATAAAGGATAAAATATGTTACCAGGATATCAAGATGCAAGACATGCGGTAAGAGCAAGTGTACTTCAAGTATTGGAAGACCTTGCAACAGCAAATAAAGAGGGACTCGAAGCACTTCAGGCTGCCGATACAGTGAAATTCGAAGAAGCGAGAAATACACTTAAGGATATTAGCAAAGAAACAGAGAAGATAGATAATGATATCGTACTTATCTTTGCAAGATATACACCAGAAGCAAGAGATTTGCGAGAGTTGGTTTCTTATTTGAAGATCACTTCCGATTTGAACCGTATCCGTGCAAATATCAACAATTATCTTAAAAATATGCAAAGTATGCTCACAGAAGAAAATGAAAATATTGTGCAATTGATCCAAGACTCATTAAGCATTAACCGTTGTACAGTTAATGCCTTTGAACAAGCTATGGAGATGTTCCAAACCTTTGATGATAATGACAAGATCAAGGCATTAGCGGTCAAAATACATGTAGAGTACAGTAAAACAGATGACATTTATACACTGATTGAAAAAGAAGTGATCCAAAACATAGGCAGTGCTGAAGGACTTGCTGAAGAGTATTTTAACCTCTTGAAATATATACGTAAAAACCTTAAGATCATAGACCGTTTAGACAGTATTGCACAGCGTGTCATATTTGCACGTATGGGTGGAAAACTCTAGATATAAATTTCAAGTGTATGCTATAATGCATGCATGGAAAATGAAAATATAGAAATAGTTGTCATCGAGGATGAAGAAGATATACTAGAACTTATAGAGTATCATCTGAGTAAAGAGGGATATACTGTTACAGGCTTCCTTTCCACAGAAAATGTAGAACAGTTTTTAGAAGAAGAAAATCCTTCACTTATGCTTGTTGACCGTAACCTTCCAGGGATGGAAGGAAGTGAATTTGTTGCCTACTTACGTGAATCAGGGTATGATATCCCTGTGATCTTTCTGACTGCACAAGACACAGATTACGAACTTGAAGAAGGTTTCGCAGCAGGCGGGGATGACTATATTTGTAAACCTTTTTCTCCTAAAGAGTTGACACTGCGGGTCAAAGCCTTACTTAAACGGTCGGGAGTCCTGCAAAAACAAGAACGTATAAAATATAAGCACCTTACTATAGACTTGGTCAAAAAAGTGCTTAGTGTGGATGGAGAGACAGTCTCTCTTACAAACCTTGAATTTAAACTACTGTACACTTTTATGAAACATATCGATCAGGCACTTACAAGAGATTTTCTTCGTGATGAGGTATGGGGATCTGATGGACAGGGTGTCAATGACAATGCGGTGAATGTTGCTATTAACCGGCTTAAAAATAAAATAGACCCCCAAAATGAACAGAATTATTTCCATCCCGTGTGGGGAGTAGGGTATAAGTTTTCCTAAAAACATGTACCCCAAGGGCATTTTTTCCCTTCGGTCACGGCACAATTTGAATAGTAACATTTTTTACAAAAACATGACAATTTGACATGTTTTTCCTCTCTTTGACCTTAGACACGCTACACTTCCAGTATGAATAAATTAGAAACCCTTGAACACTATTTCGGACACAGCACTTTTAGACCTTTGCAGGAAGAGGTAGTGGATGCTATTTTGGCAAAACAGGATGTCTTGATGATACTCCCTACGGGTGGCGGGAAATCACTCTGTTACCAGCTTCCCACTCTTCTGATGGAAGGCATTACCGTGGTGGTCTCTCCTTTGCTGGCACTGATGCATGACCAGGTAGTCGCTCTTAAGGAAAATGGTATCGCTGCAGAGATGCTCTCTTCTATGCAGGATCTCGAAGAGAGTCAGAAGATAGAAGCCCGTCTGAGATCCGGTGAGATAAAACTGCTTTACGTGGCACCCGAACGCCTTACCAATGCCTATTTTCTAAACTTGCTTCATCAACTTCCTATCAACTTTTTCGTGATCGATGAAGCACACTGTGTGAGTGAGTGGGGACATGAGTTCAGAGAAAATTACAGACGTCTCTCTTTACTGAAAGAACAGTTTGCCACCACACCTATCGCAGCATTTACAGCCACTGCGACCCATGCGGTAGAGAGTGACATCGCAAGCAACCTGGGGTTACAAGATCCTAAACGTGTGAGAGGTTCGTTATTTCGTGAAAACCTGACCATTAATGCTCGACACCGTATCAAAGATGGTAGAGCACAGCTGATGGAATTCTTGAAACTGCATACAGATGAGTCTGGCATCATCTATACCCTTTCACGAAAGTCTACCGAAGCGGTAGCACACTTTTTGCAAAGCAAAGGTATCGAAGCCAAAGCATATCATGCCGGACTTCCTACTGAAGAGAAGAACCGCACGTATGCAGATTTTGTAGCTGACAGGGTACAGATAGTGGTGGCGACTATTGCTTTTGGTATGGGGATAGACAAGAGCAACATCCGTTTTGTGGTACATATGACCATGCCAAAGACATTGGAAAACTATTATCAGGAGATAGGACGTGCAGGAAGGGATGGATTAGCCTCTGAAACACTTTTGCTCTTTTCTGCACAGGATATCGTGCAGCAAAAAATGTTTATAGAAGATCTTCCGGAGACACCTTACAAACAACATGCATTCAATAAGCTGGACAGCATGGTCCGCTTTGCGAATTCTGAAAATTGCAGGCATCAGAGCATTGCTGCCTATTTTGATGACCGTATGGAAGTGTGTGGAGACAAATGTGACAACTGTACCGCACCTGCAAGTGAAAAGATAGACATTACCACAGCAGCACGTATGCTGCTCTCGACTATTTTACGTACAGATCAGAGTTTTGGTTTACACTATGTGATAGATGTATTGAAAGGGAGTAAAGAGCAGAGGGTATTGCAAAATGGGCATGATACACTTTCTGTCTATGGTATAGGAGATGAATACAGTAAATCACAATGGTTGACAATAGGTGACAAGTTATTGGAATTGAATGCGGTTGAGATAGGGGAGTTTAAAGTCTATCGGTTGACAGCTTTTGGTATAGAAGTCATCAAAGGTGCACATCAGATCGAACTTAAAAAAGAGAGACTTACCGTACAAAAAGCCGAGACGAAAAAGAGAGTGACCTATTTTGATGATTATAATGTGGAAGTATATGACAAGCTCCGTGATCTGCGTACACAGATAGCCTCTGAAAAAGGGATACCCCCTTATATCGTCTTTTCAGACAAGACCTTAAAAGACTTAAGTATGAAGGTCCCGCAAGATAAAGAAGCCATGCTTGAAGTACACGGCATTGGGGAAGTGAAATTTGAACGTTACGGGAAAGAGTTTTTGACTCTTTTGAATGATGCACAGTAAACCATTATGTGGCATAGATGAAGCAGGCCGTGGTCCTTTGGCCGGTTCATTGGTGATAGCCGGCGTGGTG
>Ga0210109_1000168_pt1 | contig 12866 bp, 15 predicted proteins | sample China_Bullhead_C_FD_184857 | JGI IMG/M metagenome (GOLD analysis project Ga0210109, IMG submission 184857) | Wetland microbial communities from San Francisco Bay, California, USA, that impact long-term carbon sequestration -... | ecosystem: Environmental > Aquatic > Marine > Wetlands ...
AGAGATGACAGATCTTCCTCTTTATCATCTACTCTTAAATATTTCGTTATATAATGAGAGAAATTTTATCTAAATAGAGGTATCACTATGATTAAACAGATCATGCCGCTCAGTCTCATTGTAGGGCTGAGATTTTTTGGGCTCTTTATCGTTCTTCCTGTTCTCTCCATTTATGCACTTGACATGGAAGGTGCGACCCCCTTCCTTGCAGGTCTAGTTGTAGGTGGTTATGCGCTTACTCAAGCAGCTTTTCAAGTACCTTTTGGACTGGTCAGTGACAAAGTGGGCCGTAAAAAGACTCTGCTTTTTGGTCTTATCATCTTTATCATCGGTTCAGTGATCGCTGCACTCAGTGAAAATATCTATATGCTTCTTGTCGGACGTTTCCTACAAGGTGCAGGGGCCATCGGTTCAGTTGTCTCGGCTATGGTTGCAGACCTGGTAAAAGAAGAGCAGCGTGCACATGCGATGGCCATCATGGGTGGGACGATCGCACTGAGCTTTGCAGCAGCGATGATCATCGCACCTATCGTAGGTGGTCACTGGGGGATAGACAAACTCTTTTGGCTTACGGCTATTCTTTCAGTGATGGCAATAGGTATTTTATTTACTGCCGTACCTCAACCTCCGACCATCGTACACAGCTATGCAGAAGAAGAGTCTAAGATGCTAGAAGTCTTTAAAGACAAGTCTCTGACACGTATGTACATTACTTTTCTTTTCCATTCTTCTATCATGACCATGGCATTTTTCATCATCCCCGTTGTGATGACACAAGGACTGACAGAGGGTGGCTTTGGTTGGGAAAAATCCGAGTTATGGAAAGTCTATTTCCCTGCGATGATCTTCGGTTTCTTCGCTATGGCACCGGCAGCCATATTTGGAGAGAAGTACGGGAAAGGGAAACAAGTCTTTATGATCTCTGTTTCTGTTATTTTCTTAGGTTTTCTTGCGATGGGATTTGCTAGTGCTGCATGGGTCTTTGTCGTAGGTGTGGTGCTTTTCTTCATCGGATTCAATATGTTTGAGCCTCTCTTGCAGAGTTTTGTAGCCAAGTTTGCCAAAGTCCATCAAAAAGGTGCAGCACTGGGCGTAGCAAATACTTTTGCCTATGTAGGTATCTTCTTGGGAGGTCTGCTTGCAGGTTGGCTCATGCAGCACTATGACAGAGCAACACTTGCCATTGTGGTAGCTATTATTTCTATCATATGGTTCATCTGGGTGGCGACCATGCCAAACCCGAACAACAGAGGGAATGTGTACCTTCCTTTAGACATTTTTGACCGTGAAAGGGTCGCTTCTCTTACGAGCCATGAAGCTATCGTAGAGAGCTATGTAAATGAAACAGAAAATATCGCTGTCGTCAAATATGAAAAAGACCTCATAGATGAAGATGAGATCAGAGGGATGTTAAGCTGATGCTTACAGCTCTCATTAAAAAGCTCCAGGAGGCACTGCAGCATACGCCTTCGGACATACAGATAAAAGATTCATTACATCTGCTCTTTAATGAGAGTCACTATGGATGTCAAAAAGACTATCCGGTCGCTATAGTCCATGAAAAAACCAGGATCACCGACCCCTCATCTCTTGCTTTTTTCACACAAAAAAACCTGATAGATACAGAGGGATTTACCCCTTGTGCCTATGACGATACGCAGATCGAACAGATTGTTTCACATGCACCTTCTTACATCCAAAGGGTCAACTACATCGTATCCAAAAGTAAAAACATTCCTCAACCAACATTTTTCAATAAATTCAAACATGATTACTGGAAAAAAATTCAAAGTGTCGATGGGCTGGATGCGCTTATCGATGTCACTGTATTGTCTAACGATACTACAGAGTGTGAAGCAGAAGCCTCTTTACGTACCATCATCCGAAAAAGAAAAGAAGTACATCAATTGAAAAAACTGACCTTTATCTGGATAGCAGAGACAAAAGGTCAAAGTACGCCCATAGAAACAGTACTCAAACACTATTTTAATGAAGACTATACGGTTGTAAAAAATGCAGAAAAAACCTACTGCATGGGATGGAGCACACCACTGCAAAATATCAATATGCGTTACTTTGTCTGCCCTCCGGAATAAAAACTTTTATGAAGATATAAATATGACATAGATATGACATCTTTTATACTATACTTTCCACATGAAAGTATTAATAATAGAAGATGATGTCCAACTAAGTATCGCCATTAGCGAATTTTTTAAGATCAAGGCATGGGATATAGTCAGTGCAAAAGATGGTTTAGATGCCATTGATCAGATAGATAATGGCAATTTTGATCTCTATATTATCGATATCAATATTCCCCGTATCAATGGGCTAGATCTACTCAAGCACATCAGAAAAACAGATCTTGATGCTCCAGTCATCATCATCACTGCTTCTTTAGAGATACAAAATTTTGCCACAGCCTTTGAAAATGGGTGCAGTGAATATATCAAAAAGCCATTCCATTTAAAAGAGCTGGATATACGTATCAATAATTTATTGTCTCTCAAGAAGCCTGAAATTATCAGTTTAAGAGATGAACTTATTTATGATCTGAGCACAGAAGAGTTTTTATATAAGAACAAGTCTATTAAATTAAGATATAAAGAGAAAAGATTTTGTACTCTTATGATAAAAAATATAAACTCTGTTGTATCCAATGAAATGGTTTATGATTATGTTTGGGAAGGTGAGATCAAAGAGACGTATCCTCTAAGACAATTACTTGTCGAACTTAGAAAAAAACTACCCTCTGATATAATACAGACAAAAATCAGAGAGGGGTATATTATTGAATCCTAAAGATAAACTTCAACAAATACCATCCAAACTTAAACAGCTATTACCCATAGATAATGCTTTGGTAAATACACTCTATACTCTTTCAGAAAAAAGTCTTCTAACCGCCATAATATTTACCATACTGATAACCATATTTTTATATTCTGAGCTCTCCTATAGCATTGTACTTTGGGGCAGTCTATTGGTTATATTTTTAATATTTAGGCTTTATTATGCTTATCTTTTTAAGACATCGCCTCTAATGTACTCAATGGAAACATGGTACAAGAAATTTATTATATTTGCTTTTTTTACTGGAGTGATGGTATCTGCACTTGGGACTGTATTTATCCACTATCTTAATGATTATTACCAACTTTTTGTCTTGGCCTCGTTATTAGGACTTACTGCAGGTGCTACAACTTCATTATCTTCAGATTTTCGCATCGCTATAGTCTATATCAGTATTATCATGCTCCCGTTGATCATATCTATGGCAATGTCTCATGCATCATTGGCCTTTATACTTCCTATACTACTGACATTGTTTTACTTGTCTCAAATCGTAATGATATTTAACAGTTATACACAAGAGAAAGAGATCAAAAAGTTAAAAGGGCAACAAAACCTACTCAACAATTTATTTTCAGAGGTCCCTTTGGGAATGTTCTCCTATGATAAGGATTTAAATGTATTGTATGCAAATAAATATTTACATAAAATGTTTGCGTATGAAGATAAAGCTCTAGAGGGACTCAATCTTCACTCTATTCCTGATACAAACTTTATAGATATCCTTCAGAATACCCTTACCCAAGGTCCCCAATCATACATAGGATCATATAATGCTATCAATGGTAATGCGTTTTGGGTAGAAACGACATGGTTTCCTTTCAAAGATGTCAATGATAATGTTCTTGGTGGCATAGGAATCATCGACAATAAAACCAAAGAACACATGAACCATAAAGAGCTAAAATCCCTTCAAGTAACACTGCAAGATCAGGTAAAAAAGAATCAATTTCTATTAGAAGAGAACAAACAGTTTATCGCTGACATGGTACATCAGATAAGAACCCCACTGTCTGTGATCATGACCAATGCTTCTCTCATTGAGATGAAAACCAAAGATCAAGTCTCTTCTTATCTCACACAAATAAATTCAGCTATAAATATGCTCTCTAACTCTTATGAAGACCTCTCCTATATCATCACGAATGATACCATAGAATACAAGCCAATAGAAATTAATTTAACAGATTTTCTAAATGAAAGAATTGACTTTTTTGATATCATCGCACAGGCTAATGATAAAACCATTTCTACCGATATAGCAATTGACAACATACACCTCTATATGAATGATACAGAGTTAGAGAGACTCATAGACAATAACCTCTCTAACGCTATTAAACACAGTAATGACAAAAGTGAAATAAAGGTCATTTTGGAAAAGATCAATTCAGAGATCATCTTACAATTTATCTCTGAAGGAAGAAATATTCATGATGTCTCTAAGATATTTGATAAAAATTATACAGAATCTTATGGTGCCAAACGAAGTTTAGGATTGGGGTTAAATATGGTCACAACCATTTGCAAGAAGAACGATATCTACTATAATGTTGACTCAAAAAATAACATTAATACCTTTACCTATATTTTCAAGGGTTAATGTCATGACTCTGAGACGAAGCCCTAAAGCTTCGAACACAGATGATATGATTAGAGCTTACACTCTCCAAGTTCTACTTCTCTATACTCTACATCCATGAGCTTACATGCACGCTTCATGATACCTTCTTGCGTAAATCCGAACTTTTCAAAGAGTTGCTCTGCCGGTGCTGAAGCTCCAAAACTTTCCATACCAAGGACATCATCCGCATAACGGTAGTACTCTGTTCCTGTCGCTGCTTCAACTGCAAGTACTTTTGTATTTGGATCGACCACTGCTGCTTTATACTCTGCATCCTGCTCATTGAAAAGATCAAGACATGGTACAGAGACAACATTTGCTTTGATGCCAAGTACAGCCAGGTGACATGCTGCCTTTAGACAAGGCATCAATTCAGAACCTGATGCCATAAGTGTAAAGTTCGCATCTTTTCTTTTTTTGACGATATAGGCACCTTTGCTCACATCACCGAAATCTCTTTTTGGCTTCAGTGTTTGAAGTTTTTGACGACTCAATACAAAACCGTGTGGTGCTTGCATAGTCAGTGCTGTTCTCCATGCTTCTACATTCTCCGTTGCATCTGCTGGTCTCCATAGATAGAAGTTAGGCAATGCTCTAAACTGAGAGATATGCTCGATAGGCTCATGCGTAGGACCATCTTCCCCTACACCGATACTGTCATGCGTCCACACAAAGAAGTTTTGGATCTTTGTCAATGCTGCGATACGTGCTGCGGGCTTAAGATAATCAGAGAATACAAAGAATGTTGCATTAAACGGGATTGTCGTACCATACAGTGCCATAGCATTCGTAATAGCAGCCATAGAGTGCTCACGGATACCAAAGTGAAGGTTCCTTCCTTTAGGGAAATCTCCCAGATCTTTTAACTCTGTTTTGTTCGATGGTGCCAAGTCTGCTGAACCCCCAATGAAAGAAGGGACAGCTGTGGCTATGGCATTGAGTATCTTACCGTTTGAGTCTCTTGTTGCCATGGCAGCATCTCCAGAAAAGTCCGGGAACTCGATCGCTGAAAAATCAGGGTTAAGCAGTCTAGCCAACGCTTCGTTCTGCTCTATAAGCGGTGCTTCTTTTTGTCTGTGTATCCACTCTTTTTCTGCAAGTTCACCCTGCTCTAATGCACATCTGAATCTGAGTAGCACATCTTCCGGGATTTGGAAAAATGCTTCAGGATCAAAACCTTCTTTTGCCTTTGATTCAGCAATGATGTCAGCACCAAGAGGAGCACCATGTGTATGGTGAGACCCTTCCATCTCGCCTGCACCCTTACCGATGATCGTGTTTGCAATGATAATGGTAGGTTTAGTGGCTGTTTTTACTTCATCTAAGGCTTTTTCGATGTCATCATAACAATGTCCATTGATCTTCATTACGTTCCAGTTCTGCGCTTCAAAGCGCTTGGATACATCTTCACTCCATGCAATGCTTGTATCACCCTCGATCGTAATTTCATTATTGTCATAGATAAGCACCATGTCTTTAAGCCCTAAGTGTCCAGCAAGTGCACAGGCTTCATAAGAGATACCTTCCTGCAGGTCACCGTCACCACATAGACAATATACTTTATGGTCTATAAGCTCACATGTTTCTGAGTTTACCTGATTGGCTGTATACGCTTCTGCCATCGCAAAACCTACAGCATTAGCGATACCCTGTCCCAAAGGACCTGTCGTGATCTCTATACCATCCGTATGTCCATACTCCGGATGACCCGGTGTTTTAGAATCCAATTGACGGAAATTTTTCAGATCATCAAGACTTACATCGTAACCCCAAAGGTGCAAAAGCGAATAGATCAGTGCAGAAGCATGTCCCCCTGAAAAAACCAAACGGTCACGGTTGAGCCATTTTGGATTTTTAGGGTTATGGCTCAGTTTTTCACTCAAAACCACTGCGATATCTGCAAGACCCATAGGTGCACCCGGGTGTCCTGAATTTGCTTTTTGGACTGTATCAGCCGCTAAAAATCTGATCGTATTTGCCATCTTTTTACGCATAATGTTCTGCTCTGTCATTGCCATAGTTATTCCTTTAGTTGTGTCTGTATAGGTATGTATTCATTAAGGGTTGTAAAGCTGTTTGTAACTTCTCATCAAAGCTTTCAAATCGTCTTTGTAAATCTTTTGCCAGAGTATCTGCCTCTTCAACACTCTTCTCCAGTCCTAAAAGATTGACAAAGCTATTTTTATCGCTGTCATTTCCAGTGGGTTTACCTGCCTCTTCCTCACTCTGTGTCTCATCAATGATATCATCTTGTATCTGAAACAACAATCCCAGATCGATACCGAAATCATAGAGTGCATCTTGTACTTTTTTCTCAAGTCCTACGATAACCGCTCCCATCTGCAAGGAGACAGCGATAAGTTTGGCTGTTTTGTTTTTATGCAGTGTTTTGACCTGTTCTATATCCAACGGTGTATTCTCAAAATAACAGTCTATGGCTTGTCCAAGTACCATACCGCGACTGCCCCCATCACGTGCAAGCAACTCTACAAGTTTTATTTTTACATCTGCACGCAGTGGTGCTTTGGCGATGAGATAAAAAGCATCCGTGTTAAGTGCATCCCCTGCAAGTATAGCAGTTACCTCATCAAAACGTTTATGTAACGTCTCATGTCCACGACGCAGATCTGCATCATCCATCGCAGGCAGATCATCATGTATAAGCGAATAGGTATGGAACATTTCAAGTGCGAGTGCTACGGGTAATGCAGAGTTGTAGAGCATCGGTTCATAGGCATCAACGATATTGAGAAGCAACATAGGACGAAAACGTTTTCCACCAGCAGTCAGCATCACACCCAGTGCTTCTTCATACACAGGATGAAAACTTGGGACTTGTGGTAAGTTTTCGTTTAGATACGTTTCAAATCGTTGCATGTATACCCTCGAAGTTTATTTGTTGAAATTATATCAAATTTGGATAAAATAAGCATATGAAAAAAGAAACATCACTCTTACTTATCACATGGACCAAGCGGCTGCTGGGTTTTATCGCTTTTTTGTTGTGGGGATATGTTATTTTTACCATCTCACAATCTCCCGCCCCATTTATAGAACAGGCACCCTACTGCATGGGCAGCACCATGCTTATATTCGGCTTACTGACCGCTCTCTATAAAGGGTTGGATCACTGGAGTTTAAAACAAAAGGGTGATTAAACCTTACATTTTTTAGCAATTTGCGTGATCTGTTCCTCTAAAGTAAGATTTTCCACATCTATGATCACATCTGCCACTTTTCTATACGCCTTTTCACGTTCATTATAAAGTTTTTTAGCCTTTTTTTCATCTGAAAAAAGTGGACGTTTTGCAAGTTTTGATTCAGAGTTTTTCGCTGTTTTCAGACGCTTATGTATCCATTCAAACGAAGCATCAAGTAACACGACTGTACCCAATTTCTTAAGATTGTCCACTTTGTAGAAACCACCGCCGCAAGAGATAAGCGTACCTGTCACACATTTCTCTATCCAGTCGGCAGTTACCTGTTCTTGTGCTCTAAAATACGCTTCACCTTTTTTAGCAAATATTTTTTTGACCTCTTTGTTCTCTTTGGATTCTATAAGATCATCTGTATCTATGATATAGGTACCGTATTTTTTTGTAAATGCACGGGCAGTCGTACCTTTTCCTACACCCATGAAACCTATGAGGATAATATTCTTTTTCAAAGTTTATACCATGTTGTAACGGTCAATAATTCTTGACAGACGTTTACGCAGATTTTTCAATGCCTCCACCGCATTTTCACCTTCAGCAACAAGAGATTCAAACTCATCAAACTGTATCTTGGCAACCCAACCTATCTTTGTATGTTTTTTGATCCCTACAAAACGTACTTCACCAAAATGTTCTTTTGCCATTTTATAGATACGCTCAATTCTTTGATCTAAAGTTTTTACTTCTTTATTGCTCATTAGTTTCCTTTTTGATTAGATAGATCCCGTTAAATCATCATCTTTTATGGGGTTTTTACTTTCTGATATAATTATATCATATCAAAATGGCAAATATATTACAAAAGGATGATAGCGATGAAAAACATACTGATCACAGGTGTGAGTTCTGGGTTAGGGGAAGCCTTGGCTGCAAAATATTTGGAAAATGGTGACACTGTCTATGCCATAGGGAAAACCATTCCAAAAAAACTTGACCATTATCCTCATTTTTTCTTTTTCCCGTATGATCTGAGTGAAACCTTTATGATCCAATCTACACTAAAAGAGTTTTTACAGCACCGCTCATTTGACATTGTGATCCTCAATGCCGGTCTCTTAGGTGACATAAAGACACTCTCTCAAACCGATTTAATGGATGCCAAAGCAGTGATGGAAGTCAATGTCTGGGCAAACAAAGAACTGATAGACACCCTGCAGGCACATGCACAGGTAAAGCAGATCGTAGGTATAAGTTCAGGTGCTGCAGTGAACGGTTCCAAAGGATGGGGTGCATACGCACTCTCCAAAGCAGGTCTCAACATGTTGCTGAGTGTCTATGCCAAAGAATTGCCCGAGATCCACTTTACTGCGCTGGCACCTGGTGTTATCCGTACCCCTATGGTTGAGCATATCATCGAAGAAGTTGATGATACCCTATTCCCCTCGGCAAAAAGACTCAAAGAGAACCCTATACAAACAGCTGAAGAAGCAGCCAAAAACCTTATCGCTATTTTCCCTCAACTTCTAGACTATGAAAGTGGAAGTTTTTTGGATGTAAGGACAATAGATTCATGACAGAAATGATCTAGTGTGCAGTAGATTTTGTCTTTTAGACTTTGATCTTTTGCCATTCACCTTTATCGAAGGTTCTCCAGAGCCATATGGCTTTTACAAATGTATCCGATATCATCGCGATATAGACCAACAAGATAGACTCAAAATACCAGCTCAACACAAAAGCAGGAATGATACGTACAAGCCATACAGAAATCAGATTGATCTTTAATGTGCGTTTGGTATCTCCTGCTCCACGCAGGGCACCAGAGAGGACAAAATTATAAGCCAAAGGGATCTGTGACAATCCTACAATACGCAAATAAAGACTCGCTTCTTCAATGGTCTGGGCATCATCTGTAAAGAACCATACGAGCTTCTCCGGCATAAATATCATAAAAAAGGAGAGAAAGAACATGAACCCCACCGTATATTTGAGTACGAGAATGACATCTTCTCTGGACTGCTCAGGTTTTTTTGCACCTAAGCCTTGTCCCATGAGCGCCATCGCAGCAATGGTAAATCCAATGCCCGGCATGAAAGCCAATCCTTCTACACGCAACCCTATCTGATATCCTGCCAATACTTCTGTGCCATACTGTGCGATGATCACCGTGAAGAGCATAAAACTTCCAAATGTCAAGGAACGTTCAAACGAAGCAGGAATACCCACTTTCAGTGCACGTTTTAAAAGTGATGTAGAGTAGTGCCAAGCAGGGATATAGGGTGTTTTATGTCTAAGGTAGAGAACCATATAGACGATCAGTTCCAAGATATTGACTATCACTGTACCTACCGCTGCACCCATCACGCCCAGTTCCGGAAATCCATGATTACCGAAGATCAACAGATAGTTTAAAAATACATTGAGCACGATAGAAGCTATCTTGATCTTCATAGGTGTCTTTGTGTCTCCTGCAGAGTTAAGTGCAGTCACAAAAACCAGTTTCCCAAATACAAAGGGAAGCATCCATGTCAACGTTTGTACATACTCTTCACCTAAGCGGATCACTTCAGTTGCTGTGCCAAACCATACATAGATATTCGATGCAAAAAAATACCAGAACCCCATCAGAGGCAAAGAGAGAAAAAAGGCAAATTGAAGCAGTGTTGAAAGCCCTGTAGAGGCTCGCTTCATCTGACCCGCTCCAATAAAACGAGAGAGTAACGCTGAAGTGCCTATGTGGAGTAAAGAAAGCATCGCAAATAAGAACATAAGCGACTGCAGTCCCAGTCCTACTGCTGCCACAGCAAAAGCAGAAATTCGCCCCACCATGATAAGGTCGGTAATAATTTGAAGCATATCGAGCAGTGAATTCACTGCTGCTGGGAGTGAAAGCTTGAGTATTTTTTGGTGTTTTTTAGGAAAAAATCGTATCAAAAAGAAGCATTACCCTACGATCTGTGCAACATAAACATAAAGTAAAACGATGATCAGCGATGCTGTAGCCATCGTCCATATAAAGGCGCCCATCATTTTACCTGCATTGAACATTTGTCGATATTTGTAAAGGAGAACAGGGAAAATGACCAGTGCCACAAACACTGGAAAATACATCAGAACACTCATACCATACTCGTCTATAGCAAATCCCACTGCAACAAAAGAGGTATAGATGATGATGTACACCATAGTAAGCACTACCATTTGCACGATCATAAAGATCACTTTGGCACCTGCTTTGTTTCTTTCATCATTATAGTGTTGCATAGTTATATTCCTAAATAGTATCTTTCTGGAATTATAGCACAGCGTTTGCTTCGAAATCTTATGTAGATGCTATAACTTTCAATTCACACTTCATAATATATGTCATTCCCTTCAAGAAAGACAGAAGTCTAAGACCTTATAAAGTTTTCATTGTATCAATGTGTCTTTGATCTGACTATAACTCTCTAATGCACTTTCTTGTCAAAGCCTAGATCTATAAGATGATTTTCACCTAATAAAACTTCGTAAAACCAAGTTATGATCTTAATGTGACATAAATGTTACATATACTCTGTATGATACAGTTAAGAATGTGCTGGGGAGCAATGAATATGTTAAATATACTAAAAGGTATTGGTAATTGGTATAAAAAAGAGGATAAAGTACTTGTTTGTCTTGTATTAATAACGAATATTGCAATAATTACTTTTGCCCTGATGATTCATACATAAGAGAAGAGATCTCCATACAAGAAACACTTGAACGAGAATTTCATACTTTACTTAATGAATGTGACCCTATACATTGGAAAAACTTAGAACTCGAATTACTAATTCAATATGCAGATATGGAAAAAAAGATTTGGGAAGATAGAGATCTAGACCATGCTGTGAATGATATGATTAGAATTATTGAAATGGATGAATCTTTAAATAAATTAAGAAAAGAAAGCAAAACCTTATAAAATATATAATTTTATAAGGTTTTCACTTGAGTAGGCATACTCAAATAATATGTTACTTCAATATCAAAAAGAAAGTATAAACTGTTTTCTAAACATCCGGCCAATCACCTGCAGGCCATGGTTTTTCATCTGTATTGAATCCTACATAAGAAACCAATTGTTTACTATATTCGGCGAGCCCCTCTGTAAAATATAAGATCTTTTCATTGGGTTCACCCGTCAACCAACTGTAAATAAATTGGGTAATGGCGATCACAAAAAGTACCATTGAGATCAATCTTATGATGATCAAAAATAAAATCGTATAAAGGGCTCTCGACAACCCTGCTTTCCTCCGTTCATTCGTTTCAAACTCTTCCATCTTGACTCCCTTTTTGATTTGATTATATCAAATTTCTTCATCTTCATCCAAATAATAGATTCCTATAAGGTATCTGTCTTTTATGGTATGGTTTCCAACTCCATTTTTAATGCTATATATTCAAGCAGATCCTTGAGTGTAATGATCCCTACAATTTTGCTGTGTTCCACTACCAGTAAACGAGTGGATCCGCTTTCATTCATTTTGTTCAGGGCATCATCGATAGGCGTATTTGCTGCGATCGAATTGGATGGATTTTGTTCTTCCATAACCTGTCCGACAAGACGATGCTTCCACTCTTTGTGTGTATGTAGTTTTAGCATCTGAACCGTAATGAGCCCAGAGATCTTACCATTTTGCAAAACAGGGAACATTTTATAGTGATAGCGATAGAGATACATGTCAACAAACTCTTGAAGCGTTATATGAGAAGGCACGGTCACCGGTGCAGGGTTCATAAAATGGCGTACGGTTTTTCCTTCAAATGATTCCTTTATCAATAATTTTTGGTACGAAGCATTCGCAGCAAAAAAGAGAAAAGATCCGATAAGTATCCACCATAGTCCTCCTATAGCGTTACCTCCTGTCATATGCATAAATCCCGTAAAAACAATCACAACAGCAAATAGTAGGCTGATACGTGAAGCGATCTGTGTTGCCCAATGGATGTCACCCCTGATCCACCATAACAGTGAACGAAGCACCCGTCCACCATCTGTAGGAAATGCGGGTATCATATTGAAAACCGCAACCAATAGGTTGATCATACTCAAATAGCTCAAAAGAGCTATAACGGGTACCGAGAATTTCATTGTCTCCGCGAGTTGGGTAAGTCCGCCAAAGAGGATAGAGAGTGTAAAGCTGGCTATCGGCCCTGCGATCGCCATCAAAAATTCACTTTTAGGTGTGCTGGGTTCATCC
>Ga0210109_1000171_pt1 | contig 12817 bp, 9 predicted proteins | sample China_Bullhead_C_FD_184857 | JGI IMG/M metagenome (GOLD analysis project Ga0210109, IMG submission 184857) | Wetland microbial communities from San Francisco Bay, California, USA, that impact long-term carbon sequestration -... | ecosystem: Environmental > Aquatic > Marine > Wetlands ...
TTAAGCACAGAGGCTATTTTTATAACACCGGTGCGACAACACTTGCAGGCTATGAAGAAGGGCATATTGTAAAATCAATGTTTGACAAGATAGGCTTTACTCCTGAACTTCTGGTCACGGATCCTACAATCGTCATTATACAAAATGCTAAAGTGACACCTCGTTTTTCAGTCTTAGAAGATTTTTTAGAGGTGCTTGAACAAAACTATCCTCATCCTAAAAACCGTGAATTTTGGACACTGGTTCATAGACTTGGAAAAGAATTTTATGATTTGCATGGGCACTACTACTCTAATCGTTCACTATGGCATAAACTTATTTCATTGACAAGTTTTTTGCCTTTATTAGTCAAGTTTCAACGTTTCTTACGGACCAATGCCTATGATTTTATCAACGATTTTTATGGAGATATTTCGGAGGAGTATCAAAAATTTTTAGAAGCACAGATCCTCATTGTCGCACAGGCTCATTCAAAAGAGATCAATTTTTTTACTGCTGCACTCTCTTTGGGATATTCTTTTAATGAAACACATTATGTACCTGGTGGATTCGGAAGATTGTTTGATCAAATGACAGCAAAGATGAAGCATGTCAAACGTAATACACAAATAGAAAAGATTGAACGACATAGTGATCATTTCACACTCCATACCAAAAATGAGTCACTAAAAGCTAAAAAAGTGATACTGAACAGTACCATTTATGACAGCGGAAAACTCTTTAATGATGAAAAAGTAAAGAACTATTATCAAAAGTATGAAACACTCAACAATCACCAAAGTTCATTTATGCTCTATATGACCATAAAAAGTATGAAGAAGTATGAACATCATTATCAACTGATACAGGATGAACGATATACACACAGTATATCCAATGCACTCTTTGTCTCTTTTTCAGATGTGACAGATAACATGCTTACACCTGAAGGACACTATAGTGTGACCGTATCTATACATACTGACCTCAGATTTTGGGAAGATAAAAATACTTATAAGGCTAAAAAGCATGAATTACAAAGCCAAATGCTAAAGAGTATCTGTGATATACTTGATATAAATGAAAGCGAAATAGTACATCAGTTTGCTGCTACGCCCAGAAGCTTCAAACGTTATATCAACCGTGCACAACTTGGAGGAAATGCTATCACTATGAAAAACTTCCTACCAAAATTGCCTTCAAATGATACTACTATAGAAGGTTTATACCATGTAGGTGATACTGTTTATGCAGCTCAGGGATGGCCTGGTGTGATGTTGGGTGTTGAAAATCTCAGAGGATTGCTGGATGTATAATATTGCTTTACGTATTAAGGTCCTTGATTGGCTGTATATTTTACTCATCGGCGTTGTTTTTGCGATGTTACTCTCTTCTTTAGGGTATGTACTTTTAGGCCTTGAATGGATCCAAGGTATGTATTTTGGAGCAATACTCGGTTTTTCTATCACATTTTTCTCTCTTTTGTTCATTACGTTTATGAATCAAACTATTTTACCAAAGATCTCAAAAATATTTTGGCTTCCATTAGCGATATTCTTCTCGTTTCTTTCTGGTTTTCTAGGTACTTTGTTAAGTATCAACATTGCAGAGTTATGGGATATAAATCTAATACCTCTGTTTCATACACACCATGTCCAGATAGCAGTTGCCATAGGTGTCTTAACGTATATTGTAGGTGCTTTGCTTTATCGTTTTGTAAAGATGCGTAATGAAAAAGAAGAGGTTGACCATCATTATGTGCAAAGCCGACTTCGATCACTCGAAACTCAGCTCAATCCTCACTTTTTATTTAATGCCCTAAATTCTATAGCTGAACTCATTCACCAAGATCCGAACAAAGCTGAGACCGCTATCTTGAAAGTATCTACTTTTTTACGCAATACGATGGATGAAAAAGCACTCATACCATTGAGTGATGAACTCAGAAATGTTCGTGATTATGTGGAACTTGAGAATATACGTTTTTCAGGTAAGATCCATATGCAGATCGATGATCCTATGCCTAAGATAAAAGTACCGAAGTTTTCTGTTCAGTTACTTGTGGAAAATGCCATAAAGCATGGTTTTATAGATAAAAAAATATTGGAAATATCTCTATCCTATGATCCGAGTCAAAATAGACTTATATTGAAAAATAATGGTAAAGCGATGAAAAGTGCAAAGTTCGGAACCGGCTTAACGAATTTAGCCCAGCGTCTCAAGCTTCTCTGTAAAGGAAAGATCGAGATCACTGACAAAGAAAACCCCACTTTTACTATCTATTTAGGAGATTGTCATGAAAATACTTATCGTTGATGATGAGGCTTTAGCCCTTAGCAGACTGAAAAGAATGCTTAATACACTTGGATATGATGATATCATCGAAGCAGACAGTGCAACAGGTGCACTTGAAGCGATCAAAGAGAACCATTTTGATCTGGCACTCTTGGATATTAACATGCCTGGAAGTAGTGGACTTGAACTAGGGTATGAACTACGTTATCATCAGGAGGATATAGCGATCATCTTTCAGACAGCGTATGATGAACATGCACTTAAAGCTTTTGATATCGGTGCTGTAGGGTATTTGGTCAAACCTTTCAGTATGGAACAGCTAGAACAGAGTATAGAACGTGTCAAATTGGAAAGTAAAAGCAGTAATGATCTTCGTTTGATGAGTAAGACGGGTGAGAGCTATTATTTGCTCAAACCAGAAGAGATCTACTATGTCAAAGCTGACCTGAGTGAAGTGATGTTGCGCTCTTCGAAAGGATTTTCATACTATGCTCAGAAGATCTCCGATCTTGAAAAAAGATTACTGGCTTATGATTTTGTACGTATCCACAGGTCCTATTTGATCAATATTAACAAGATCAAAGAGATAGAGACCATAGAACAGAGCAAACTCCGATTTTCATTCCAGGATATCTCTGACCAGATAGAATCCAGTAAAGATGGAGCCAAATCATTTAGAAACCAATTTTCTGTCTAACACTCTTTGATTCACTATTATAGAGATAATCTCATAGAAGCTATTGTGAGTATAAAAGGTATACGCATGGCTTGATGTAGTCTATATCAGACTAATTAACTCTTAAAGTTATTTTGTTATTATCGTCCACTACATCCAAAATGAATTAAGGTTACTATGAATCCATATACCAGAGTCGTTATAAAAGTGGGAAGTTCTGTGTTAACAGAGAAGGGTGAGATCGCAAAAGAGCGTATGGTTAACCTTGTTTCTTTTATCGTAGAAGTTCGCAAAAAATATGAGGTTATATTTGTAAGTTCTGGTGCAGCAGCAGCGGGCTATACAGCTTTGAAACTGGACAAAAGAGAACATATTAGCAAGAAAGTCCTGGCTGCAGTTGGACAGCCTATACTCATGAGCTCTTACAAAAGAAAGTTTGATATATATGATACAGATATTGCTCAAATACTTTTGACTGAAGATGATTTTGACTCTAGAAAATCCACAGAGATATTTAGCCAGATCATTAATACATCACTGAAAGAAGATATTGTACCTATCGTCAATGAGAATGATATCTCAAGTACACCTGATCAGATCTTTGGTGATAATGATCAGCTTGCCGCAAGAGTAACCCATCATACAAATTCGGATCTCTTGGTTATTTTGAGTGATATAGACGGTTACTATGACAGCAATCCAGATGAAAATCCTGATGCACAAATGTTAAAAGAAGTGTATAACATTTCAGAAGATGAACTTACTGCGGTTTATAGACCTCATAATGAATTTACATCAGGCGGTCTATTCACTAAGTTGGTTGCTGCAGAGTTCCTGATCAATAAAAAACGTGAAATGTTTCTATGTAGCGGGTTTGATCTTTCGACTGCCTATGATTTTCTCATGGATGGTAAACATACAAAAGGAACGCTTTTTAGAGCAAAAAACTAGCTTAATCTGATTACATAGGATTGTCAATATCCTGCCTATCCTCTAGAGCCCAACCTTATCGTACTTTTATCTAACAATGTATAATAGTGACGCTTATAAATTATTTTTGAAACTTAAATTCTGGGCTATAACGAAATAATCTATAGTCTCAATGTATTTATTGAATTATCTATGTATAATAGACATAACATATAGAGTTTGAATCATAAAAAGGGTTATGAATGAATGATAAGATCAGAGAGCTTATAGAAGAGATAGACTCCATGAAGTTAAAGCTTGCCGAAGAGATCGACAAGCAAGAGAGTCATATCTCCTATGAGATCAAAAATGGTTATGTGACATTTGAAAAAGAGGTATTGGCCAAACAAAGAGAGAATATGAAAAATCTTTTGAGCTGGTTCAGGGAAGTGCCTCTTTTACATTTGTTTACTGCACCCCTTATCTATGCGATGGTCATACCTGCTATCATGTTTGACGTGTTGCTCTTTGTCTATCAACAGGTAGCATTTAGAGTCTTTAAATTTGAGTTTATCAAACGTAGTGACTATATGCATTTTGATCACCATTATCTTGGTTATTTAAATATCATAGAGAAGCTCAACTGCCTTTATTGCTCCTATTTCAATGGTCTCATGCAGTATGCCTCAGCTATTGCCGGCAGAACAGAACTTTTTTTCTGTCCTATAAAGCATGCAAAAAAAGTTGTGTCTCAACATAAGTTTTATGAGGAGTTCCTCTCTTATGGGGATGAGGAAGAGTATCAAAAAAAGTTAAAAGAGCTTCGTAAACATTCTCAAAAGTAGTAAAATGACGATCTCTTAAAAGAATAAACAATATTTTATAAGTTAGTCACTTATACTACTAACGGCTGTTGTTTTACTTTTGACCGTAATTTATTGATAACTCTTAGAACAAAAGGATGTTTTATGATCCAGGTTTCAACTTTATATTTGTAGGGAAAATCCATGATAATGAATCCTATCAGGATGGTAAGTATTCCTTGCCCTGGTAATAGCAGCATGGCAATACCGCCCAGTACAAGCGTAACCCCAAGTATATTTTTCAGTAATATAAATACAAATCGTACGATTTTTGGCTGATTACACCACAAATATTTTTGACGTTTTGGATGCGTAAAATAATCCGAGGGTATTTTAGTCACTATCCACGGAATCAATAGTATCGAGGCAATAAATACTATGACCGATCCTGTGGCTAACCAAAGCAATAAAGATTCATGATCATTTATAAAATCCAGCATTTGAAACTTTCTATCTCTCTATTTGCTCATTAACGGCGATACTGCTGTAAAGCATACATATACGAGTTACGCTCATAAGCCGAAGGGTTATCGGTGTGTGTGAGAGAGATACTCCCCTTCATCTGAGAGATAGAGTCGTATTCGTACTCTTGCATCCATTGGGTGATTTCATTGAGTATCACGGCAATTTCAGCCTCACCTTTTGTCAATAGTACGGAAGCCAGCGCCACTGCATCTGCTCCGCTCATGATGGCTTTGAGCACATCCTCTGCACTGTGGATCCCCGTACCCGCACACACAGAGCAGGAGAGTTTTTTATAGAGGATCGCACACCATCGTAAGGTTTCGCTTACATTGGCAGAACTGGTGATATTAGCACGCTGCAAAGGAGTGAGGAGTTCAAGATCCACATCGACACGTGTAGGGTTGTCAAAAATGGTCAGACCATTGGCTCCGGCTTCAACAAAACGTTTGGCCATGTTGGCAGGACTGGAAAAATAGGCATTCATTTTGACATTGAGGGGGATGGAAATATGCTCTTTCACTTGCGCAACCGTATCTATATACATTTGCTCTACGGCATGCCCCTCCATATCAATGGAGGTGGGGATATAGGTGATGTTAAGCTCCAAAGCATCCGCACCGGCTTCCTGAAGTTTTTTTGCATATTTCACCCATCCTCCTGCTGAAACACCGTTGAGACTTGCGATGATCGGGATCTCGACAGATTCTTTGATATTTCTGATCTCTTCAAGATACTGTTCAGAGTGGAGATTCTCAAAATCCACTTCACTTGGCAGATAAGTGGTCGCTTCAGCATTAGCGTTGCTGTGAATGTGCAAAAAGTGGTCGATCTGATGAATTTCATGGTTTATCTCTTCTTCGAACAGTGAATGCATGATGACTGCAGCAATGCCATTATCTTCGAGTTTTTTGATGCTGTCTAGCGATGCCGTTAACGGCGAAGCACTGGCAATAAGGGGATTTTTTAATGCTAGTCCTAAATGTGTCGTAGTAAGTTCCATGGTCAGACCTCCTTCTGTGTCGGTTGATAATATTCATGCAGGTTTTGATACCGTTTGTAGAGAGATTGCGCTGTGTGAGCTGCAGTTTTCAGGTAGGATCCTGCAGAATCAGCATTCATCTTCTCTACCATTTTAAATCGGGTCTCACGATACATAAAATCCTTGACATCGATTTTAGGCCCTTTGTAATCAAGCGTCATCGGATTTCCCCCTTCTTTGATCTTATCAGGATCAAAACGGAAGATCGGCCATAAACCACTGTCAACAGCCCGTTTTTGCTGATCAAAACCGTATTTAAGATCATAGCCATGGGCAACACACTGAGAATAGGCGATAATGATAGAGGGACCGTTATAACGCTCCGCTTCAACAAATGCTTTGACCGTGGCTTTATCGTTTGCACCCAATGCGACTTTTGCCACATAGACATTTTCGTAATTGATGGCCATTGCAGCGAGATCTTTTGGTACGCCTGCTTTTCCATCTGCGGCGAACTTGGCCACTGCGCCCGTCAAGGTAGCCTTAGATTGCTGGCCACCGGTATTGGAGTAGACTTGCGTATCCAGTACCAAAATATTGACATTTTTTCCGCTGGCAAGCACATGATCGAGACCACCATAGCCGATATCATAGGCCCATCCGTCTCCACCAATGATCCAAACGGATTTTTTGACAAGATAATCGGCTATTTCTAACAGTCTTTTAGCTTCGTTGTCTTCAAGTTTCAAAAGTGCAGCTTTAAGTAATTCAACACGTTCTCTTTGTTCATTTATCTCTATTTCATCACACTGGGAAGCACCTAGTATCGCTTCAACAAGCGTTTTGTCCAGACTGTTTGTAAGACCTTCAAGCAAGCTTCTGGCATGGTCTATGTGATTATCGATAGCCAGACGGAAGCCAAGCCCAAATTCCGCATTGTCCTCAAAGAGCGAATTGGACCATGCCGGTCCGCGTCCCTCATCATTTTTTCTCCATGGTGTCGTAGGAAGATTACCTCCGTAGATGGAACTGCATCCAGTGGCGTTGGCAACGACCATCCTGTCACCGAAAAGCTGTGTAGCAAGTTTGATATAAGGAGTTTCTCCACATCCCGCACATGCACCGCTGAACTCAAAGAGCGGTTCAAGGAACTGGGACTCTTTCAGATCATTGTGGTCAAGTTTTGAACGCTCGATCTTCGGCAGGGAAAGAAAGTAGTCCCACTGTGCGATCTTTTGCTCTTTAATGGCATCAAGTGGCGTCATATTGATGGCTTTGAGGTTGGTCTGTGATTTATTTTTGGCAGGGCACACTTCCACACAGAGTGAACAGCCGGTACAGTCTTCAACCGCTACTGAGATGTTGAAAAGATCGTTTTCACCGAATTTTTTCCCTTTGGCCAATTTGGAGACAAACCCTTCAGGCGCTTCATTCATAAAGGAGATGTCAAAGACATTGGAGCGTATGACCGAGTGGGGACAGGCTGAGACACATTTGTTGCACTGTATACAGGTATCAGGATCCCAGACAGGCACTTCATGGGCAATGTTTCGCTTCTCATACTGGGTAGTGCCTGTCGGCCAGGTTCCGTCATCTGGTATCTGCGATACGGAAAGTTCATCCCCTTTGTATACGGTCATTTTACCTATCACTTGCGAAATGAAAGGAGTCAGTACCCCTTTAAGTGCCGGCTTAAGCTCCTGGGTACTTTCTGTTTTGGATGGTACGACGACTTCATAGAGATTTTCAAGTGTATTGTCCACAGCTGCAAAGTTCATCTCTACGATCACATCTCCTTTCTTCCCGTAGGTTTTTTGAATGGAATGTTTTATCTTACTGATCGCTTCTTCTCTAGGAAGAACACCGCTGATGGCAAAGAAGCAGGTCTGCATGATGGTATTGATCCGGGACCCCATTTTACTTTCCCGTGCTACAGAGTAAGCATCAATGATATAAAACTTTAAACCTTTGTTAATGATATGCTCTTGCGTTATATGAGGAAGGTGTTGCCATATTTCATCTTTTGTATATGGTGTATTAAGTAAAAAAACGGCACCTGGTTTAGCGCTCTCAAGCAAGTCGAGTTTATCTAAAAATACAGATTGGTGTACACCTATAAAATCAGCTTCTTGTATGAGGTAGCTGGAGTGAATCGGATCAGAACCGAAACGCAGATGAGATGTGGTCATGGAACCGGATTTTTTTGAATCATAGACAAAATACCCCTGCGCATAATGATCTGTTTCTTCACCGATGATCTTGATCGTGTTTTTGTTCGCTCCTACCGTTCCATCCGATCCCAATCCATAAAACAGAGCCTGAAACTGGGTAGGGTTTTTTAAAATGAAATCATGGTCGTACGTCAGTGATGTGTGGGTGACATCATCGTCAATCCCGATGGTAAAGTGATTTTTCGGAGACGCTTTTGAAAGTTCCTGGTAAATTGCAAGGATCATAGCAGGAGTGAACTCTTTGGAGGAGAGACCATAGCGTCCGCCGATGATATTTGGCATTTCAAAAGGCAGTGTTGCACGCCGTTCAAACAGTGCACTTACTACATCATGGTACAGCGGTTCACCAAGGCTTCCTGACTCTTTGGTCCGATCGAGCACGGCAATGGACTGTACTGATCTTGGAAGTGCATCAATAAATACTTCGATAGCAAAAGGCAGTGCCAACCGCACCTTTACCATGCCTACTTTTTCACCCAACGTATTGAGATAGTGCACGCTCTCTTCTAGGGCTTGGGTACCTGAACCCATCAATACGATAACCCTTTGGGCATCCTCAACACCGACATAATCAAAAAGCCGGTACGATCTTCCTGTAAGAGAGGCAAAGGTATCCATCTGCTCTTGCAAGATCTTAGGCAGTGCCTGATAATATTTGTTGACACTTTCCCGCCCTTGAAAATAGACATCCGGATTTTGTGATGTACCTCTAAGCACAGGGATATCAGGTGTCAGACCTCGTTTTCGGTGTGCTTCGACCAGATCAAAGTTTATCATTGATGTGAGTACGTCATCAGGAAGCTTTTCGATTCGACTCACTTCATGCGAAGTTCGAAAGCCGTCAAAAAAATGTAAAAATGGTATACGTGCATGCAAGGTCGCTGCTTGTGCAATAAGGGCAAAATCATGTGCTTCCTGTACAGAACCAGAGGCCAGTAGGGCAAACCCGGTTTGTCTTACTCCCATAACATCCTGATGATCTCCAAAGATGGAAAGCCCTTGAGCAGAAAGAGATCGTGAGGCAACATGAAATACTGTCGAAGTGAGTTCTCCTGCGATCTTGTACATATTGGGTATCATCAGCAGCAGTCCCTGAGAAGCAGTAAAAGTTGTGGTAAGTGCGCCTGCTTGCAATGCACCGTGAACAGCGCCGCTTGCACCTCCCTCACTTTGCATTTCATACACTTCAGGAACCGTACCGAAAATATTCTTCTGCTTTTTAGCACTGTAAAGGTCACTGAATTCACCCATAGGAGAGGAGGGGGTGATAGGGTATATGGCAATGACTTCATTGAGCTTGTGGGCTACCATCGCAACAGCTTCATTACCATCAACAGTTATAGTTGAACGCTCTTCGATCATTATATTCCTTTATTTATCGTTAAAAAAATTCATATAATATATTGTAGATTTAAGGGGTACAATATAAACGCATTAAAAAGTATTTTAAAGATGACTTATATGGGTCATTTTTATATTGTAGCATGTATCCCTAAAATATCTGTATGAAATGATGGTTAAGATTTAATGATCACTACTGTCGTAGATTCCATACTAAAACTGAGTACTGTTTTGTTTTATGAAATAGAAAACTAGGAACAATGATGAACCTTTTTTATTTTTTGAGTATTGAGGTTATGGTATTACTTTTGGTATGATGTATATACAAAATAAAAATTTTATAAAGCTATATATTTTATAAAATTTTTAAATTACATAATATTTATCTCCTTTGAAATTTTTTCTATAGTTTGTTTACTAGCGTACCATTTTGATAAAGAATACCTTTATATTTCCAATATTACTGATTAGTTAAAAATAATATTGATACAATTGTATATATTGTTTGGGGAGGCAGTAAATGGAGTTAAGTGAAGAGACTATAGAAGATACGTTTAACATTAACAAAGTGCTGGAAACTTTGTTTTCTTCTGTAAAAAGTATTGCAAATGAAAAGCGTATCGAACTTATTTATGAAATAGATTCGACAATACCACGGAAATTACAGGGTGATTCTGATTCCCTGTTGCTAGTACTTAGCAAAATACTCACCTTTGTATTTCAAAAGAGTGATAGAAAGGAAATTGTATTAGCGCTTTCTTCTGTGGAAGACTTTATGTATGAAGAGTTTATATCTTTTAGGATCCAAGATACCAATATTGCAAAAGAAAAACTTCTGGCATTTTTAGAAATCCACGTAAGTAAAGAAATTGAAATGATTGGTGGTAAGATCGTTGATGATCATGAAAATAGTTCAGACATACACTTAAGCATACCTTTTAAAAATTTTGAATTGGGCTTTAGACGTCATTATAGGCTTCCAAATAAAAATATAGTCGGGAAAAAGATCTTACTTCTCTGTTCAAATGATAAGACTGCACAAAGTCTTAAAAAAATGTTTAAATATTTTCTTTATGATGTGGATATAGGTATAGATGCATTAAAGAAACATGGAAATGATCTGGCTGTATATGATATTTTGATCATAAGTGAAAAAATGGTAACTGAAAAAACCAAAGAGACGATTGCTAAAGTCCAAGAACGTGCACCACTAAAATATGTACTACTTAGAGATCCAGATGATCTAGATGATGATATAAAAACAGACTCTGAGCATTTTATAAAACCTATTACACAAGAAAAGATATTTGATCTGATCATGTCCCTTTATGAGGATAAACCTAGTACAGATAAGAGTGATACAGCTCAGATAGAAAATGCATGATCTTAAAATAGAAACCTTATGAAATTATATATTTTATAAGGTTTACAACAAAAGGTTATTAGAGGTTGGTATAAATTACGAGCATCGAGTCAGACTTGAAACATTGGATATCTGTACTTAATGTTGAACCCTATAATATTTCACCAAATTACCATTATTTGAAAATTTGAGATCCAAGGAATCGTAATCCATTCTAAATCCAGACCACATACCAAGATTATAGCTAAGGAAATTTTCTTCTTCTTTAAAATCTGGCTTTCCTAGTAGTTTAATGACTTCTAATTTTGACATTCCTTGTTTTAAATAATCATCAGTTAAACTTTCGAACATCTCTCCCCTTGGGTTATCTGGATTCATATCTTTGTGATATTTTTGCCATTCTACTTTATTAAATTCTTTATTATTAAATGGGTTTTCAAATACAATCAGATATACATACAAAACGAACCCAACATATCCTAATATGATAGTACCACCAATAGCCCCAACGATCTTCAATATTTTTTTCATTTTACTTTCCCCTCTAACTACCAAGAATTATATCAAAAATTGAAAACCTTATAAAATGTTTTATATAGGAGGTTTTATAATGAAAAATATTATAGAAAACATATACTCCAAAGAGTTTAAAAAGTGAGTGGCAAGAGATCAGTATGTAGCTTTTATACGCAGATAAAAGCTGTTGTCTACACTGCCAAATTCACTTTGATCATCTCCGGTATAAAGCATTGCTCCTATAGCTAGCGAGGCATCATCACTGATACTGTATTCTAGAAGAGGTGATATAAAACTGCTTTGGTCTTCTGGACTATGGATGACACTAAGAGCACCGCTATAGAGCAGGTTGAAGTCATAATAGGCAGATGCTCCTACATAGTCAGAAGAGAGGTGACGGTTATAGCCTAGACTGCTTTCTTGGAAGTTGAGTACCTCATTTGTTGTGTAGGTTTTTGAAGAGTGTAGCCACTCTGCCATGACGGTAAGTCCATTCACAAAACCATAGTCTACTCCGAGTATGGTCTGGTAAAAATCTTTATCCAAAAGTTTATCTTTATAGTATCCGCCTTCGCTTCGCCACTCTATGCCGGTATCAAAAAGATTGCCTTCTATTTCATAAGCTATCATTTGGGCATCATTGCTTGAGTAGACATCCAGTGCTACATCACCGATATCAACATTTCCTTTGATCCTTCCCGCACCCTTATAACTGTTGTCTTCTCGCTTTGCGACCACACCCATTACCTGACTCAGTTCACCTAGTGCATAGGTATAGGAAAAGGCAACATTACCGTAGATCTGGTCAGGTTCAAGTGCAAGGGGATTTCTGGGGTTGAAGAGGTCTGTGGGTGTCCATATGCGTCCCACTCCCATTGTGATCTTTTGCAAACCAAAGACCAGGTTGTGCTTTTCATCGCCGTAACCGACATAAAAACGATGCACTCTTCCAAACACTTCACCTTTTCCGTAGTTTTTGGCATTGGTTTCTATGTCAAAGGGAGTGTCTGCATTGATACTGCGTAAAAACTGGTATTCAAAGCTCTCTATATACGTCTCACCGTAATAGTTGTCTATATCTGCAATGATATTGACAAACCAATTTTCCTTTTTCATCTTATCTGTCAGTCGTAATCTGTTGTAATTGTAGAGGAGTCTATCTTCATCAGGGTAGGGTACTTTTGAGATGGTATAGTTGAT
>Ga0210109_1000175_pt1 | contig 12473 bp, 10 predicted proteins | sample China_Bullhead_C_FD_184857 | JGI IMG/M metagenome (GOLD analysis project Ga0210109, IMG submission 184857) | Wetland microbial communities from San Francisco Bay, California, USA, that impact long-term carbon sequestration -... | ecosystem: Environmental > Aquatic > Marine > Wetlands ...
AAGCAGATCCGCAAAGTTTTTTTCAGTCAGTATTGTCAACCCAAGTTCCTGGGCTTTTTTCAATTTGCTTCCCGGCTTGTCCCCAACAACGACATGGGTCACCTTTTTGCTGACCTGGGATGCTACTTTGGCACCGCGTTCCTTTACCCGAACCTTGGCTTCATCCCGGGACATCGCTGCAAGACTGCCGGTGAAAAGAAAAACCCACCCTGCAAAGGGTCTTTCCCCAGGGCTTTTTGGGGCGGAGACGATGGTAAAACCGAAATCCATCAATCGCGATACCATTTTTTTCACTTCAGAATCATGGAAATATTCTTTAATGCTTTGAGCGGTTTGCGGCCCGATTCCTTCAATATCAAGAAGTTCTTCTTCACCAGCCTGCATGAGCTCATGCAGGGAGCCGCCATAATGTTCCTCAAGTAATCCGGCAACTTCTTCTCCAACATAACGGATCCCGAGTCCACTTAGCAGTTTGGCAAGAGAGGTATGACGGCTTGCCTTTATGGCCGCAACTGCATTACGGGCAGATTTTTCAGCCCAGCCGTCCAGGACAACAAGGTCGGCAACCTGTAAAGCATAGATGTCGGGGATATCCTGGACCAGTTTCTGACTGAAAAGTTGCTCCATGGCCTTTTTGCCAAGGCCTTCAATATCCATTCCTGCTTTTGAGGTATAATGGATAAGGAGCCGTAGTCTCTGGGCTGGACAGTGGGAGTTGGGGCAACGTGTTATGGCCTCGCCTTCCGGCAGGATGAGACGGTGCCTACATACTGGGCAGCTTTCAGGCATCCTGATAGTTTTTTCGCTGCCACTCCTCTGCTCCATCACTGGTTTGACAATTTCCGGGATAACATCTCCAGCCCTCTGCACGAGTACGTGGTCACCTATCTTTAGGCCCTTGCGCTTGATCTCGCCCTCATTGTGCAGGGTCGCACGGCTGACCACCACACCCCCGACATTAACCGGTTTAAGGAGAGCCACCGGGGTTATGGCCCCGGTACGGCCCACCTGGAATTCGACTTTCTGCAGTATGGTTGTAGCCTGGGTGGCGGCAAATTTGGCCGCAATCGCCCAGCGGGGGCTTCGCGCCTTACTGCCAAGCCGCTGCTGCAGGTCAAAGGAATTTACCTTGACGACCATGCCGTCAATATCATATGCCAGTGTCGGCCGAATATCCTGTAAATGGGCGAAATGCTCAATAACCTGGGAGATATCGCGGCAGAATTTAGTCAGCGGGTTAATTTCAAAGCCCAATTTCCTGAGATAATCCAGGAGTTCCTCCTGGCTGCTGCAAGGGCTTTGCGCGGTATCACTTACCCCATAGGCAAAGAAGTCAAGCGGTCTTTGCGCGGTTACCCTTGAATCCAGCTGCCGCAGGGAACCTGCCGCAGCATTCCGCGGATTGGCAAAAATTGTTTCTCCGGCACTAAGCCGCTGCTCATTTAAGGCTTGAAAGCCTGCAAGTGTAAGATAAGCCTCCCCGCGAACTTCAATGTTTTCAGGCAGTTGCATATTCCCTGGGGCTGCCAGCCGTAATGGAATGGAGCGGATGGTTTTAAGGTTCCGGGTGATCTCTTCCCCGGTGCGGCCGTCCCCCCTTGTGGAGCCTATGGTTAGCAGCCCTTTTTCATAGACAAGTTCGACTGCAAGACCGTCAAGTTTTGGTTCAGCCATATAGGACAAATCGTTTTCAGACTTCAAAAATCGTTGCAAGCGCTCTTCAAAATCAAGGAGTTCTGTTTCGTTAAAAGCATTTTCCAGGCTGAGCATGGGATGGGTGTGGCGTACGGCCTTAAATTCCGACAGGGGCTTGGAGCCAACCCTTTCCGAGGGGGAGTCCGGAGTGATAAGTTCAGGATGCAATTCTTCCAGATTCAGGAGTTCCTGAAACAGCTGATCATACTCGCTGTCAGCAATCAGTGGATCATCCAACTCATAGTAGCGGTGCGCGTGAAAATTGATCTGCTTCCGCAGCTCTTGAATTTTTTTCTTTATGTCCTCAACCATGTCCGGCCGATTTCATTTTGGCTTTTGCAGGAGTTTGCCGCCCATAGCTATATTTTCGTGCTGATCCTCATCAATAAAAATAAGTATTGCGTCTTTGGGCTTATTGGCCACCCTGGAGATAACATCGGTTACACCTCTGCATATTTCCTCTTTCTGCTGCCTGTCCAATTTCCCGGCTACCCGGATGTTGACGTAGGGCATTGTCTCCTCCTTACAGCTTGATGATTAGTAAACGATTAAAACTATATACCCATTTCAAAGAATCTTGGCTATGTTTTGCCAAAGATGCTATCGTAAAATTATCTAGCATACTGTATTTATTATATTACTATCTAATAGTTACAATAAATTTTAGCAATCTAACTTCCAAGGAAAACAGCGGATATGCGAATACTTGTTACAGGCGGAGCGGGTTATATCGGCAGCCACACATGCGTGGAATTGTTGTTGGCCGGCTATGAAGTTATTGTGGTGGACAGCCTCATTAACAGCCGGGAGGAATCTATCAGGCGCGTTGCTGAAATAAGTGGCCGAAAGCTGAACTTTCATAAAGTTGACCTTCTTGACAAATCAGGGCTTTCGGCAGTTTTTCAGGAGAAAAAAATTGATGCGGTTATCCATTTTGCCGGTTTAAAGGCAGTGGGTGAATCCGTTGCCATGCCCTTGCACTATTATACAAATAATATTACCGGCTCACTGGTACTTTTTAAGGTCATGGCGGATTATGGAGTCAGAAACCTGGTTTTCAGTTCTTCGGCTACGGTGTACGGTGATCCGGCCGCGCTTCCAATTACGGAGGATTTTCCCCTGAAAGCCTCAAATCCTTATGGCTGGGCCAAGGTGATGCTGGAGCAGATCCTACGGGATCTGTACCATGCAGACCCGACATTGAACATTGCGCTGCTCCGGTATTTCAACCCGGTGGGTGCCCATCCTTCGGGCAGGATTGGTGAAGACCCGAGAGGCATTCCGAATAACCTCGTACCGTATATCGCCCAGGTGGCTGTTGGCAAATTGCCTGAACTGCAAATTTTCGGCAGTGATTATACCACCCCGGACGGGACAGGGGTACGGGATTATATCCATGTCATGGATTTGGCCAGCGGGCACATGAGGGCGCTGGAAAAACTTGCCACAAATCCGGGCCTGGTCACCTATAACCTGGGCACAGGAAAAGGCTATTCAGTTCTGGAAATGGTAAATGCCTTTGCAAAGGCGGCAGGGAAAAATATTCCCTACAGGATTGTCGGCCGCAGGCCCGGTGATATTGCAAGCTGTTATGCCGACCCTTCCAAGGCTGAAAGGGAGTTGTCCTGGGAGGCAACCAGGGGCATTGACGCCATGTGCCGCGATACCTGGCGCTGGCAGACAAAGAATCCCAACGGGTATGAAGAGCCCTAGGGCTGCAGAAAAAACTGCTAGTCGGATTCCTTCCTGATCTTTTCTATTGCAGGCAGGCCGAAACCCATCCGGACCTTTTGGGCGATTTCATCTGTCATGTCAGGATGTTCTTTCAGGAATGTTTTGGCATTTTCCCTGCCCTGGCCTATGCGTTCCCCTGCATAGGAATACCAGGCACCGCTTTTTTCCACGATATCCTGTGATACAGCAAGATCGAGCAGGTCGCCGACCTTGGAGATGCCCTCCCCGTAAATAATATCAAACTCGGCCATCTTGAAAGGAGGAGCAACCTTGTTCTTAACCACTTTCACCCTTGTGCGGTTGCCGATAACCTCCTGTCCGTCCTTTAAGGTGGCAATCCTTCGAATGTCCAGCCGTAATGAACTGTAGAATTTCAAGGCATTACCACCTGGAGTGGTCTCCGGGTTGCCGAACATAACCCCGATCTTCATACGGATCTGATTAATGAAGACAAGGGCTGCATTGGAGCGTTTTAAAATTCCGGTGAACTTCCGTAAGGCATGGGACATGAGCCTGGCTTGCAAGCCGACATGGTGATCACCGACATTACCGTCGATCTCTGCCCTGGGAACAAGGGCTGCAACCGAATCAACGACAATAACATCAACTGCGTTGCTGCTGATAAGAACCTGTGCAATTTCAAGGGCTTGTTCTCCGTAATCAGGCTGTGAGACAAGCAGGTCATCCACATCGACACCGAGGCGGCTTGCGTAGGAAACGTCCAGGGCATGCTCTGCATCGATAAAGGCCGCAGTTCCTCCGCGCTTTTGCGCTTCGGCAATTATGTGCAGCGCCAGGGTGGTCTTACCGGAAGACTCGGGGCCGTATATCTCGGTAACCCTGCCAACCGGGATCCCGCCAACGCCTACTGCAATGTCAAGGCTTAATGCTCCTGTGGGAATTGCCGGCACCTCTTCAGCTTCATGGGATCCCAGCCGCATGATCGAGCCTTTGCCAAACTGTTTCTCAATCTGGTACAATGCATTGTCGAGGGTTTTGCTTTTCTGTTCACGGGTTGCCATTGTGGTCGCTCCTTGTCTGACAGAGTATAGAGTCAGAAGAATATTTAATAATTTGATTTTATTATATATGTTAGAGAATCTTTGTCGCAGAATAAATACGGTTAACGTGTCACTCTAATAAATAAGTCATAAGTTTAACAATAGATTTTGCGCCGGGCTGAAGATATTTTATGTGTCGGGTCAGTTAAATTATTTTCTTGATACGATTAACATATTTGCAGTTTCAGGCCAAGGAGGAGACGCCGGATGAGATCAAGTGATGTGACAGCCGATAACTCCTGGACCTGCCAGCGGTCTCCCGCGAAACGACAGGGGATGTCGATGGTTTCATCCGGGGTGGAAAGAGCAATAAATACGGTACCGACCGGTTTTTCCAGGGTGCCTCCCGTGGGACCGGCAATGCCGGTGACGGCCAGACCAATATCAGCAGCGGTTTTGGAACGGATGCCAGCAGCCATTGCCTTTGCCACAGCAGAGCTCACCGCTCCATGCCGGGCGAGCAGGTCTGAATCTACACCGAGAAACTTTTCTTTTAAGTCATTGCTGTAGGCAATAACACCGCCGGCAAAATAATTAGAACTTCCTGATACAGCGGTGATTTTGTATCCAATCAAACCGCCGGAGCATGATTCAGCCGTGGCCAGCATTTTTTTCTGGCTTAACAGGAGTTCTCCCACCACGCTTTCCATTGTGTCATCATCAGTACCGTACAGGGCATCTCCTAACGCTGTCTTTACCTCATCTTCCAAGTGCTGAAATATTTTTTCGATATTTGCCCTGTCTCCGGCAATGACTGCCAGGCTAAGATGCACTTCCGGGAAAACCGGATAATACCCGATACGGACTCGGCCATCTTCCTCCCTTTCAAGATGGGCTACGCGCCGGTTGATTTCGGTTTCACCCAGGCCAAAAACCTTATACACCCTTTGCTTGACCAGATTCGCTTCACCTCCCTGCCATAGAGCAAGTCTTGGAATGACTTTATCAGCAAGCAATTCCTGCATTTCATGGGGGACACCGGGCAGGAAAAAAATCGGTTTGGAGTCATGCACCAGAAGATATCCAGCCATCTTCCCTTCAGGATTAAGGATTTCAGCCCCTGTTGGCAGCACGGCAAGTTTTTTCAGGGTCTTGAGATCCCCGTCATCAGCTTTTACGTGGCGTGCTTTAATCTTGTCAAAAATTTCAGGATGAAAAACAGCAGGCCGTCCCAGGGCCTGACCCACAACTTCGCTTGTCAGATCATCGCTTGTGGCGCCCAGTCCGCCTGTGACAATTATAAAATCAGCACGCTTTGTGGCGCGCAGGAGGGTTTTGCTGATTTCTGCCGGGGTATCGCCGATGGTAGCCATGGAAAGGATGTCATGGCCGGCGCCAAAAAGCCGGCCGGCTGCAAAACGGCTGGTGGTATTAAGCACCCTGCCGGAGGTCAGTTCACTGCCAATGGCTATTATTTCTCCGATCATTTTGCTGCAAGGAGTTGGAACATTTATCTAAGAATTCGAAAGCATTTCTTAAAATTATAAAGGAGTGCCGATAACAAACCGCTCCTGCAAGCTTTCAAGTTTTACAGGAACTACCCGGTTGGCATCATTTGGCCTGGCCTTGAAATGAACCGGGATATAATTATCGGTAAAGCCTTTGGCCAAACCGTCAACCGCTCTTTCAGTCTCGACCAGGACAGCATGCACCTCGCCAATCCTGCTGGCGTAAAAATCGTTTCTCTTTTTATGATCTAATTTGCGCAGAACCGCAACTCTCTCATTCTTGATTTCTCTTGCAACCTGGGGTGTCATTTTTGCAGCAGGGGTCCCAGGCCTTTTTGAATATGGAAAGACATGAAGGTAGGTAACGGGTAACTTTGTAACAGTTTCATATGTTTGCAGAAAATCTTTTTCTGTTTCACCCGGAAAACCGACGAGCACATCGACCCCGATTGCTGCCGCCGGCAGCAATTCTTTACAGCGGCACACTTTTTCAATGAACTCTTCTGGGGTATATCTCCGGCGCATTTTTTTCAGGATTGTATCTGAGCCGCTCTGCAGCGGGATATGCAGGTGGGGCATAAAATTGTCCACGGACGCCATAAATTCAAGAAGCTCGCGGCTGATTTCAGTCGGCTCCAGGGAACTGAGGCGATACCGGATGTCCGGAGTTGCCGCAGTAAGTTTTTTCAGCAGGTCAAGCAGGGTGACGGCAGGCTTGAGGTCCAGGCCGTAATGTCCCACATGGATGCCGGTGAGAACTATTTCCCTGTGGCCTTCTTTTGCGTAGAGGTGAGCCTGGCTCACTACCTTTTCCTGGACAAGGCTTCTGCTGCTACCCCTGGCATAGGGCACAATACAGTAAGAGCAGAAATTGTTGCACCCGTCCTGAACTTTTAAAAAAGCCCTGGTGCGGCCTGAAAAGCGCTTGACAGGCAGCAGGCTGATCTCATTCTGCACTGTTATATCGTTGAAATATGCACCAGCCTGGTTTTGCTGGAAAGCTTGAAAAGGTACATCATCTGACACAGCAGCTTCAAATATCTGGTGCTTGTTGGCATTGCCGACAATTAATATGGGATCAGCCTCAATTTCACGGATCTTCTGTGGGGCAATCTGGGCATAGCACCCTGTTACCACAACTTTTGCCTGGGGGTTTGTGCGCTGCGCCCTGCGGATAAGCTGCCTGGACTGGGCCGCAGCTTTTGCCGTGACAGCACAGGTATTAATGACGTAAATATCAGCAGCTGCACCAAAGGGATTGACAGTATATCCCTGCTCCTCAAAACAGGACTGAAAAGAGGCTGATTCGCACTGGTTGACCTTGCAGCCAAGGGTGGCCACAGCCACGGTTTTTTTCAGGTCTTTATACTTTTTCATACCGGCGCATACCTTACGTAAAAAGAGGCAGGAAAGCAAGTATCACACCCTGTTAATAAAATATATGCAAAATAACAGGTCCTGGGATATCATACCTGAACATCTTGCATAATTGTAATAAATTAATATGACATAATACGCCACTGCAAGAGGAGATCCTTATGACGTTGCACAGGGCGCTGGATATTAACCTGTCCATCATAACCAGTTCCTACCAGGAGGAGAAGATTCATAAGGTTTTTGTGTCGCAAAAAGCAGAAACATACCTTATACATCTGGCTGAACGTCTGCTGCATGGATTGAATCTTTTCCTCTTGCTTGGGCTTCTTGTTCTGGCCATAGGAGTTGTTGCACTATTGGGACATGACATTTACAAGGCCGCGACTGCAGAGTTGGAATACGGGCTTATCAGGGCCCTTGGTTCTTTGCTTGTTCTCTGGATGATGATTGAACTTCTGCATACGGAAATAAACAACCTGCGGGGTGGGCAATTCCATGTCCGGATTTTTGTCGAGCTGGCCCTGGTCGCCTTTATCCGCAAAATTTTTGTGGCCAGCTTCGAACACAAGGAGCCGACCAGTTTCATGCTGCTGGTGGGTGCTTTGTTCATCCTGGGTATTGTCTATTTCCTGGTAGCCAAGGTGGAGAATAAAGGCTCGGACTGAACAACTCTATATAAGGTTTTGAATTCCCTTCCTGGCAAACAGTAATAATTATGGATCAAGTGCACCCGATTGACGTGCTCTGCGTGGGCGCAGGCACTTATGATCTTGTCTATTCCGTTGACCGCCATCCCCAACCGGACGAGAAAATTAGGGCAAATTCATTCATCGGCTGCGGGGGCGGACCGGCAGCCAACGGAGCAGTAACTGTAGCCCGCCTCGGCCTGCAGGCTGCCTTTGTGGGCTACCTTGGCAACGATATATTCGGCAACGCCCACCTTGAGGAACTGCAGCAGGCAGGGGTCATTACTGACCTTGTAGCAAGAGGGGAGCATTCATCGGCCCTGTCCGTGGTTATGGTCAAGCCGGACGGCAGTCGGGCCCTGGTCAATTACCGGACGCCCGAAAGTTTTCTCACCGCAGGCTCTGTAGATTTCTCCATTGTCGATACCAGCGTGATCCTCTTTGACGGGCATGAGCCTTATATTTCACCAGCCCTGGCCAGGACTGCCCGGCAGAGAAATATTATCACAGTGCTTGATGCCGGATCAATACACAGCGGCACCGAGGAGCTGGCGAGTCTTGTGGACTACCTCGTCTGTTCAGAAAGGTTTGGCCTTGATTTTACCGGGGAGTCAACCGAAGAGAAAGCACTTGAAAAATTAGGCGCCTATGCGCCCAATGTCATAATTACTGTGGGAGACAGGGGGCTGTTCTGGAGGAACGTCTCAGGTTCAGGCCGCCAGAACGCGTATACAGTCAGGGCAGTTGATACAACCGGAGCAGGGGATGTTTTCCACGGAGCGTTAGCAGCCTGCCTGGCTCAAAAAAAGGAGTGGCTGGAAAGCCTCAGCTATGCAAGTGCAGCTGGAGCGCTCTGCTGCACAAAAATCGGCGCAAGGCTTGGTATCCCCACCAAAGAAGAAGTAGAAGAGTTTCTTGCAACACAAAAGGGGTAACCAGGTCAACATCTTGAAAAAACTAAAGGATTACACCTCCGCCAACAACCTTATCACCCTCATAAAAAACCGCAAACTGGCCAGGCGTTATAGCCAATTGCTGCTCGTGAAAGTGGACTCTGTAATGCCCTTTAGCAAAAGGCATCACATGGGCTGGCGCGCCTTCATGTCGGTAGCGGATCTTGGTCAGAAAATCACACGGAAGGTCAGGCTCTTTCCCACTAATCCAATTGATCTCTCCAACACATAGCTCGCGCTGCCACAGGTCTTCCTTCTTGCCGACTACCACCGCGTTGTGCTGGGGATCAAGGGCCACGACATAGTAGGGAGTTGCATCGGGAATACCAAGCCCTTTCCGCTGCCCCACCGTGTAACAATGCATGCCCTGATGCAGGCCGACCTCTTGTCCATCCAGGGTGACAATCGGTCCCTCGCCTTTATCTTTTTCTAAAAATCCGGCCAAAAAGCTGTTGAGATCCTGGCCCTTCAAAAAGCAGACGTCCTGGGACTCGTCGCCGTGCACACCGGCGATACCCAGTTCCGCTGCCATTCTGTAAACGTTTTCTTTTTTCTGCCCCCCAAGGGGCATCAGGATTCTGGCAAGCTGCTCCTGGGTCAAGCGGTGCAGAAAATAGGACTGGTCCTTTTTGGCATCAAGCCCCTTTAAGAGATGAAAGCTCCCATCTTTACCCTTACGGATCCTGGCGTAATGCCCGGTTGCCATGCAATCGCAGCCGGCGGCAAGGATTTCTTCCAGCAGCCTGCCGAATTTGATCCTGGGATTGCAGATAATGCAGGGATTGGGAGTTTTGCCTGCAAAGTAACTCTGGATGAAGTAGTCAAGAACCATTTCCTTGAATTCAGCTGCAAGATCAATGACGGTAAGCGGGATATCCAGGTGTGCAGCCACCTTTTTTACACGGTCGATCTGCTGGTCAAGGTCCGGTTGAGCCAGGGCCATGAAAAAGCCATGGACGGTATAGCCCATGTTTTTTAGGAGGGTTGCCGTGACGGAGCTGTCAACGCCACCGCTCATAGCCACGCCGACCGGGATCCGAGATTTTTCGCTTTCTGATTTCCTTTGCTGTAATAAAGCTTGCTGGGGCATAAATATTATGTACTCATGATTTGTCCTGACAGGCAAGTGAAGAAATAATGGATAAACATAATTTTATATCGCAACATATAAAAATTCGTGCAATTATCTTATGCTGTAACTCTTTTCCTTGAACCGTTGTCGGCATATTTGTCAATCGTTGGTTTGTGTGGTTAACCAACAAACTGCCGACTACTGACAGAACCCTTAAATCATGACACCAAAAGCAGCAACAAAAAATACCGTTACCAGCAGCAGCCATGGATACAAAATTCCTGAACTCCTGGCACCGGCAGGCAGCTTTGAAAAAATGGTTGCAGCCATTCACTACGGCGCAGACGCTGTTTACTGTGGTGGCAAAAAATTCAGTTTACGGGCCCATGCGAGCAACTTTTCAGAAAAAGAACTGGGCGGGGCCGTACAATACGCCCATGAAAAAAATGTTAAACTCTATGTCACGGTCAATATTTTTGCCCACCAGCAGGATCTTCAGGGACTGGGAAAACACCTTCAACATCTCCAGGATATTGGGGTGGACGGCATCATCATATCAGATCCGGGTATACTCACAATGGCAAAAGAAGCTATTCCTGATGTCCCAATCCACCTGAGCACCCAGGCCAATGTCACTAATCCAGGGAACGCAAGGTTCTGGGAAGCACAGGGAGTGCGCCGGCTTAACCTGGCCCGGGAACTAAGCCTAGCCGAGATTGCAGAAATCAGGAAAGGCCTTGCTCCCGGCACAAAGCTAGAAATATTCGTGCACGGCGCCCTTTGCATCTCGTATTCCGGCAGGTGTCTGCTCAGTTACTATTTCACGGGCAGGGATGCCAACCGGGGCGAGTGTGCCCATCCCTGCCGGTACAAGTATGCGCTCCAGGAAGAGAAAAGACCGGGGCAGTACTTTCCTGTGGAAGAGGATGAGCACGGAACGTACATATTTAATTCCAAGGATCTCTGCCTGCTGAACAAACTGCCGCAGTTGATCAATATTGGTGTCGACAGCCTGAAGATCGAAGGCAGGATGAAAAGCGTCTATTATGTCGGCGCCGTGGTAAGGGTGTACCGGGCTGCCCTTGATTATATTGCTGCAAATTGGAAAACCCCCGCGATGGATAACAGGAATGTCACACTGCCCCCGCTTTACATGGAAGAACTTATGAAAGTGGGCACCAGGGGCTATACGGAGAATTTTATTTTCGGTCCGCCGGGTGCAGAGGACATGCTCTACGACAGGCCTCGTTCAGACCAGGAGTATATGCCTGTCGGAGTGGTTCAGGGTTTTGGGAATAAAGCGCAGGCTGAATATTGGCTTGAAGTTGAGGCAAGGAACCCCTTACGAAAAGGTGACACAGTCGAATATCTCAGCCGGGATATCAATACTGTTACATTTGAAGTACTTGAGTTGTTGGATCAGGATGGAATCCCACTGGAACAGGCAAATCCGGGAAATGTTATAAGGGTAACATATCCTGCAGGGATTGATACAGACTGGGAAGTTAATTCTCTGCTCAGGAAGAAGAAATAGCTAACGCGTTGTTATTTATTCAACATATCCAAAGTACATCTTGATATTTTAAGAATTATTCACGACTTTCGATTGAAGCAGTTATGCGTAAATAGATAAGCGAGGTATAAATCTAGATTATTGGTTAAAACAAACAGCGCAACAATCCACCAGCCTGAAAATATAATCTAATTGCCAGGTTCAATGAATCGTAACAGACGGTTCCTCGTACTGCGGCCAACCGTCGTCATCCCTCGACAGGTGCACCCCGTTATGCACCGAAAAGCCGGAATTGTTATTCCTCTTCAAATTAGTTTTTAAAGCTTTCTAGGTTAATCCTTACGCTTAAAATAGATAAAAGGTTCATCTTCTTCTAATGTTGTAAAATCGTAACCTATTTGATCTCCTTTTGGGTTTTTTGCAATGGCCTCAAGAGGTAGGTCCATTAACATTCCAGTTGGATCTTTAAATATCTCCCGTATAAGTCTAGGAAAAAATCCTTCAGGATGAAAAATATCTTTAAAAAATTCTTTTGTAATTTCTTTACCTAATTCATAATCACTTATTTTTGCATATTCATAACTTTTTCTCATATAAATTTCCCTGAATTCAAATTCCAAGTGCAACTCTTCTGAGTTGGCATGCAAGGGGAACTGCTGTTGGCTCATGCTTATCTAACCGACCAAGGAAAAAAGAACACTTATGAGAAACTACAGACAGTTCACTCGAGAACAAATATACCAGATTTCCGCACTTATGAAAGCAGGACTTTTCAAATCGCAATCGCCAGAATCATTGGTGTCCAATGGACATCTTGATACTTTAAGAATCATTCACGAGTGTTGATTTATAGGTATTTATAGTTATGAAATAAAAAAAACCTCCGATTGGAGAGGCTCCTAAGGGCAGAGAAATCAATAGTGGGCACAAAATG
>Ga0210109_1000179_pt1 | contig 12322 bp, 11 predicted proteins | sample China_Bullhead_C_FD_184857 | JGI IMG/M metagenome (GOLD analysis project Ga0210109, IMG submission 184857) | Wetland microbial communities from San Francisco Bay, California, USA, that impact long-term carbon sequestration -... | ecosystem: Environmental > Aquatic > Marine > Wetlands ...
GTATTGTTTGTAAAATTTTCCAATACTTTTTCAAGGACACCACCACTAAAAGCTTTAAATCCACTTTCCATATATTCCATACCCATTAAAAAAAGTGCTATTCCTCCTAAAATAGTACTGATATCCGGGTATGTTCCCAAGAGAATCAATGCCCCCAATAATAACAGTGTTATTATGGGAGTTAATAGTTTGTTGAATTGGCTAGTGAACATTAAAGTACAATTCCTTTAATCATGAAAAATATTGCTGCTGAAAGCACTGCAGAGGCTGGTACTGTTATAATCCAAGCAGCAATAATTTTTTTAACGGCATCTCTTTTGACATATTTGACTTTTTCTATACTCTTTATCTGTTTTTTTGTCCTTTTTATCTTATCTTCTTCATGATCAATGGCTTTATATAGATCAACAATGCTCTCATAATCTGCTTTTGTTTTATCTGCTTTGTCCTCTAATCTTTTGAGTTCACTGCTGTATGCTTTTAAAAATTTTTTTTCATCTTCAATATTCGTCTGTTGTTTTTCTAGAATATCTTCTTGACCATTAATTGCAAGATATTCTCTTAAAAAACCTACTCCAAAGATACCACCGAGTGCAATATGTGTTGAAGAGACAGGAAGACCTAACTGAGAAGCGATAATAACCGTAATTGCAGCTGCAATTGCTACCGAGAATGCTCTCATTTGGTCTAATTCTGTTATTTCGCTACCGACTGTCCTGATCAGTTTTGGTCCATAAAGAGCAAGTCCAAGAGCAATACCAAGTGCTCCAACAGCCATAACCCATAAAGGAATCCCTGCTTTAGCCGAAATTCCACCAGTTATCACTGCATCATTGATCGCTGCCAATGGACCGATTGCATTTGCAACATCGTTTGCACCATGGGCGAAACTTAAAAGCGCTGCTGCAAAAATGAGCGGTACAGTAAATAACAAATTAATAGAATCTCTGGTGTTATGAAGATTAGTTGCTCTGATAGCAACCGTTTTTTTCAATATAATATAAACTACTCCAGCCACAATAAGTCCAAAAATAGATGCTATGAGAAAAGTAGGTTTTTTCTCATCCGGAAGAAATACCAAAACATCTACAATCGAAGGCCAGATCTTCTTGAGGCCTTTAAGGGTTAAATAGGTAACAAATGCCCAAGACATAATGGCTACAAAAATAGGTACCCATTTCCTGGCTGCTGCAACTTTATCATTTTGAAATATGATTGTTTTTTTAATAGCATATAAAAATATCGCTGCAATAACTCCTCCAAGAACTGGTGAGATAACCCAAGAAGCTGCTATTTTACCCATAGTACTCCATGAGACGATGGTGAATCCTGCCGCAGCGATACCTGCACCCATGACACCCCCTACGATTGAGTGGGTGGTTGATACCGGAGCCTTCATCATTGTTGCAAAGTTCAGCCATAGTGCAGCAGCCAAAAGTGCTGCCATCATTGCCCAAATAAATGGATCAACACTACCACCAAATGCACTGATATCAATAATACCTTTTTTAATGGTTTTAACAACATCTCCACCTGCTATAAATGCACCACCGGCCTCAAAAATAGCAGCAATAATTATGGCACCACCCATCGTAAGTGCTTTTGAACCAACTGCAGGTCCTACATTGTTTGCAACATCATTCGCACCAATATTCATAGCCATATAGGCACCAAATAGTGCTGCGATGGCTAAAAACATATTATTTGGTATAGTACCTGAGCTTAAAAAACTATAGGTTAAAACCGCTACTAGAAAAAAGAGTGCAAACCCAAGTCTTATAAAATCAATGCCGCTGCTCTTAATTGCCTCTTTTTCCATTTTTTTGGCCATCTGTATCATATCGATTTATTTCATCCTTTTATCATAAGTGCATTCTTATAGTATACTCCTACTAATCTTAGTAGTGATAATAGTATAATAAAATATTCTCCTAAGTTATTTTACATTTAAGAATATATAAAATAAAATTTATGTTATACTATAGAATAACCTGAGGGTTTAAATATATTAAAATTAAAAAGGGATAATTGTGGAATTTGTTTATATAGGTATTGGTATAGTCATTGGGGTATTAGGTGCAATTTTTCTAGATGTAGATATGTTTTCAAAAAAATATGCAGATAAAGAAGAAAAATTTGATTCTAAAGAAGAGCATAACGAGGGAAAATAAATAACCCGCAATCTTTCTCGCCCTAAAAAATCTTTTTGGGCTGAGAAATTATTATGAAATAGCTTTTACCACTCTTTCACAAAAGACTTCAAACTCAGGTAAACTCAAATCACTTTCACGCTGTTTTGTGCCCCACATAGGTTCAGGGAAAAAACTGTCTTCTTCAAAACGTGCCATGATGTGCCAATGTACATGAGGCATATAGTTACCAAAACTGGCAATATTTATTTTTTTAGGTTTGTAGTAGGAGAGCATCTCTTTTTCTATGATGTCTAAAAGGTCATATATTTCAAATTTTATCAAACCAGGCACTTCACTCATCTCTTTATATGCATGTTGAGTAAAAATCTTAAGCCAAGGGATTTCACTCTGTTCTACTTCAATCCTGATATTTTCATTTTCATAAATCACTGACATTAACGTATCCTTTTTAGTGCGTATTTTCCAAGCCTGTAAATCTGTGAGGCTTGTTTAGTTTCTTTTATCGGTTCTATGATGACATCTGCCATCTCTCTGGCAAAAGCTTCATCATAGGCTTCATTACTTAGATTAGCCGAAGTCGTATAAGCCCATTTGAGGCGGTCTAAGAGCAATAGATGATGTGTGTCTTTTATCACACGGTAAGAATGTCCATTTGGCATAATAAACGTTGTTTTTTTTGCTCTTCGAACTCTACTTTTATACTTTTGAGGTACACGAGCAAATGTTTTGAGTGTCTGTAGTGAGTTGACTGCTTGAATGTAATGCTTGTGAGGAGGGCGTTGTTTGATCTTTGTGAGTTTGTCTGCATTTTGCGACACAAATCCGATGGTGGTATCGGTCTGTGTGAGGAAAACTTTGTCATTTAACATAAAATGCCTTTGTAGATCCCCGTGTGCCCGTAGGAAATGCCCTTGGGGTGCAAGCACAAGGATGATGAGAGATTAACTAAGATAATCTTGCAATGCTTTTGGTTCAAGTTCACCACTTGTGGCCTTAAGTTCTTTGATCGCGGATGCAGTTGCTTTCGCGGCAGCTATAGTAGTTAAATAGGCTACATGGCTAGCAAGAACGGATTGTCTGATGGTTTTAGCATCATCTTTACTTGCTTTGTTATCTGAAGTATTGATAGCCAATGCTATCTCTTCATTTTTGATCATATCATCAATATTTGGACGGCCTTGAGAGATCTTTAGTACCTTGGTTGAAGGAACACCTGCCGTTTCCAGTGCTGTATGTGTTCCCGATGTAGCGACAATGTCAAATCCAAGGTCTGTAAACATTTTACCCACTTCTCCGGCATATTGTTTATCATTTTCAGTGAGTGAGAGAAAGAGTTTTCCTTCAAGTGGAATGTTATTCTTGCTCGCAAACTGACTCTTGGCAAAACTCATACCGAAGCTGTCAGAAATACCCATAACTTCTCCCGTAGATTTCATCTCAGGTCCCAAAATAAGATCGGACCCCGGAAGTTTGTTGAAAGGGAAAACCGCTTCCTTGACAGCGACATGACCTTTAAGATTTGGTTCCATGATCTTTTTATCGAAGTTAACGACATTAAATGTATCATAGAACTTCAATGCTTCTTTGAGATCACCCTGGATCATTACTCTGGTTGCTACTTTGGCAAGAGGTACACCGGTTGCTTTACTTACAAAAGGTACTGTTCTAGAAGCTCTAGGGTTTACTTCGATAAGATAGATCAACCCTTTGTGGATAGCATACTGGATATTCATAAGACCAACCACACCAAGACCCAGTGCGATCTTTGCAGTTTGCTCTTTGACTTCATCTTGAAGTTCTTCGGAGATGGAAACCGGAGGAAGTGAACATGCAGAGTCACCAGAGTGAATACCTGCTTCTTCGATATGCTGCATGACTGAACCGATATAGACATCTTTTCCATCACAGATCGCATCAACATCAAGTTCGATAGCATTGTCAAGGAATTTATCTATAAGGACTGGTGCATCGTTAGATACGCTTACCGCTTCATCCATGTATTGTCTAAGTTCTGCGTCACTATAGACAGTACGCATACCACGACCACCCAATACAAAACTTGGACGAACAAGTACAGGATAACCTATACGGTTAGCAATAGCCATCGCTTCATCTTTGGCAAATGCTGTTCCGTTGTCTGGCTGTTTAAGTCCCAGTTCATCTATGAATGTCGAGAATTGTTCTCTATCTTCAGCAAGGTCGATCACCTTTGCAGTCGTTCCAGAGATATTGGCACCGATCGCTGTAAGGTTTTTAGCCAGTTTAAGCGGTGTCTGTCCACCAAAATGTACGATCACACCATCGGGCTTTTCAAGCTCGATCACATTTCTTACATGTTCAAAATCAATAGGTTCGAAGTAAAGGACATCAGAAGTGTCATAATCTGTAGAAACGGTCTCTGGATTACAGTTATACATGATTGATTTCACACCCATGTCTTGAAGGGCAAAGGCCGCATGTACACAACAGTAGTCAAATTCAATACCTTGACCGATACGGTTAGGCCCACCACCAATAACAAGTACCTTTTTATCTTTACTCTCAGGTACGGCTTGTGGAGGAAGCTTTGTGATATTCGTTGTAGAGTAGAGGTAAGGTGTGAGTGCCTTAAACTCTGCGGCACAAGTATCGACTTCATTATACTCAAGGGCTACACCGTTTTTTTCTCTGGCATTATAGATGTCATTTTCTGTAAGGTTAAGACCCTCTTTTTTATTGATCACTTCAGCGATCATTGCATCAGAGAAACCTTCACTCTTCACTTGTCTAAGACGTGTAGCATCAGAAAGCAGGGCAATGTCCATCTCTTTTTCACGAAGTGCAAGCTCCTCAAGCTGGTAAAGGTACCATCTGTCAATTTTACAAAGGTCAAAGATAGCATCTACAGTCATACCGCGTCTGAGTCCTTCAAATACATAAAGCATACGGTTCTCATTTGGACGTCTGATCTCTCTGACCAGCTCTTCACCATCACATTTGATCGGATTAAACCCGATAAGTCCTGTTTCAAGCGAGCAGAGTGCTTTTTGGAAAGACTCTTTAAAGGTACGACCCATACTCATGACTTCACCTACAGATTTCATTGCAGTGGTGAGTGTAGAATCTGCAAGCGGGAATTTTTCAAAAGTAAATCTTGGAAGTTTTGTCACAACATAATCGATAACAGGTTCAAAACTCGCTGGTGTTCCTGTGATGTCATTCGTGATCTCATCCAGTGTAAATCCAACAGCCAGAAGTGTTGCTACTTTAGCGATAGGATACCCTGTAGCTTTTGATGCAAGTGCAGAAGAACGGCTGACTCTCGGGTTCATTTCAATTACGATCATACGTCCTGTATCTGGATCAATAGAGAATTGTACATTGGACCCACCTGTATCTACGCCTACTTCACGTAAGATCTTGAAAGAGGCATCTCTCATATTTTGGAACTCTTTGTCTGTAAGTGTCAGAGCAGGGGCAATAGTGATAGAGTCTCCTGTATGTACACCCATAGGATCAAAGTTCTCAATCGAACATACGATAATACAGTTATCTTTATTGTCTCTGATAACTTCCATCTCGTACTCTTTCCATCCAAGCATAGATTCCATGATCTCGATCTCATTGATCGGACTTGCGTCAATACCTTCTTCAGCCAGTTTTTTAAACTCTTCCATATTATAGGCTACACCTGAACCACCACCTGCAAGGGTAAATGAAGCTCTACTGATTACGGGGAAACCAATTTCCTTTGCGACTTTGATTGCTTCGTCAACACTGTAGGCATTGGCACTTTTAGGCAGATCCATACCAATTTTGATCATCGCTTCATTAAAGAGATGTCTGTCTTCCCCTTTTTTGATAGCATCAGGATGCGCCCCAAGGAACTTAACATCTTTAAGCATGCCCGCATCGTACATATCCATAGCAACGTTAAGTGCAGTTTGACCACCCATTGTAGGTAAGATAGCATCAACATTTTCTTTTTTGATAATTCTATCAATGACTTCAGGTGTAATAGGTTCAACGTAGGTACGGTCAGCAAACTCAGGGTCTGTCATGATCGTCGCAGGGTTAGAGTTGATAAGGACTACTCTATAGCCTAACTCTTTGAGTGTTTTAGCTGCTTGAGTTCCAGAATAGTCAAATTCACAAGCTTGACCGATAACGATAGGTCCAGAACCAATAAGTAAAATTGTTTTGATGTCATTGCGTTTTGGCATGGAGAAATACCCTTAATTTTTAGTTGTTTATTATACATGATTTAGATAGAAAAAGCCCTTAAAAAAGGGCAAAATACGCTTTTAAAAGAGGTCCAAACTGTTAGTCACAGGTCTACGCTTCTTCCTAATAACTTTTCTTGGGGATTCGATGATTTCTGAAACTTCAACTGGGTCAATAATATCCTCTTGTGTCTGATCAATACGTTTTGGAATACTAGATACAACCGGTGTACTTATGTTGGCATCTTTGAGTGGTTCAATCGAACGGTCCTGCGTAACATGGATATCCGGGGTGCTGTATCTTGTTGCTAAATTGGTACGGTTCGAGTCAAAATTTTCTGCAAGCGTTGCTTTAGCATCATTGATCAGAAAAAATGTTTTAGGATGGAAAATATCACTGTAGGTTTTGATATGTGCAACCGTATAAGAACTCTGTACTTCTACTTTGGTCACAACACCTACAGGTATATCCGCAAAAAATATACCATCTAAACCTGACGTAAGGACTGGGTCACCCTCTTTAATGTTATGCCATTTTGGTATGAACTTGACGATCATTTCATTCTCTTTTTGACCCAAAGCGATACCAGGTGCTTTGGTTTCGCCGATGAACACAGAAAAACGGCACTTTTTATCTGATGTGAGATAGCCATAGAGTTGATTGTTGTGGACTCTTGCCGTACCTGCAACTACACTGCCTTGTATTAGGCCATAGAGTTTATCTTCTTGCAGTCCCTTAGGTTTGGTCAGTATAATTTGAGAAAAACTGTTAAGTTTTACGTAAGAGATAGTATCTGTAATAGAAATATTTTTTACAGGTATATGGCTTAATGTTGGGAGTACTTCATAAATATCTTTTACTTGTTCAATATAGTGGATCTGTTCGAGAAGGCGTTGACGTAAAATACGGTTTTCTTTACGCAGTTTCTCGATAGACTCTTTTTGAAAAATATAGCTTTGGCTTTTATCTTCTAAATTCTGTGTAAAATTTTTATATTTTTGTTTGATAGGGTTAATGATATTGAGAAACGTATCTGAGATACGTTCATCATTTCGTGACAGTAGTACTGTTAGTATGAGTAACAGTATGGCTATGATGACAAGTCTAGTCTTCATATGCCATTTGTTGAAGGAGATCTATTTCGTCCAATGCAATACCTGTACCTTTTGCAACAGCAAGAAGAGGGTCTTCAGCAATATATACAGGAAGTTTTACGATATCTGAAAGATATTTGTCCAACCCTCTGATAAGTGCACCGCCTCCTGTAAGTACAATACCGTTTTCTACGATATCACCTGCTAGTTCCGGTGGTGTTTGCTCAAGCACATCTTTCAGTGCTTCTGCGATCTCTTCCAGAGAATCTTTCATCGCTGCTCTGATATGTTCAGAAGTGATCTCTATCGAAGCAAGGCTTCCTTCCACTTGATCTCTACCGCGTACAGTCGTAGTCAATTCTTCTTGTAATGGAATGGCTGTTCCGATCTTGATCTTAAGTTCTTCAGCCACACGCTCACCAATAAGAAGGTTAAAGTTCTTTTTAATATAGTCAATGATCGCTTGATCCAGATTATCCCCAGCCACACGAATGGACTTTGAGATCACAAGACCACCCAGTGAAGTGACACCAATTTCTGTTGTACCCCCACCGATATCTACTACAAGGTTACCATTTGGATCTTTTACCGGTATCCCAGCACCGATAGCTGCCGCCATAGGCTCTTCAATAAGATAAACATATCTTGCACCTGCATTTTCAGCAGAGTCCTTTACGGCACGTCTTTCAACCTGAGTCAATCCGTAAGGTACACAGATAATAATACGCGGAGAGAAGAAACCTTTTCTCTTATGTGCTTTTTCAATGAAATAACGGATCATCATTTCAGTCACTTCAAAATCTGCGATAACACCGTCTTTCATAGGACGAATAGCTTTAATATTTCCAGGTGTTTTACCTACCATGTCCTTTGCTTCCTGACCCACAGCAAGAATACGCTCTCTACCATGCTTGTCATATTGGATAGCAACAACTGAAGGTTCATTAATACTGATACCTTGCCCTTTTACAAGTACAAGTGTGTTTGCAGTTCCCAAGTCGATAGCTAAATCGTTTGAGAACATTCCTAATAATCTTTTAAACATTTATATTTCCTTTTTAATGTTGCACTTATGCTGTTTTTTTGTCTTTAATATACAAAGGTTTTGCACCTGATTCAACGACTTCATCCGTAATAACTACTTCATATCCCTTAAGCTCAGGCAACTCATACATAATATCTAGAAGTATCTCTTCAAGTATAGAACGCAATCCTCTTGCTCCTGTTTTTCTCTCTAAAGCTTTTTGCGCAATACGTACAAGTGCATCTTCTTCAAAGCTAAGCTTTACTTCATCTATTTCAAAGAGTTTTTGATACTGTTTGACAAGAGAGTTTTTAGGTTCTAACAAGATACGAACCATGTCTTCTTTAGAGATCTCACCTAGTGTAGCAAGTACATGTAGACGGCCTATCAGTTCAGGAATGATCCCATAAGTGACAAGATCATCTGCCTCTACCATAGGAAGAAGATTTTCTTCTTCCTTCTTAGAACGTTTTTCCTGACCAAAACCAAGTATATTCGCTCCAAGTCTTCTTTTCAGAATGTCATTGAGCCCATCAAATGCACCCCCGCAGATAAAGAGTATATTGGATGTGTCTATCTGTATAAAGTCTTGGTTAGGGTGTTTACGTCCACCTTTTGGCGGAATATTCACGACTGAACCTTCGATGAGTTTAAGGAGGGCTTGTTGTACGCCTTCTCCTGAAACATCACGCGTGATAGAACGGTTTTCACCCATTCTGGCGATCTTATCTACCTCATCAATGAATACGATCCCTTGTTCTGCACGTTGCGGGTCACCATCAGCAGCCATGAGAAGTTTCGTAAGAATGTTTTCAACATCTTCCCCTACATAACCTGCTTCTGTAAGATTCGTCGCATCTGCTATTGCAATAGGGACATTTAAAAATCTGGCGATCGTTTGTGCCAAAAGTGTTTTTCCTGAACCGGTCGGTCCTATGAGAAGTACATTTGATTTAGCGATCTGTGTATCATCTTCAGCGTTGTCCTTGAAAATACGTTTATAGTGGTTATAGACTGCAACTGAGAGTGTTTTTTTCGCTTTCTCTTGGCCAATGACATAATCATCAAGTAGTTTGTTCAACTCTTTTGGCGTATAGAGAGTCTGGTCCCCTAAGTCTGCTTGTGCTTCATCCTGTTCTTCTTCCCCAAAGAGAATTTTATAGGCAGAAACTACACAGTTTGAACAAATATAGGCACTTTCACCGGCGATGAGTGGATTTTCTTCACTCTCTTGGGCTTCACAAAAGCTACATGTTTTTCTTGTCATTATTTATCCTCATTCGTTTTTGTTCGTGTAAACGGAATACCTCTTTTAGAGGTCTTAATAAATTCGCAAAGTTGTTTCACTCTGTCAGAGTTTGTACTTTCCAAAAGTTTTTGTGCTACTTCTTGCAGTGGTTTACCCTCTTCAAAAAGTTCTCTATAGGCTGCTTTGAGGGCATTGATATCTTCCCGATCCATAGCTCTGCGCAAGCCAGTAAGGTTGAGACCTCTTAAGCTTGCACGGTTACCTTCAGCCAGACAGAAAGGAGGAATATCCTGCGATAAAGCACTTGCTCCGCCTATCATGGCATAGTCACCGATATGTACAAATTGATGCACAGGTGTAAGTCCACCGATCACAACATGGTTACCCAACTCAACGTGACCGGCAAGTGTTGCACCATTTGCAAGGATACAGTTATCTCCAATGATCACATCATGTCCCAAGTGAACATATCCCATTAGCAGGTTTCCATTGCCTATCTTGGTCACCGAACCTCCACCTTTGGTTCCCGGATTGAGCAGGGTAAACTCTCTGATGGTATTGTTATCACCTATGATGAGTTCTACATGCTCACCGGCAAATTTCAAATCTTGAGGAATCGTACCCACAGCAGTATGTGAAAAAATACGGTTATTTTTCCCTATGGTAGTATGACCTTCGATCACAGCGTGTGGAGCCACTGTGGTATTATCACCTATCTTTACATTCGGACCGATGTATGCAAAAGGACCTACAGATACGTTCTCACCTAGGATGGCCCCATCTTCTACGACTGCTGAAGTATGTATTAAAGACATCAAAAGACCTATTTGTCTACGATCATGGCTTTAAGTTCAGCTTGCGCAACTATTTTGTCATCCACATATGCTTTAGCATCAAGCTGCCATACGGCACCTTTGTTCTTGATCACATCTATTTTGTATACAAGCTGGTCACCCGGTGTAACAGGTGCACGGAATTTTGCTTTATCGATACTCATGAAATACACCACTTTATTTTCTATCTCTTCCTGACTGGCTATATCCATACTTTTAAAAGCCAATACTCCGCCAGCCTGAGCCATACCTTCTATGATCATAACTCCTGGGTAGATAGGATGACCAGGGAAATGTCCTTGAAATACAGGTTCAGAGATAGAAATATTTTTAAGACCTTCAATATATTCACCCGGAGTAAGTTCAGTAATTCTGTCTACTAGTAAGAATGGGTATCTATGCGGCAATATATTTTGAATGTCAACGACGTTATAAAGCATGTATAAACCTTTATTTTAAAATTGGATTATTTTATCGAAAAGTTGGTAAAAAGCGGTTTATAACTCTATTAATACTTCTTTAACGTCACTGTAGGTTTTGCTTTGACAAATGATTTCTATCTTGTTGCTTGGTATCTCTTCCACGACCATGATAATAGAGAGATCATAAGGAGTGACACCCAGTTTAGCACGCAGTTCCAGTTCTTTACTGAATGTTGGAGGAGCGTAGATGAGTTCTGTAACGGTCTGATAGTCAGTATCCGCAAACTCATTATAGTGTCTGAGTGTGATGAAACGTACCTCATCACGGTTCATGTGATACATTTCACCGATATTATATTCTATCTTTCCTCTTGTGTATTCGCCTTTGAGTGTCGAGTAGGGTAGAAAGTGTGCAGGAACAACTTCTTTTCGTACTCGTAGTAAGCCCATCATAAGACGCCAGTTTAAAAATCGTTGTTTGATGATCTTATGAGGGAGTTTTGCTTCTTCCATTTCCCAACGTTTTTCATACATTTCAATGCGTTCTTCTATAGATTCGGGTTGTATCTGTTTTGAGAGTGGTACAAAAAGTTCATCTGCCAGTTTGTCTTGCTGGTCACGCTGAATAGTCAGACCGAACATACATCCACAGTAGTCTTGCCGGTAGAGTGCATCTTCTTTGGCCAAAATGTTTTGTTCTTGTGTTCCTGAAGCTTTTCTATAGTCTGGAGCGACAAAAGCTATGCCTTCCCGCTGGGCCAATGCATCACCGGCAGCTTGCAGTTGTTTGAGTGATTTTTTAGGGCTGGTGAGCAGTGTAGAAGTGAAGCTAGTTTCACCTATCTCACTGGCTTTTTGTGCGGAAACTTCAAAGCGTCTGTCAAAACAGACAGAGCAGCGTGAGCCTTTTTCAGGTTCATGTTCCAGGCCACGTACAGCTTCGAGCCAGTTCTCTACATCATACTCTCCTTCTATGAGATCAATGCCAAGCATTTTACAGCTGCGTTTCACATCTAAGAGTCGTAAGTAGTATTCAGAGTAGGGATGAATGTTGGGATCATAAAAAAATCCCGTAAGTTTTTCTTCCGGATATTCTGTTTGGAGTTTTTGCAAAAAATAGTGACTGTCGACTGAACAGCAAATGTGTACTAGCATGATGACTCCATTATGATTTCCGCGACGTTCTTGGAGCTACCGTGAGAAAGATATGTTTTTAATTCTTCAGCTTTTTCTCCAAAGATCTTACGGTCGGTATTGTAGTACTCTTTTAACAAGTTGTCAACTGTGACTTCTTCTTGGAGTATCTCGTTATGCAAGGTCGTATTATTGTAATGGGTGAGTATG
>Ga0210109_1000183_pt1 | contig 12199 bp, 11 predicted proteins | sample China_Bullhead_C_FD_184857 | JGI IMG/M metagenome (GOLD analysis project Ga0210109, IMG submission 184857) | Wetland microbial communities from San Francisco Bay, California, USA, that impact long-term carbon sequestration -... | ecosystem: Environmental > Aquatic > Marine > Wetlands ...
ATCCGTGGACTCGAACCTTGTGACAAGTACAGGGGTGGTATTGCTGGCCCGAACCAGCCCCCAACCTTTTTCAAAGTTGATACGTACACCGTCTACATCAATGATATTAAGAATTTTAGGAAAATCTTCAGGTGGCGTGACAAGAAGTTCTTTCACTTTGTCAATAATAGCAAATTTCTCTTCTTCAGTGGTTTCTACTTTTATTTCTTCTGTAGAAAAAACGCTTGGAAGTGCATCGATCTCTTTATCCAGGTCAATACCATCATGGATGAGTTCCAGCATTCTAAGTGTAGCATAGATGGCATCATCATAACCAAAATAACGATTTTTAAAGAAGATATGTCCACTGACTTCACAGGCAAGATCTGCACCCGTTTCTTTCATTTTGACTTTGAGGTTGGAGTGGCCTGTTTTATACATGATGGCTTTTGCACCACGACGTTCAAGTTCATCGTACATGACCTGTGAGCATTTGACCTCTCCTATGACCGTAGGGTTTTGCATCTTCATAGCATAGAGCAGTGCCATTTGATCCCCTTTGATGTTATGCTTATGTGTGAGCACAGCGATACGATCAGCATCTCCATCATAGGCAAAAGCGATGTCTCCATCCTTTTCTAACGCTGCTTTAACATCGGCAAGGTTTTTTTCTACAGAGGGGTCAGGATGGTGGTTTGGGAAAGTTCCGTCTGGCTCAAGGTAGAGACCTGTGTAGTTAAAGTGCAAAGCATCAAAAATATCTGTGATGACTGTGTCTGCAACACCGTTACCGGCATCAATGACAATTTTTTGAGGGAAGTTTTTCAGGTGATCGAACTCTTTGACCATAAAGTTGATGTAAGGGGTTTTTACATCTATATCTGTTTTTACCGTGTTGTCTTCGATGATGCGTTCTTGATGGGCAAGGATCTCATCCCCTAATGCATAAATATCTTCTCCGAAAAAAGGACTTTGATCCACAGTGATTTTAAAACCATTGTATTCGCTGGGGTTGTGCGAGCCTGTGATCATAATGGAAGCATCAGTCGTGATACCATCAAAATCTATGTAGTTGCTATAGTAGTTCACAGGGGTAGCGACCATCCCCATATCCAATACTTTACACCCAGCAGCATTGAGTCCGGAAGTAAGATAGTCTCTTAGGATAGGGGAATGGGAACGGGCATCATAACCGATGGAAACCACTTTGTCTCCGTCAATTTTTTGGCCAAGGTAATAGCCGATCAGTTTGACAGATGTTTCGTTAAGCTCTTTTTCGAAGATCCCACGGATATCATACTCTCTGAATATGCTTTTTTCTATAGTGTCTGACATTATTTGCTTCCTTCATCTAGTCTCAGGGAAGTGACTAAAAGATGCATAAGAACATACTTTCAGTTTGTATTTGAAAGTATATCACTAAAAACTAAGTTTCATCCCGCCATAAAAGCTGTTATTAAACGTTTGATCGTGGGTATCATATTCTGTATCTATATTACGATAGCCTGTGAATATATGCACATTCGTGATGATCTCCATGTCGGCTTCTACTCTAAACTCCGTATAGCTTTCTCCATCACTAAAGGTAAGAACAGAGGGCGCATAAGCCAAACTTGTGGCTAATGAAGTAGTAGGGATACTGTAGTTGAATGGAAGTGTATATTTTGCTTTAGCACAAAAAGGAATAGCGATAAAATCATCGGCAAACACAGATTTTATCCCTAACCCAAGTGTAAGTCCTTCTACACCCTGGAAAGTACTTTCCGCGCTGACACCCACAGTCGTTAAGTTATCGCCATCCGTATGAAGGTAGGAAGCATCCAGTGTGTATGAAGTACTGTCCGAGTAGTAGGTCAAAGCATTAAGGTCAATAGAAGCACCTACTTCTAGATCCTCATTATTGATATTGAGTCCTATATTGCTTTGGGCATGAAGCAGTCCAAGGGCTAAAAGTGAAGTGATACAGAGTTTTTTTAAGTACATGGTAAACCTTTGATATTTATGCATATAATACTATCATAACTTTCTTGATAGATACTAATCTGCAGGTCGATAGTTTTTTTCTTTTTCCCGTTTTTCTTGTTTGATCTTTTCTTTATATGCTTTTTTCTTCTCTTCCATCATAGCTGCATCTTTAAGGTCCTCTTCATTGTCATGACGAACCGCATCAATGAATTTGCTATGGTCGTCAAATTGTCCTGTTCTTACAGCCCAAATCAAAGCCAGTAAGCCTATGGCACCTAAAAATGTAGAGACACCTATCATTAAAATGACTATATTTTCTGACATTATCTATCCTTCTTCTTGCATAGAAGCAAAGCTCCTGTGCAATTCATCTCAGTTTTTGCTAAAGCATTATACAGGAAATCACTAAATGATTTTTCGTAAAAGATTCGCCCTTGGCTCATTTCTTTTCCTTGAATTTTAAACTTTTGATACGCATAGAGTTACCTACCACAACCAGTGAGCTCAAACTCATGGAGAGTGCTGCCACAAGTGGATTGACAAACCCCATGACAGCCAGTGGAACAGCAACGACATTATACAATAAAGAAAAGCCAAGATTTTCTTTGACGGCTCCAAAAGTTCTCCGTGAGAGCTTATAAGATTCGTAAATACTTTCAGGTTTTTCATCTAAAAGCACTATGTCACTGACAGAGATGGCCACATCTGCACCATTCCCCATCGCTATGGAGATATCTGAGGAAGCAAGGGCTATGGCATCATTGATACCGTCTCCGGCCATCACAACGACATGTCCATTTTGATGAAATGTATCTATCAGCGCAGCTTTGTCCTGAGGAAGAAGTTTTGCATAGATTTCTTCTATCCCCACCTCTTTCGCCACTTTTTGGGCACTTTGCTCATGGTCTCCTGTAAGCATGACTACCTTGACCCCTAGGTCCTGGATGTTTTTGATGGCTTTGGCCGCACCTTCCCTGATGGTATCGGTCAGCTCAAACCGTGCGACAAGTCTGTCGTCTATCGTAAAGAAGAAGAGGGCATTTTGTGAATCTGTATCAACATCGAGCTTTGAAGCTCTCATCAGTTCCGCATTTCCTCCAAGAAGAAATTGGTTTTTATATTTGGCTTTTATTCCTTTAGATTCGATACTTGTGATCTCTTCAAGTATGAGCGGTTCTAACTTCTCATGTGTTTCTTCAAGATATGCTTTGATCCCTTTAGAGATAGGGTGGTTGGACGTACTGACAAGCGAATAGAGCAGTGAGGGATCAAAAGTTTCAAGATAGTCTGCTTTCACTACAGAAGGTTTTCCCTCAGTGATCGTACCGGTTTTGTCCAAAGCAAGGATGTCACTTTTCGCCATCGTTTCCAGAAAAGAAGCCTCTTTAAAAAGAATACCACGTTTCGCTGCAACACTGATACCCACAAGGGTTGCCATAGGTGTAGCCAATCCTAATGCACAGGGACAAGCGATAACGATCACGGAGATTCCTACGATGAGTGCCTGTTCAAAGCTTTCAGCCCAAAAGTACCAACCTGCAAAAGTAAGCAAGGCAATGATGAGAATGACCGTTGAAAAGTATCCAGAAACCGTATTTGCCAATTGCTCTATACGAGGTTTTTTAGTGATGGATTCTTCAAGAAGGTTGACGATGGAGGTCAACATAGAGTTTGAAGCATCTTTGGTTGCACAGTAATGTACAACGGAGTCCAAACAGAGGGAACCACTTAAAATAGTGTCATGTTTCTTTTTATAGATAGGTTCATTTTCTCCTGTGAGCGAACTCTCATCAAAAGAGCCTTGTCCCCAGGTGACTTTACCATCAATCACGACTTTTTCACCGGGTTTAAGTTCGATGATGTCTCCTACGATGATGTTTTCAATGCTCACTAAGGACTTTACACCATCTTTCAGCGTGGCCACTTCGGTCGGTGTACTTCCCATAAGACCATCTAAGGTATCAACGGCATGTTTTTTACTCAGTACTTCAAGGTATTTTCCTACCAGTACAAAAGTGATGATCATCACCACTGAGTCAAAGTAGACTTCTCCGCTTTGAGTGATCATGGCGTAGATGGAGTAGATATAAGCCGAAAGTGCTCCCGAAGCAACAAGGGTATCCATATTGACGATGTTGTTTTTATAACCATAGTAGGCACCTCTGAAAAAGATCCATCCAGAGTAAAAAAGTACAGGTGTAGCCAATACGAATTCAGCCACATTGAGAATGTCTTTAAAAGATTGCTGTATGCCTCCAAAATATCCGGCATAGTGTGCAACAGCCAACCACATAATGTTCATAGACCCAAACACAGCCACCAAAATACGGGAATAATAGGTTTTGCGTGTACTGATGGCACGTTCTTCTTGAAGCTTCGGATCATAGGGGTAGGCATTATAGCCGATGGAACGAATCGTTTCTATAATTTTGGAGAGTTTGATGACCTCGGGATCCCAGATAACCTTGGCTTTGTTGTTGGTATAGTTGATACTGGTTTCTATGACCCCATCCGTTTTATGCAGTACCTTTTCGTTGAGCCATACACAGGCAGAACAGTGGATACCTTCGATGATGAGGTTGATTTCACATAGCCCATCCTCATGGGTAGTGATGTATTTGTTTTTAAATCCTTCCAGGTCAAACTTTTCCAGATCTTCATTGCTTTGTATGGCAGGTTGAAGTTTGGTATCGCCTAACTTGTCATAAAAGGTATCCAGCCCTTCGGAGTTTAAGAGATGATAGACACCCTGGCAGCCTTTACAGCAGAAAAAAAGTTGTGTCTCATTCTGCTGTTCAGCGATCATCACTTCCTCAGGGAAAGTGAGATTACAGTGGGTACATGCTATGTCTGCCAATGATAGTTCCTTGATTGATGGTAATATGCAGTTCTTTGTCCACATTACGAGAAGTATATATTTTATCTAAATATGGGTAAAATCTTCTATGGAAAATGCACTTTTATTTACGATCATCCTTCTTTTTGCAGAACTTTTTGAGGCAACTATTCAGCGTGCCCCAACGCTTTTGGGTGTTTTGAAAAAACTCTATGCCTATTATCAGAAAAGTATCTTTCTCTTTTTTCTCATCCAGCCCGGGTTTTATTTTATCCTGTTTATCGTACTGCTTACGGGGGTATTGAACGTGACTATGATCTTTCTTTTAGCGATTAAAATTTTTGATATATTTTATAAAATAGAACTGATCAAAAAAGTGTTTATCGAGCGTGAAGTCTCTCCGGAGATAGCACAAATGTTGGAATGGAAAATGCCTTCAATGTTTTTTTTGATGGGAGCAGCCTTGTATCCTCCGTTATTGTTTTATGCCCTCACATAAATCAATGTGACCCGTCACAGACGAGATGCTTACAAGCAACTAAATTGCAGTGCATGCGAGGCACTAAATGCCGAGTCGCAATCTGGCATAGTGCCACTGTAGTTTGTCAAGCTTTGCGCAAGAGGCATCCTTTAATTATAATTTCAGCCAAAAAGGATTATAATGCTATTACTACACGTAGCATATCGTATGGCTAACGTACAATCTCCATAATGCATATTCAAAACAAGAGGAAATATGAGCGATAATAAAAAATCTTCTAACGGCAATGCTGCCAGCAGGAAAAACAGAACACACGTACCAGTAGATGGCTACAAAATAGAAAATCTTCAACAACTCCCCCTGACAGAACTTGTAACCATAGCAAAAGAAGTAAAAGTTGAAAACCCAAATGAATTTCAAAGAAAAGATCTTATTTTTGAAATCCTTAAATCACAAGTGAGCCAGGGAGGATTTATCCTCTATACGGGTATTCTTGAAGTGATGAATGATGGTTTTGGTTTTTTACGTTCTATAGATGGAAACTTTGCCAACTCGAGTAATGATACCTATGTAAGCGGTACACAGATCAAACGATTTGCACTGAGAAATGGTGATATCGTTACAGGCCAGGTACGCTCACCTAAAGATCAAGAGAAGTATTATGCACTTCTTAAAATTGAAGCGATCAATTATTTAGCTCCAGAGAAGTCAAAACAGAGACCTCTTTTTGAAAACCTTACACCATTGTATGCAAGTGAACAGCTCAAACTTGAGTATAACCCAATGAAAATGACAGGACGTGTACTGGATCTTTTTACCCCTATAGGAAAAGGACAAAGAGCACTGATCGTTGCTCCGCCAAGAACAGGTAAAACAGAATTGCTTAAAGAACTTGCTCATGGTGTTACGTATAATAATCCCGATGCTTCACTTATGGTACTCCTTGTAGATGAGAGACCTGAAGAAGTCACAGATATGCAACGTTCAGTGAAAGGTGAAGTGTATGCTTCAACCTTTGACCTTCCTGCACAAAACCACGTAAGAACAGCCGAAATGGTGATAGAAAAAGCCAAAAGACGTGTAGAGATGGGTAAAGATGTCATCATTTTACTTGACTCTATCACAAGACTTGCACGTGCTTACAACACCGTAACACCAAGTTCAGGTAAAGTACTTTCTGGTGGGGTAGATGCCAATGCACTGCATAAACCAAAACGTTTCTTCGGTGCAGCCAGAAACATAGAAGAGGGTGGTTCTTTGACCATCATTGCTACAGCACTGATAGATACGGGTAGCCGTATGGATGAAGTGATCTTTGAAGAGTTTAAAGGTACAGGTAACTCTGAAGTGGTTCTCAGCCGTCACGTCTCTGAAAGACGTATCTATCCTGCGATCGATGTAACGAAATCGGGAACAAGAAAAGAAGAATTGATGATGGAGCCTGAAACCCTTCAAAAAGTTTGGGCATTGAGAAATGCAATGCAAAACATGGAAGAGGTAGAAGGTCTGAAGTTCCTCTTCTCTAAAATGATGAAAACCAAAACCAATGAAGAGTTTCTTTCTATGATGAACGAAGGTGCGTAGGTAACTGCAATGAAAATATTTATATTTTCATCTGAGCCGATAGGTAAAGCTTCTACGAGAAATCATTTAGTGATTTCCATGTATCAGTCTGTTGGACTAGAAGTGAAAGGAATGATATAATGCGCATAGGTGTTTTTGATTCTGGTTTGGGTGGCTTGACCGTTGTTCAGGCCATGACCCAAGTGATCAAAGGTGCTCAGATCTTCTATGTGGCAGACACTAAAAACGCGCCTTATGGTGAGAAAACCCCTGAACAAATTCTACAATACTCACTGAATATCACCAAATATCTTATCAATACCCACCAGATAGATGCATTGATATTGGCATGCAATACGGCTACTTCTTATGCAATCAGACATCTGCGTGAAATATATCCCTCTCTGATCATAATAGGAACAGAGCCTGGTATCAAACCGGCTATTGAACAGACCAAGACTGGTAAAATAGGGGTTCTTGCTACACCTGCAACACTTCAAGGAGATAAGTATAAGCAACTTACACAGGCACTCTCCTCGCAAAAACGTGTTGACATTTTTGAGCAGGCTTGCCACGGACTGGTTCAGCAGATTGAAAAAGGTGAGATTGAAAGTGCAGAGACAATCAGTTTACTTGAAAAATGGCTTGCACCGATGCGTGAGAATAATGTAGATACGATCGTACTGGGATGTACACATTACCCTCTTGTGGGTCAAAATATAGAAAAGATCATGGATTGTAATGTGCGTCTGATACATACGGGTGAAGCCATATCCAAACATTTACTCACATTAGGTACCCAAAAAGGACATCTCAATGAGGGAGACTTACAGGTGCATATCCATACCACAGGTGAGATTCATATACATGTTGTTGAGAGTCTTATTGGTCCCTATGAAAATATATATTTCATAGACGTTGAAAATAATTAAAAACTGTTATGTCATTTTTCTAAGTTGTACTTAATTGTACATTAGATAAAGTTATTTTCACTTATATTTTTATAAAAAACACCTACTATAAACTTATCTATGTTAGAATACATACATACGGTTTGACTGTATGTAAAAAGCCTAATTTGTTGTGAAGCAGGTGTAGAAAGTTATGGGACTCATAAATTTCATATTTGAGTTTTCCAGACTACCAATTTGAGGATAAAAGATGAAAAATTTGTTAGAAAGCTTTGCAATATTGCTTGTTGGACTTTTGTCTATAGGTGTCGTATATTTAATTGTACAGTACAATACGATCGATGATGAAAATTTCGTAGACCCGTTAGATAAGACTGCATACGAAATGCCGACTGATGCAGAATTAGAAGAAGATGATGACCTTGATGATGAAGATGATATCGAAGCGGATGAGGATCTTGATCTAGAGGATGAAAAGTAGATGAAGTGAAAGTAGGGCTTACTTTACAGTAGTCCTACCGCTTCTCTCACTTTACACATTTTAGTATTTGCGATGGCTTTGGCTTTCTTAGCGCCTTGAGCCAAAATATCATTGACTTCATCCATATGGCTGAGGTAATACTCTCGTTTTTCCCTAGCTTCACCCAATTCTTCCCAGATCAACTCTTTAAGATATTTTTTGAAGTGACCATACCCCTCTTTACCACTTTTATAACGTGCCTGCAGTTCGAGTTTTTGCTCCTCATTTAAAAAGAGTGATGCCAATGCATAGATATTGTCTCCCTCATATTCCAATGGTTCACCTAATGGAGTGGAGGATGAGATGATCTTGTTACATCTTTTTTGCAGAGGTTTTTCATCCATGAAAAGATCAATGGCATTACCATAACTCTTACTCATCTTTTGTCCATCTATGCCAGGGATCGTAGCAACATCTTCTTGTACAAGGTGCTCTGGAAGTGTAAATATCTCTCCATACTCATTGTTGAATTTTATCGCGATGTCTCTTGTCATTTCAACGTGTTGGATCTGGTCTTTTCCCACAGGTACCTTTTCGGTGTCTAACATCAGTATGTCTGCAGCCATCAGTACAGGATAAGAGAAGAGTGCATGGTTGGCAGCAATGCCTTTAGCGACTTTGTCTTTGTAGGAATGCGCACGTTCAAGTAGTCCCATAGGCGTAAACTTAGAGAGTATCCAGTAAAGTTCAAGTACTTCAGGCATGTCACTCTGTACCCAAAATGTTGTTTTCTCCGGGTCAATTCCGATGGAAAGATAGTCAACAGCAGCATCGATAGTGTGTTGTTTAAGTGTGGCTGCATCTTTTGAAGTGGTCAATGAGTGATAGTTGGCGATAAATGTAAAAAGTTCATGCTCCTCTTGAAGCTCAACCATAGGTTTCATAGCTCCAAAATAGTTCCCTATATGAAGTTTTCCTGAAGCTTGTATTCCGGTAAGTACACGCATATTGTATCCTAAAATAATTTTAGGAGATTATAGCGAAGTGTTAGTAAAAAAAACTATTGAACACTCTGAATAACCTAGGCTATTCAGGGTGTTTATTCATCGTCATCGAACCGTTCACCGCGTTTACGTGCAACGATGTCTAAAGGTACACCTTCAAAGTCAAACTTGCTTCGAAGGAAATTCGCCAGGTAACGTTTGTAGGAGAAGTGTATAAATTCAGGTCTATTGCTTATGAGAGCGATTTTTGGCGGTTTTGTCTCATACTGTGTTGCAAACTTGATATTCACTACTGCACCATTGTGTGTTGGTACATGGTGTCTTCTTATAGCTTCACGTATGGTATCGTTGAGTTCAGAAGTAGGGATACGCTGGGTGTATCGCTTATAGATCTCTGTGACTTGATCAAGTATCTTGTTGACACGCAAGCCTGTTTTTGCCGAAATGGTAATAAGCGGTGCATAGTGCAGGAACTTCATTTCATCTCGTATCTCTTCAACCACTTCCTCATAGGTTTTGTCTCCATGTATGTCCCATTTATTGACAACGATAAGACAAGCCAATTTGTATTTCTCTATGAGCCCTGCAACCCTCTCATCAAGCTCTGTCACACCTGCGGTTGCATCGATCATAAGCAGAACCAGGTTTGCTTTTTCCAGCATTTCTGTGGTACGTGTCAGTGCATACTTCTCAATACCTACAATTTTACTTCTTCTTCTTATCCCTGCCGTGTCAACGAAAGTGATCTTGTAGTCATTGTATTCTATCATCTCATCAATGGGGTCGATCGTGGTTCCTGCAACATCTGAAACGACTGAACGCTCTTCACCCAACAGTGCATTAAGGAGTGAACTTTTCCCCGTGTTTACACGACCGATGATAGCCACTTTGATCTCGTTGTCTATCTCTTCTTCTTTGACACTGTTGATATCTCGGACGATCTCATCAAAAGGATCTACTTCCGTATCTTCGGTCAATTCAAGTCCTTCAGGTTCTTCTTCACGAGGGGGTATAAGTGCTTCAAGCCATGCATAGAAGTCATTAAAATAACGGTTATGACTGACTGACATAGGAAAAGTTGCATCTGCACCAAACTCTAAAAATTCCCAATAACGTTCTTCTTCTTTGTCATTGTCAATCTTGTTGACAACAAGAGCAAGCGGTTTATCCATGGCCTGAAGTTTGTAAAAGAGTTCTCTATCTTCTTCAGATGGCAGTGTTTTTCCATCTACCATGTAGATGATAATATCTGCCATTTCAGCAGCTCGCAGTGAAAATTCGGCTACTTTAGAGAAAAGTTCAGTCGAGTAGTCTATTCCTCCTGTATCTATCACTTCAAAGTCACGGTTTTCTGAAATAGTCACGATACGTTTTTTGATATCTCTTGTCGTTCCTGAGATATCAGCAGTGATGGCATCTCTTTGTCTTGCCAAACGGTTGAAGAGTGAACTCTTTCCTACATTCGGACGTCCTAGTATCGCTACTTTTTTAAGTTCTTGCATAAATAGTATTCTTTCTTAATAATTATCGTAATTATAACATATTTTTATCAGGCATCTGTTCCACATAAATAGACTGTGAAGGAAAGGCAAAACCTGAACCGTTGTCTTCAACAATTTTCATGATTTTCAGATGGATGTCTTCACGAATATTTAAGTAGCGTTCCCAGTTGGAAGTGTTGGTAAAAGCATAGATAAAAATATTGAGTGAAGAGTCTCCAAAAGATTCAAAATTGACCAGTAAAGTCTCTTTTTGAGAGATTTTCTCATGGGTATGCAACATCTCTCTTATCTCTTTAACTATAGCAATCATCTGATCCCTGCTGGTATTGTATGTCAGTCCTATCTGCATTTTGATTCTACGGACACCTCTGCGAGAAAAATTCTCTATAGGAGAATTAGAGACGATTTGGTTAGGGACCGTGATGAGTGATTTTTCAAATGAGCGTATTTTAGTCGTACGCATACCTATGTCTTCCACTGTACCTTCTACGCCTCCTACTTTGATCCATTCGCCGATGCGAATAGATTTATCTGCAAGTAAGGCAAAAGAGCCAAACATATTTGAGGCGGTATCTTTGGCAGCGAGGGCAAAAGCAAGACCTCCAAGTCCGAGAGAAGCAACAAGAGCTGTGACATTTATGCCCCATACTTGAAGCATGGCACCGAGTCCCAAAGCAGCTACAAGGAATTTGACTATTTTAAGTATGAAATTACCCATCTCTTCGGCAAGATCCGGATTAAATTTTTCTGTAGCATGATGGAACACACTACGTAAAGACTCCAGAACAGAAGTAATTGCCCAAAAGATCGTGTAGATAACCAGTGTATTGAGAATGTTTTTGATCCATTCGGTCTCTTTGAAAATAAGTACGAAAAAGAGATGTGCACCTATCAGTATAAAAGCAAAACTCACAGGTCCTTTCAGTGCGGATATAACCTTATCATCATGGTATGTATCTGTCACTTTGGAGACTTTTTGCAGGGTACCCATCACAATAAGCGTGAAAAGTTTTCGAAAAAGTAAAAAGAGTAAGAAGACCACTATGGCAGCAAAGAGGTTTGCTAAGGGGATATCTAAAAAGGTATTTGCCAAAATAGGGTATTTCTCGTAGATGGGTATCAGTAGTGACTGTACGGTACCCTCGAGATTCATCGAGAGATCATCTATCACATTTAATTCAATTGTTTCATTCAGGTCACTTATATTCACTTCACTTGTTTGCATTTTTATGTTATCCTTCACTTTTCCTACACGTAATTATAGTAAAAATTGATATAAGTTGAGATAGAAAAGGATCGATGTGTTAAGAAGAATTTTTAGAATGAGCGGTTTATTTTTACTTTTAGGAAGTTTTGTGTCAGCTAAAATGACACAATTGGACTATACAGCAACCTTTGGGATATTTGGTACCGTAGGAACCATTGAAAACAGACTGACGCAAAACGCTAAAACCTATGAGATCGATACAAAAGTCACATTGGCGGGATTGGCTAAAGT
>Ga0210109_1000185_pt1 | contig 12165 bp, 9 predicted proteins | sample China_Bullhead_C_FD_184857 | JGI IMG/M metagenome (GOLD analysis project Ga0210109, IMG submission 184857) | Wetland microbial communities from San Francisco Bay, California, USA, that impact long-term carbon sequestration -... | ecosystem: Environmental > Aquatic > Marine > Wetlands ...
CAAATACTAAAGGTAGGAGTCCCGCCATGGCGGGAGAGCGCCGTACGTGCGGATCTGGGCGGGTGATGCCGGGCGACCGGCATTCCTACCGCGACACAAACCCTCAAATAGCCTTATTTGCCACAGCATTTCTTATACTTCTTGCCGCTGCCGCATGGGCAGGGCTCATTGCGTCCAACTTTCTCTTCGGCTATCTTTGGTTCTTGTGGATTCAATAATATTTCTAAATCGGTAATATCCTCTGGTTCATCGGGTTCCAATCTAATTGTATAGTTCCAGCCCTTTTCTTCCAGTATTGATGCTACTTCTTTCAGTCTTTCTTCGGTTTGCACACGAACAACGGCAGGCCTCTTTTCAGTGCCTAATTTTGTCTTCTTTATACCATCAAAAACTTTTTCCATCTTTTCACCATCAAAAATATTATAAGGTTAACATATCACATTCGGCGTCATTAGGTCATTATGCTTCGCTGTCATTTGTTGTAAGAGGTAAGGGCACTAAGAATCGCCTGCGCTTGCAAGCACCGAGTCAACCTCGGGCACGCAATCAACTCTTGCTCTTTGGCTCCTGTACCACCTCGACGAGGAGCCCCTCAAGGGGTTTGAGAAAGTTGACCAGAAGCCCCTGGACGGGGACAGCCGCTGGCTCATCGAATATGAGGTCACCCGGCGAAAAAGGCACAGGATTCCGGACGTCCTCGACGGCAAATGCGATGTGGTGGAGGACGGACTTGCCCCCGAGGAACTTGACGAGCCGCGACTCCGGCTCGGGGACAACGAATTCGACCATCGGAAACCTGGTCGAGAAAGCAACAGCGCACTCAAAGGCCGGCACCGGTCCCCAGACCAGCGGCGCATTGTCATTAAGTCGCTCCCGGCACATCTTCTCGGCGATGCTGACCGACCGCACCACCATCCCGACGTGATGGAATTTCATGACGCTCCCCAATGTTATGGGCGAAAGGCACAAGGCGCAGGGCGCAAGGCAAAGAAAATTTAAAAACAGGGAAGGGCATCAAAAATGGCCCGCGCAAAACGGTATCATTGGTCCGACCACGACGTGTTTGCTTGCTGTTAGCCTGAATTCTGACTACCTGCCCTGAGCGACTCGACCTGAACTCGTCGACAGATGCTAGATCGCGGCCTGTTTCGGCACAAACTCGCTGGCCCGATCCTTCAGTTGCTGCCAGATTGTGCGGACCGGCTCGGTTTTGTTCAGGCAGTAAAAATGAATGCCTGGGGCACCTCTTCGCAAAAGATCCCCACACTGCTCGATAGCGTATGCGGTACCTCTCTTGACCGTTTCTTCAAGATCGTGCGCAACCGGCGCAAATATCTTGTGCACCTCCTGGCAGATGTAAGCACCGCAAGTATCACAGAAGCGAAGAAGCTTCTGGTAGTCCATGATAGGCAATACACCGGGTATTATCGGTATCTTCACGCCAACAGCCGACACGCGTTCGAGATAGTGTGCATAGGAGGGATTATCAAAGAAAAGCTGGGTTAAAACAAACTCCGCACCGTGATCGGCCTTTATTTTGAGATAGGCGCTGTCAAGATCCTCCAGGGGGCAATCTATATGGCATTCCGGGAAGCCCGCCACTCCTATGCTAAAAGAATCATCCCCCACCTCTTTGAGCAGGTCTATGAGCTCGTAGCAGTACTCTAGACCTCCCTCGATCTTTTCAAACTTTTCTCCCATTTCTTGGGGCGGGTCACCGCGGAGAGCAAGTACATTTCTCAATCCTGCGTCTTTCATGAGCTCGATATGTCGGCTGAGCTCCTCGACCGTCTGGTTCACGAGGGTAAAATGATGCATGCAGGTGATCCCAAAACGGTCCTGAATCTTCCTCGCTATATCGAGGGTGGACCTGGTAGTGGACCCGCCCGCCCCGTATGTAACGGAAATGTAGTCGGGCTCGAGCTCTGCGAGCTCTTCAATGGTGCCAAACAGGTTTTCTATGCCCTCGGATGTTTTAGGTGGAAAGACCTCGAAGGAAAATACAGGATCCCCCATTTTCATCTTTTCTGCGTAAATATCAGCTATTTTTTTGATCATGTTTTTATCCTTACTTCGTTTCTATAGAACGAGAATGTTTTTGGACTGAGATGATAAGCATCATCTTATCAGCCACACGGTTTTCGATTAGAATGTAACCAGTGGACGCAAGCAAGTCAATTAAAGGTCGGTGGTCGGCTCAAGGTAAGTAAGAGAAGGGCATAGGGCATCCGCCGTCGTCCCGTCAAGGCGTGACTATGGCGAGACAAGCAGGGCGCAAGGGAAAGAAAGAATCGAGCAGCCACGTATTACCGCCTCTTTTGTCTTCTAAATTGAAATGGGGTCGGGCCAAAACAGTTTCGCTCAGGCGACCGCCTTTTTCTCCGCTGCCGCATTAACCTGCCGCTGTTTCGCCGAAAGGACCGCCTTTCTCAACCGCAGGGATTTGGGCGTCACCTCAATTGTCTCGCCTTCCTTTATGAAATGGATCGCCCCCTCCAGCGTCATGATCCTGGGTGGTGTCTGAATGACATTCTCGTCCCTGCCGGCGGCGCGCATATTGCTGAGCTTCTTCTCCTTGCAGGGGTTTACGTTGATATCTTGCTCCCGGTTGTGCTCGCCGATAATCATGCCTTCATACACGGGTGTGCCCGGGACGATGAAGAGCTGCCCTCGCGGCTCGAGGTTGAAAAGGGCGTAGGCAACAGCCTTTCCTTCCCTGTCGGCCACTATGGAGCCGGTGTACCGGGTTGGCAAGGCACCTCTGAACAGATCATACCCCGCATAGTAGCAGTTCATGATACCCGTGCCCTTGGTGTCGGTGAGGAACTCCTCCCGATAGCCAATGAGGACCCGGGCCGGGATGTTGAATTCAACCCGCACCCTGCCGCTGCCCTTGTTTACAAGGTTAATCATATGTCCCTTACGGGAGGAGAGCTTCTCTGTCACGATCCCAAGAAAATTCTCATTGCAGTCGACGAAGAGGTGCTCCATGGGCTCGTATGTCTCGCCGTTCCGGTGTCTGTAGATTACCTCGGGACGCCCTACGCAGAATTCGAAGCCCTCCCGTCTCATGGTTTCGATGAGAATGGCCAGCTGGAACTCGCCTCTGCCTTTGACCACGAAGCTCTCTCTGTCTTCGCCGTCCTCCACCTGTATGGCGACGTTTCTCAGCGTTTCTTTGAAAAGCCGCTCGCCAACCTTACTCGCCTGAACGTATTTCCCCTCTTTGCCAGCAAAGGGCGAGGTGTTGATGGTGAAGCGCATGGAGACGGTGGGCTCCTCCACCTTGATCCGCTTCAGGGGCTTTGGTGAGTCATGGGTGCAGATGGTGTCGCCTATCTTGACTGCCGCGACCCCAGCGAGCACGACGATATCACCGGGCTCCGCACACTCCGTCTCCTGGAGCTTCAACCCCTCGTACACCTGGAGTTTTGAGACCTTGAGGGAAACCTGCTGGCCCAGCGCGTCGAGGCAAACCAGGGAGTCATTGCTTCTCGCCCAACCATTGACGATCCTGCCTATGGCAAGCCTGCCCAGATAGTCGGAATAACCAAGGTCGGCCACCAACATCTGAAAAGGTTCGTCGGGGTCATAGGAGGGCGGGGGTACCTGCTCCACGATGGTGTCGAAGAGGGGTTGCAGATCCTCTCCCCCCTGCTCCAGTCCCTTCTGAGCAATGCCCTCACGCCCTATGGCATAGAGGAGAGGAAACTCAAGCTGCTCCTCGGTGGCGTCCAGATCTATGAAGAGATCGTATATCTCGTCCAGGACCTCATTAGGGCGGGCATCTTGGCGGTCAATTTTGTTGATCACCACGATGACCTTCAGTCCAGCCTCCAGTGTCTTTTTGAGCACGAAGCGGGTCTGAGGCAAAGGCCCCTCTGAGGCATCTACCAGGAGCAAGGCAGCGTCAACCATGACGAGGGCCCGTTCCACCTCGCCGCCGAAATCGGCATGGCCGGGCGTATCGATGATGTTTATCTTCGTACCTTTCCAGTTAACCGCACAGTTCTTCGCCGCGATGGTGATGCCTCTCTCACGTTCCAGCTCCAGGTTGTCCATGATCCTGTCATCGATTTCCTGTCCCGCCCGGATAAGACCGCTTTGTCTGAACATGGCGTCAACAAGCGTGGTCTTTCCGTGGTCCACGTGGGCAATAATGGCGATGTTCCGCATCCGGGTGTTTTTCACAAGACTACTCATTCCACGCTATCCCTCCTGAAGGCAGCAAGCAACCGAACTGTGGAGTATAATCTTTTTTGAAGGGAATGCAAGGGTCTTGTATTTTGGAAGGAATGGAGCAGAGGGTTGGAGGTTGGAGGAGCGCTACGCTTTAGGTTGGAGGCAGTTATTCAGCTGGCAACATAACGACAGAGGTCGGAGGTCGGAAGTCAGAAATCAGAAGACAGAGATTCTCCTGTGGGAGCGGCTTTTAGCCGCGATTCGAACGATTTCTTCGATTTACCGCTTACGGCTTACTTTTCGATTCTTTGATTGCTCATATCACCTGCCTCTGAAACAGCTTTGGTCTACCTTTTAGAAAGGGAGTTTAAGAGCACCTTTGAGGGCAGAGCCACCTGGGATCTTTCTGGATACTTTTCCGGAAAGGCCCTTACTGCCTTTACGTAAGCCACCAGAAAAATCTTGCTTGCCCATAGAAGGTAGGCTGGAAGATCTCCCTTTGTTTATCCCGGGGGCTCTGAAGAACCTTGCGGGGTCGCTGTGGGCTCTCTGAACTTCCTGCCGAGGAAAAGTCTTAGCCATTACTCCGGTATGATCATTGAGATCCCGTATCCGTCGAGCTGCTTTAGAAGTATCCTTCCCGGGCGCAGTGGGAGGGTGGAAGGGTCTCCCTCCATTTCTCCCAAGAGCGGTGAAAGACCTTGCAGAGTCTCTGTGGATTTCCTGAATGTTCTGCCGCGGAGAAGTCTTAGCCCGTGCTCCGTTAAGAGCACTGAGGGCACGTGGCTGTCGAGCAGCCTCAGTCCTGGTCCACCCCTTGAAGACTTTGGGCGATTTTAAAATGGCGACATTTCTCTTCACCAGTCTTCTCTGGGATGCCATTCGGTCATGGGTGCGCTGTAAAATGGACCGAGCTCCTCTTCGAGCCTCAGCTGTAAAAAGCGGTCTTCCATAAGTCCTCCTCGCCACCGCTTTCAATGACCCTCCCCCTCGTCGTTTCACAGGATCAATTTTGTAAAACCGGCGATGCTGACGGTGAAAAACTTTATTGGTAACCACAACAGCACGCTTGTGAATAATGGACACCTTGTGGAAGTCATGGAGGATGAAGAATCCAGAGAACGAAAACCTGGCATACCAGAAGGGATAGGGAACCCAAGCATACAGGTAGAGGTAATCTGTTGGTGGAGGATAGTAAGTGACTACAGGCGGGCCTTCGTTGTAGTAATAATTGTTGATCACCGTCGGTTCGGTGTACTGAGGGCTTATCGGCGCTGGAGTTCCGGCGTACTCTCCAGACGTATCGGTCAGGACATATAAACCAAAGTCTGCTGAAACGTTGTCTAATACCTCCAAAGCCTCATCCTTGCCCATGGGCAGCCTGTTCGAATCCGCTGCGCCAGCCACGGCATCCTGTAACTCCCCGAGAATATCCGGTGTAATAGGATAATCGGAGATCCAGCCGTTTATCGGGGCGATTCCGGCCGAGCCCAGCAAGGTTTCTGCTTCTGTCTCATTTTCAGCCATGCCGATCTCGAGGGCGCTGACCAGCCTGGTGGCAAAATCACCTTCGCGCACAAGAGTAGGTGCCACTGGGGGAGGGGTCGTTATTGTCCGCTTTGCTTGCGGGTAAGCCGCGGGAGACGACATGAGGAGCAAAGCAAGTGCCATTGCTATAGCTGACAATTTCTTCATTTGTCCTCCCTCCTTTCTAAAATTGAAATGGACCATTCTCCAACAAAAGCTTTAAAAAAATGACAACATAGAAGAATTATGCCCTTACTTATTGTTGTCGCTGAACCTGCAGAAAAGGTTACAAGCATGGGGCTATGCCGTTGGAGGTTGAAGGAGCGCTTCGCTTGAGGTTGGAGGCGTTATTCAGCTGGCAGGGAGCAGCGGGCAGATTGCAGCAGGCAGCAGTGTTCAGCTCTCATCGAGCTTCGAGTCATGTGGCTTAGCCGTTTCTACCCACCCTTCGAAAAAATCGCTTAGAAAATTCCCTGGGCCTATGATAAAAGATAACCATCTTTGTTGGCCGAGGACCCCACCTTTTGAAAATGCTCTAGCGAGCGCATTCCCCGTAGCTTGTTGGAGCAGAGCGGAAATCCCGCCGCCGGGGCTGCGGGGTTAGCGAGCGAACTACAATAAAATGGAATCACTTCCTTACATTTCGAAGATTCCCTGTCCCGCTTCAGTCCCGCTAAAGCGGGACAGGGAGCTTCAATTTGTACTCACCGACTAGCCTGCATTATTCACGAATCTTCAAGATTCGTGAATAAGCACCCGCAACAAATTGAGAATCTTTGTTGCGGGTTTCGACAGGATGCTACGCACCCGCTCAAGGCTAGCCCTGAGCGGAGGCCTGAAAAGGCCGGAGTCGAAGCCCGAAGGGCGGATTGTTCTTGGAGCCAGCAGGGGTTCATGAATAATCCGGGCTAGGGAACCTCTTCTGCGAAACACCCTCATTACAAAGGAGCTTGTCCCATGATTAAGGAGATCACGGCTCAGGAACTCAATCCCGAAAACTTCATCAATGAGAAGATCAAAGACATCCAGGACATCGTTGGGGACGGATTGGCGATCAATGCCCTTTCCGGAGGCGTCGATTCATCCACTGTGACCATGCTTGGACATCGAGCCCTGGGCAAAAACCTCAAGACAGTTTTTGTTGAAAACGGCCTCATGCGTGAGGGAGAGGCCGAGCAGGTAGTGGGCCTTTTCCAAGAGTTCGGCGTCGAGGTGGACGTGGTCGACGCGCGCCAGGAGTTCTTTGCTGCGCTCGAGGGAGTCGCCGATCCGGAAGAGAAGCGCGAGGCCATTACCCAGACCTTTTACCGGACCGTGTTCGGGCGCATGGTCAAGGAAAGTGGGGCAAAGTATCTACTGCAGGGGACTATCCTGACCGATGTCGACGAAACCATTGCAGGGATAAAGCGGCAGCACAATGTGTTCGAGCAACTCGGGATCGACCCGCAAGAAGCTTTTGGCTACCGCATAATAGAACCGCTCGTTCAGCTTCGCAAGGACGGGGTTAGAATAATTGGTAAGGCTCTTGGTCTTCCGGCCGAACTGTTCGAGCGCATCCCCTTTCCGGGACCGGCCCTGTCCGCACGCGTCATAGGCGCGGTGACCCCAGAGCGCATCGAGACGGTGCGCAAAGCAACAGTCATTGTCGAGCAGTTGCTGAAAGCTACCGATGCATTCCAGTATATGGCGATCCTTCATAAAGACCGCGTGACCGGCATGCGCGACGGTAACCGCGATTTCGGCCAACAGATTGAGGTGCGTTGTTGGGAAAGTGTGGATGCGCGAACGGCAACACCAACTCACCTCTCATTCGAAATCCTTGAAAAGCTCGCCAGCGAGATTCTCAGCAATGTCCCTGGCATTGTCAGCGTTACGTACAACATAGCACCCAAACCCCCCTCAACCATCGAGGCGGTATAGGACAGAGGGAAAATTGCGGATTTCGGATTGCGGATTGCGGATTTGGTAATGGTCATATGCCTTCGGCGTCACTAGGTCAAAACGCTTCGCTGTCATTTGTTGTGATAGGTAGAGGGCAGAGGGGAGCTCACTGTTGTCCCGACAACGACGCGCTATCCACCGTGAATAAATGTCATTATTTCACCAGCGTCCCCTTTTTTCTTTAAAAAGGAGAGCAGATGGTTAACAACAAGAAAGAAATACCCTATTTCATCAAAATTGAAGGATGTAATAACTGCAAGGTACGTGAGGCGTATATTACCGCTACGGGAACATACTATGAGCAAGAACATCCGCTCCATGCGAAGTGCGCACATATGGGATGTGTAAAGTATGGCTTTAGCATGGAGGAGCCATTCATTACGCCAATCGAGTATATTCGTATGGGTAAAGATCTGGATTCGGAAGAAGCTCTGGATAATGCTAAAAAGACAATTGTTAAATTTTTTGATTTCTATGACACGAAAGGCAATCTGCTGCCCTGGGTAGTTGAAGCCATTTCCCAAGAAGAGGACAAAAAAACCGCTCATGTAAAGGTCGCTCCTCCCATTTCATCATAGATTATGAGCCGAACGAAAGCATTTTTTATACATTTTTTCTCAGTATATACGTTCGCTATAGGATTATATGTTTTTACATATTTCTCAATGGGTACTGTAAGTAGATCTCTTAAGATTTACTTTTTAGATCTTCCAAGTTTCTTATATTTTTATCTTTCAAACTTGATACATGGTCGTCCTGTTTATTCACATTATTTTATCTCCCTAACGTTGATCATATATTTTTACCTTATTACCATACCGATCTATTTTTCTATTCGTCGTAAGAAAACGAGTTATCTTTGGCTTCAGATGGCTATTTTGCTCCTACATTTCGTTGTGACTATTTATGTTTGGTATTAGGAGCTCACTTCTTTCGCCTGCGAGACGAGCGAGAAAAGCGGGAAATGCGAGACAGGGGGCCGAGGGCAGGACTTGCTGTCAGTTGTCCGTGGTCGTTGGTAGTTCATTTTTTCTCACCACAAAGGCACCAAGCCACCAAGATTAAATAAGCAAAAAACATCACATCATTCTTCGAACTTGCTCAGTTGAGTTCTTGTCACTACTATTTGTTTTTCTTTGTGTCTTTGTGTCTTTGTGTCTTCGTGTCTTGGTGGTTCATTTTTTTCTCCGGTCTCCTGTCCACTGACTACTGAATTCTTTGATTGCCAATCAAGACGGCGCAACTTTTCTTGCACCGTCAACATTCCTTGCTATACTGAAAATTACTGATTTAATTAGTTATCTCAGAACAATCTAAAATCCTGTCAATATTTGTTGCACCCTCCACATTACTCTTACCCATTTTGTGTCCATATCTCTAAAAGCAACCTGAACATTATTGAACTAAGGCTTGTTTCTCCCGAGCCAGACATAAGGCCTCGGATTTACATGATTATATTTGCAAAACTCGCTGCAGATCGACCAGAGATCACAAGCCGAAACTTGAATAGAAGCGAGAGGCCGCTTTTGGCATGTGGATTGCCATAATAACAAAACAAGAAAGGAGTTCTAAGCGAGCCCGCGGCTGACTTAAATCCAAACAGACGGTCACCTGGCATAGAGGAGAGACCAGCCAACGGAGGGTAGCAGTTGAGATATAAACTGTTTTTGTCAGTGACTGTGTTTGCTCTCATAAGTGTACAACCTGCTCTTATACAAGCTGAATGGCTTGCTGACCTTTACCTTGGGGCAGCAATTACTGATGACTCTGAGGTAAAGGTAGACAGGTACTTTTCTAGGCAAAGCGCTTCTGAAAGAACAAGCTACGACACTTCATTTACCTTTGGAGGTCGGATTGGCTACTGGTTAGATGTTTTTCACTATCTTGGCTTTGCGGCCGACTTGTCTTATTTCGAGGCAGATTCCGAAAAAGTGGACTTCTCGATAGTTCCCTTGTCAATCTTGCTTATGCTCCGATGGCCCTTACTCATTAGTGAAGATTATCCTCACGGCAAGATTCAGCCCTACCTGAATGGGGGCCCGAGCATAATCTATTATGACATGACTGTGGATTTCCGACCGGCAGTTTCGGAAAAAGTGTCTGATTGGAGTTTCGAGAACGGATGGGACTTTCGGACGGGTCTTCTTTGGCAGTTCCACAGAAACTTTGGCATATTCGGGGAGTACCGCTATACCCACTATGAAATAAATTATAAAGATGAAACTGAGGAATGGATTCTTGGGTATCAGCCCCGTACTAGGCTGAAAGTGGAGACTACTTTAGATACACATCATTTCTTGACAGGGATATCGTTTCGTTTCTAAAATTCTATGAGTTTCAGAATCCATTCCGCAGAACTCTAAAAAGCGGAGTCGAACATGAGGAAAATACTTGTTCTATTCATACTATTAGCATTCATAGGGTGTGCCACAGGCGATAGATTTCGTAGGTTGCAAAAAGGTATGGTGGAAGACAGAGCGACCAACATTATGGGAGAACCAGACTGGGTCGAGAAGAGGGGAGAATATGTTGTATTTAGATATGAGGATAGGCTGTTAGAATATTACCCCTCCTATGCTAGAGTTGATTTCTATGTGATTGCAGAAAACGGGTTAGTTGTTGATTTCGGAATTGGAAAGATCAGGTCAGAGTTACCTCCACCAGAAAAAAAGTGTAATGTCGGGCTTGGCACCATTGGTGTAGTACCAGCGCTCTTTCTACCAGAGGCTGAGGTTGATACCCCGGGGGGCTGGGAAGAAAACTTGAACGGGGCGGGGCAAGCCATTGCTCAGGTTCCGGCCACGGGTCTCTGGTTCTTAGATCTCGCCATCTGTGCCGGCGCCGCGAGCGCCGGATGGTGTGATACGGCGGCGCAAAATCGGAAACTAGCTGTACCTGATGATGAAGTTGAAGAAATGAGGCGGGTAATCACGAATGCAATTGGGGAGCTCAAGATTCAAGAGACAATTTCAGTTTACCTCTCAAAGACTGTTGTGGAGCTAACTGATTGCCGCCTCGACCTCCTGCAAGGGAAAGGGGCTCATGACCCTGATAAAGAACCCAACTATCGTTTCTTTGAAAGAGATGGAATAGACTATGTTCTTGAGGCCAGCGTGAGGAGTGTTGGCTTTAAATCCGGCCCAGGCGAAAATCCGAATATCTTCTTTTTCATGACAGTGCACTGTAGATTTGTAAGAGCTGGTGACGAGGAAGAAGTCTTTTCCAAGGATATTCATTGGGCCAGTGATAAATCTTTTAAGCTCGCTGATTACGTGGACAATGACTCGCGGCTGCTGCAGGAGGAGATCGACCGCTCGTGCGAAGAAATTAGCGCCAAAATTGCAGGGAGGCTTTTGTACGAATAGGTGTTAATCTCAAAGAGTACGAGTATTCATTTTTGATAGTATAGCGGAGTCAGTGACTCCGCTTTTTCATTCCTGCCTTCATTTGTCGCACCAAATTTTCCCCTTTGAATAAAGCAGAATTGAACCAGCAGAACGAATTTTCTAAGAAGTTCTCGCTGATCGTTAAAGTGTATGCTTGGCATAGTTTATGCCCTATAGCTAGGAAAATATGGCATACGAAGCTTGCTATTATGCTTTTTAAGCAGGCTTCTATTATCGCTCACAAAATGCCGATATATGCTTAATTAATAGGAAATTTATACTCAATTGAGTGAGGCGATGTTGTCTTTTACCTCACAATAGACTTGCGAACAGACTAAATTGCGAAAGGTTATAAAGTATACAAGAACATACTGTTTTTTCATGCGGCTTTACAAAAGGAAACAATAAAAGAGGAAGCGTTGGGAACCAGGAATAGTCTATAGCGAGCCAAAATATCGAAACCAAGAACCTTTTTGAGAATAGACTTTCCCAATTAAGCAAAGGCAAGAATGAGATGCTCGCAAAGGGAATCTTCAAGGAGGTAGAGATGAAAAAGATCATACTGCTTATTGCTACGGTGGTCTTCTTGATGATACCTGGAAAGGCTCTCAGCCAACAAACTGAGACCTGGAAAGGCGTTGAATGGGAATGTGCCACGACTGGTGGCATCAAGGTGACTGAAGTTAGTGAAGGAATTGAATATCTCTCGCTAGAAAATGGATCCACCATCCCCGTTATGGCATACTACTGTACTGATGGTTTTACTGATTTCCGCTCAGCTAGTACTCCGTGGGTAGAGGTCTCCTTTGAAGATTCATATCCGGATGTGAAAAGCAGCGTCCAACTGTGGATAAGAGACGAGTGCCCGCCTGCGGCTAGCTATTTTATGACACTGATTGGAACAGATGCCGAAAATGAAGATGACACGTATTTCATCCAGTGGAGAAATCCCAGTACAAACACAATCGTAAAGGTGAACACAACCAAGAAGCGCAGTGGAGGCGTCCATACGATAAGAGTAGGGAAGACGGAGAACGGTGCAGTAGAGTACTATATAGATGATGAATGGCTATGGAGTACTGAGGATATTCCCGATAAGTCTGCCTACGAGGCCCCAGAGTATTTCGGA
>Ga0210109_1000189_pt1 | contig 12123 bp, 10 predicted proteins | sample China_Bullhead_C_FD_184857 | JGI IMG/M metagenome (GOLD analysis project Ga0210109, IMG submission 184857) | Wetland microbial communities from San Francisco Bay, California, USA, that impact long-term carbon sequestration -... | ecosystem: Environmental > Aquatic > Marine > Wetlands ...
CCTCTGGCATTTGGTGGCGGAGCAGGACATGAGAGTAATGCACCGATGGCACTGGCAATTATTGGAGGATTAATGAGTTCTACTATTTTAACGCTTTTAGTGGTTCCTGCTATTTACCGTATCATGTACCCGATGGATGCATGGCTTAGAAAATGGTATGAAAAAGGAAAAGTATAATCCTTTTTCTAATTCTAGGATGCAGGACGCTAGACATATTGCTTGTAGATATCTCTTATAGTTTTTAATTATGTTACAATACACTCATCAATTCATCATCTACAGATAAGGAAGTTTATGTCTATTGGACATCATATGATAAAGATTTTATTCATTGGAGGGGTTACACTTCTGCAAGCAGAAGTGGCAACACATCCATTTGAAGTAGAGTCAGGTATGGTCCTTTATGAGATCAGTGGTGGAACACAACTGACACCTGAAACCAATCTCAGTATACAAGGTAAGGCAAAATTGTGTTTTAAGGACTGGGGTGAAGTGAAGTTAGAAGAAGAGAGTGGAGTCGTAGTGACTACGGGTGCTATAAAACATAAACAGCATGTAAAGAGATTGGAAAAACATACAAAAGATACAGTCATTACTGCTGATTATGCAAATGAACAACTTCTGGAACGTAAAAAAAGCTCACATGATATCAGTGGCCATGATGAAACAGCTTCTTTGACTAAAACAGGAGAAGAAACTGTTGCCGGGGTTCTATGTGATGTGTGGGAAGGTGCAGGTGTAAAAAAATGCATGTATAAAAATATTGTTCTTAAGTTAGAATCTCATATATTAGATGTTTGGTATGTAAAAGAGGCAACGAAAGCCATTTTTGATATTAATACTTCCAGTGAAGCGTGTAGTGTACCTGATTTCCCTGTACAAGAGTTTGCACTTTTTAAAGATGATATTAAAACCAAGAACGTACATAAATCTGAAAGTTTTTATAAAATATTAAAACAAACTGCTTTTAGTGTCAGTGATATGAATGCAAGTTACAGTAGCAGCGACATAAGAGATGAAGAGAGGAGAAAGTTTATTAACCATATTTCTAAAGATATTTATAAAAGACAAAAGAAACTCTTACCTAAGCTCTTAAAATCTATGAAGAAAACACGTGAATGTCTACAGACAGTGGAAGACCCTTTTACAGCCAATCAATGTATAGAAGAATTTAGTCGGATGAAGGCACAATTAGGGATAGAAGAGGATGACTATATGATACATTGGGATGAGCAATGCAAAAATATATTACTCGACAAAATAGAAGACGAACTCATCAATTTGCAATCTCGCATACCCTGTGTGAATCGTGCAAAAAATATTACTGATCTCTCTAGTTGTATGAAATAATCATCTATGAAGTTTTACCGTATTTACATAGAGCTTACCAATGTATGTGGACTCTCCTGCAGTTTTTGTCCTACAAAAGCGTTACCTACTAAAGAGATGGATCTGGATTTTTTTGAATCCATTGTTAACCAAGCCAAATCGTATACCAAGGAGATCGCTTGTCATGTTGTAGGGGATCCTCTTACACTGTCTAATCTAGATGCTTATTTAGATATTATCCATAAACATGGGCTTAAAGCGATGCTGACAACCAGCGGATACTTTTTGAAGAAGCATTCTTATGATACACTTTTCCATCCTTGTGTAAAACAGATCAACATTTCACTCAATAGTTTCAATAAAAATGATACTTCTATCACCTTTGAACAGTACATGAATCCTGTACTTGAATTATGTGAAGCTAAGCTGAACAGAGAAGAAGACTTGTTTATTAATTTGCGTGTATGGAATTTAGATGAGATGATGAGTGAACGAACGTTTAATGAAACACTGTTTGAAAAACTTTCGTCTGCTTTTGATACCAAAATTGATCTTAACAGCATTTATGAAGAGAAACCAAAGTCACTGCGTCTAGCCTCGAAAGTACTTGTACATTTTGACAACTACTTTGAATGGCCCTCTTTAAACAATAAAATATACGGTCATGGAACATGTCAGGGTTTACAGTCACATGTGGCTATTTTGGCCAGTGGGAAAGTCGTACCTTGTTGTTTGGATTGCGATGGGATTATAGAACTTGGAGACTTACATGAAAATACACTGGATGAAATTTTAACTTCAAAACGTGCGGTAAATATGTTAGAGGGATTTAAAGAGGGCAAAGCAGTAGAAGAGCTTTGCCAGAAATGTTCTTATAAAGAAAGATTTAATACGTAACTAGTTACGTGAGCTTTTCGCTGAGAAAAACTTAGCGTTAGCGTAAGCATATAGGGTTTTACTCTATATGCGGTCAAATAATAATCATTTTGCCAGAAATGTTCTTATAAAGATCGTTTTAACAATTAGTCTTTATCAGGTGTTATTCTTTCGAATTTTGTACCTTCAAATGAAAAGTTACCCATCATCCCCTTAGAATCAAATACAAATCCAACCATATTGGAACCAAAATCAACATCATCAGCTTCTTCTTCAGCATTATATTCAGCGACAGCAATATTGATATCAATCTCAGTTTCCCAATCATCATCCCTCATAAAAGTTTTGAGTGCTTGGTCTGTTGTAAAGGCTATGATCAAAGAATATTGTTGCATCCCCATTTGCATTCCCATAGAGGCAGATGTGATACTGTAGTACCCTGCAGTCACACCATTTACACGTAGTGCTCCTTCACCATATTTACCACCAAGAAAAAAGCCTCCTTCTGTTACCTCAGGAAATACGATATAGCCTTTTGCATTGTCTAAAAACTTTTTACCGCCATTTACTTCTTTATAAAACACCATAAGTGCTTCATTTGAATCATTATCAATTTCTTCAGCTGTGTCATCTAAAGCCATAGAGTTAGTAGTAAATGCTAGAAGCATAGCCAATATAAGGGGTATAGTTTTCAATAGTTTCATTACTTCTCCTTCAAGTGTAGTGTTAATTAGGGTTTGATTCTTTCAAATTTGGTACCTTCCATCGTAAAGCTGCCCATCATTCCTTTTGAATCAAAGATAAAAGCAACCATATCATCATCATAGTCAACATCATCAAGCTCTTCTTTAGAGTTCCACTCTGCGATAGCTATTTTACCATCGACATCTGTTTCCCATTCATCTTCGTCTAAAAGAAGAAATTTATTGAGGGCTGCATCAGAAGTAAAGGCGATGATCATATTATACATTTGTGCTCCCATTTGGAAACCAACTGAGGCAGAGGTAATGCTATAATATGCTTTAGTGGAGTTACCTACACGCAGTGCACCTTCACCATATTTACCACCAACAAAAAATCCTACTTCTTTGATATCTGGAATGACAAGATAAGCCTTCGCATGTTCCAAATATTGTTTGGAACCTTTGACTTCTTTATAAAATGTTCTGAGTGCATCATTTGCATCCTTATCTATTTCACTTGCAGAGTTTAGTGTCGCCATAGAGTTAGTTGTAAATGCTAAAAGTATAACAAATAGCATAGGTAAAAACTTAAATATCTTCATCACTTGTCCTTATTTATTTGTATTGATTTATTATAACACAAAAGATAATTAAATTACGTAGTATGTGTGAATAAAAAAGAAACAGAGAGGTAAGAAGGTAATGAGAAATATTTTAAAAATGAATGGAAGAAAAAATGTAAGTATATTTGATGGAGAGATTCCTCCATCAAATAGGATGAAATAAAAATTTAATTAGGTATGATTCTTTGGAATTTTGTACCTTCTATACTGACACCTAACATTAAACCTTCTGCACCGTAGATAAATGCAACAATAGGTTTTTCATAACTGATAGAGGTAATATCTTTATTTTTCCCCCAGTCTGCTACAGTGATAGAACCATCTACACCGGCTTCCCATCCGTTACTTTTAATAAAATTGTTTAAAGAGGCTTCTGAAAGAAAGGCGATGAGGACCGAATGCTCTTGCACACCGGCTTGGTATCCTATGGAAGCGGATGTCATACTGTAAAAGTGTCTTGTAGTACCATTGGCACGTAGGGCACCTTCTCCATACTCACCCCCAAAGATAAATCCACCTTTTATGACAGAAGGAAAAACAAGATAACCTTTTACTTTTGAAAGAAATTCTGTTCCCCCTGCAACTTCTTTTTCAAATTTTTTGATAGCTGCATCAACATCTGCATTGAGTTGGCCAGCTGGTTTTGCAAATGAAAATTGCGTAAAAGCAAGAGAGATGAGAAGTAATAGCATCATTGGGTTTAATTTTTTAATGTACATGTGGTAATCCTTATGAAATTTGTCATATTATATCTTAGAAAAGTAAATTAAATTAAACAGTAGGAAGATGATGGAAAAGTTGAGTATTAAGGCTTACGCGAAACGACATAAATTGAGTATATTTAATGTGGTGAAAATGACCAAATCAGGCCAAGTTCCAACAGAAACAGTAGTAGAGAATGGTAAAGATGTAGTCTATATCTTACTAGATGGTGATGTCGAGAAAGAGGTTAAAAAGTCTATCGTGAAAGAAGAAAATAAAGAACCCTATAGCTTACGAAAAGAGAATGCAAGACTTAAAAAAGAGATAGAAAAATTAAAAGAGGAGATAGCACTACTAAAAAATAGAGTATAATAGTGGTATGAAAGTAGCATATATAACTGATGATATCTATCTACAGCATCATACCGGTGCAATGCATCCGGAGTCTCCAGAGCGCCTAGTGGCTATCAATAAAGCCATTGAACCACTGCATCCATCATTGGTCTTAAAAGCTCCTATAAGTGCTTCAGAACATATACTGGAATTTGTACATTCCTCTGATCATATAGAAATGATTAAAAATGTTTGTGCATATGGTGGAAGTATAGATTCTGATACTGTTTGCAGTAGTGATTCTTTTGATGCAGCAAGGATGGCTTCGGGGGCGGGAGTCGTAGCATTAGATGGCATAAGATCTGGAGAATTTGAGCGGGCATTTTGTGCCGTAAGACCTCCTGGACATCATGCCAGACCTGAACAAGCCATGGGATTTTGTCTTTTCAATAACATAGCCATAGCTGCACGATATGCACAGAGCATAGGATATGAAAAAGTGATGATCATAGATTTTGACGTGCATCATGGTAATGGTACACAAGAAATTTTTTATGCTGATGATTCAGTATTTTATTTTTCTTCACATCAGGCTTATATATTTCCTGGTACAGGTGCTGAATCCGACATAGGTGAGGGTAAAGGCAGTGGATATACTGCGAACTTTCCAATGATGGCTGGAACCACAGACAACGAATTACTTGACATCTATGAACATGATCTGCCTCCTTTTGTCAAAAACTTTAACCCTGACATCATTTTAGTTTCAGCTGGGTATGATTTGCATGAAAGTGATCCTCTGGCACAACTTAACATCACTACTGAAGGTATAAGAAGCATAGTGAGGCTCATATTGGATAGTGCAGATGTTCCCTTTGTATTTTTTTTAGAAGGGGGTTATAATGTCAATGCCTTGGGAGAAAATGTCAAAGTAACTCTAAAAGAAATGATGATGAATTAAATCTCTATTTACTATATTATTTAATAAATAACACTTATATTTATGTATATAAGTGATATACTTTATATATGGAAGTGTATAAAATAAATAATATTGCCGGACATCTCGCAAAAGGATTTTTAGCTAATCCTCTTACTCCTGTATTAGCTGTTGCTATTTTACTTTTGGGGATTCTCTCTTTGCAGATCATGCCTAGAGAAGAGGATCCTCAGATAGAAGTAAGCGGTGGTTCTATCATCGTTGCTATACCTGGTGCTACACCTAGTGAGATCACTAATGTCATCATCAAACCTCTTGAGAGACGTATACGTGAAATTAAAGGTGTAGAACACGTTTATGGTACTGCCATGAATAATGTAGGTATGATAAACGTACAGTATTTTATCGGTGAAAACAGGGAGGAATCCAACCTTAAACTTTATGACAAAGTCATGCAAAATATGGATCAGCTTCCAAAAGGTACCATGCCTCCATTGGTTAAACCTTTTGACATCGATATAGATATCCCTATACTTACCGTAGCATTTTATAAAGCAGGTAATAAAGAAATCGATACGATAAATCTTTATAAGATCATACGTGAGCTTCAACAAGATATCAATTCCCTTGATAATGTAGCAAAAACCACACTCAAAGGTGTGAAGAAACCACAGTTTAATATCTTGATAGACTTACATAAACTCTCTGCCTATAATATCTCTTTAGGGCAGGTGACACAAGCTGTTAGGTCTATTTCTACGAATGCACCGGAGATAGACACAAGAACTTCAGAAGGCAAGCTTATCGTATTTGGTGTGCAAAATGCCTTGGATAATGTAGAAGATCTTAATGAATTGATCATTGCTCAGTATAGAGGATCACCTATTTATCTGGAAAATATTGCAAAAGTGGAATATAACTACGATATCCAAAATTATGATTCAGCTTCCATCACTTACCAGGAAAATAGGGGAGGAGAAGAACCCGGACCGATCCTCTTCCGTGATGCTGGAGACCAGATCACTATGACCATTGCTAAACTGAAAGGAACCAATGCTGTAAAGATAGCACAAAGAGCGATAGAGGAGATACAAAAGAATAAAGAAAAGTTGTTGAACCATGGCGTTGGTTTTATAGTGACGCGTAATTATGGTACACGGGCGAATGAAGCAGTAAATGAACTTGTACACCATTTGGAGATCACTATACTGATTATTGCATTGATCCTGGTACCTTTCCTTGGTTGGAGAGAATCATTGGTGGTGACCATTGCAGTACCTATGATACTTGCAACGACACTTTTCATCGCATTGATGACTGATCAGACGATCAATCGTATTACACTGTTTGCCTTCCTCCTGAGTTTGGGACTGATCGTTGATGATGCTATCATTGTGATTGAGAACATACATAGAAGACTGCATCTTAAAGAATCTGAAGCGCTTGAATTTGATGAGATCATCATCCAAGCAACAGATGAGATAGGCCCTTCAACAAACATTGCGACTATTGCTATTATGCTTACAATGATCCCTATGGGATTTGTTGGGGGCATGATGGGACAATTTATGAAGCCTATTCCTCTGAATGTACCGGTTGCACTTGCTATTTCATTGTTTGTCGCGTATGTATTTGCCCCATATTTAGCTCGTAAATTTATTAAGTTTGAAAGTCATTCAAAGACTGTTGAAGAAGAGAATTGATGGAAAAAATTGTCTATAACATAATTAACAGTAAGCGTAATAAGTGGATCGTAACCCTGATCGTTCTTTTCTCTATGGGAGCTGCAATCATGATGATACCTACGAAACTGGTACTTGCCCGTATGCTTCCGGGAAAAAGTGCAAATACCATGAGTATCTATGTCGATACTGCTACAAATGCATCTATCCAAGAAACACAATCTGTTACAACATGTATCGTGAACTATCTGAAACAAGAAAAAGAGATCACAGATATGGAAGTATATCTGGGGCAGGGGGCACCACTTGATTATGCTGGACTGGTAAAAGGAAGTGCGCTCAAAAGGATGAAAAACCAAGCAGAGATAGTCCTCAACTTTACAAATAAAAATGATCGTGATGAACCTACCTATATGATGGCACATCGTTTACGGCCTCTAATTCAAAGTGAATGTGGGGATATAGCCCCTCATACTTCAATAAAATTCATAGAGATGCCTGCTGGTCCTCCAACTTTGGCAACGATCGTTGTAGAACTCTATAATGAAAATGAGAGTACATTACGAAAGATGTCAGCTAAAGTCGCGAAGATACTTGAAGATACAGAAGGACTTGTTGATGTCGACGTGATGCAGGATGACATTTATACCAAATATAATCTTGTACCTGATAAAGAAAAGATCATATTGAGTGGACTCAATGTAGAACAGGTCAACCAGATCATCTATCTTGCGTTCAAAGGGATGCCGATAGCTGAGAAAAATACAAAAAACCAGCAAGATCAAATTCCTATATTTCTAAGACTTGATGATGAAACACGTGTAGTTGAAGAAGATACAGAAACTTCTTTGCTCAATAAACTCTTTTCATTAGAACTTATGAATGATAAAGGAATGATGGTACCTATAAGTGAAGTAGTTGAGGTAAAAAGTGCGGACTCCAGTCCTACTATCTTTAGAAAAAACCTTAAAAATATGGTTACGATCACTGCAGAATGTGATATGGTAAGTCAAGTGTATCCTCTACTTGAAGCGAGGGAAAAGATGCTTGAGGTACTTAAAGATGAATATACTTTGAGTAAGGTGCCAGGGATCAACACCTATATGTTTGACTTGATTGCAGTAGACAAAGAGACTGGGGATGAAATACTTATACGCTGGGATGGTGAGATGAAAGTATCACTTGATACATTCCGAGATCTTGGTGGTGCATTTATCGCTGCTTTGGTGTTGATGTTTTTACTGATGGTTGTGTACTATAAATCTTTTGCCTTGAGCGGCATTGTCCTTGTGGGTAGTTTCCTTTCTATTATAGGTGTGATTGTAGGGCATTGGATCACTGATAAAATATCACTTTATGCTGCAGATACACATTTCTTCCTTACTGCGACATCGTTGATAGGTTTTATTTCATTAATGGGGATCAGTGCTAGAAGTTCATTACTGCTTATAGATTTTTCAAAGTCTTTGATCGCTCATGAAGGTCTTGAGAAGAAAAGAGCCATAGCCGTTGCAACAGCAACACGTGCAAAACCTATCATGCTGACTGCTATTGCTATCATCCTTGGTAGTTTATTGCTGGCAACAGATCCTATCTTCGGTGGATTGGGTATTGCACTTATCTTTGGAAGTATAGCAGCTACACTTGTTTCATTGTACTTCATTCCTGTATTGATGGATAATGCGAAGGCATTGATGCCAGATGATCATGAGTTTGAAGATCAAGAGCGTAGTAGTACGTGGTGTATCCTAACTGATAATATTAAGTCACTTTTCCCTAGAAAAAAAGAAGCTAAGAAAGAAGCTAAGCATCACACACATCATGAAGATACTCTACTGTACGAAGGGTATGAATGTGAAGAAGATGATAGGACTACATGGTGTAAACTGATCGATAATGTTAAGTCATATTTCCCTGAAAAAAAAGTAGTGAAGGATGATGAGAAGAACATAGTGCAGACTGAAGATAATGTGAAGTATGAAGAAGATAAGTCTAGAGAAGAAGACAATAAAGTGACATGGTATACCATATTCATAGATAAGATCAAGTCATTCTTCCCTGAGAAATATGAACCAAAGCCTAATGAGAAGAGTAGGGTGACATTAAGTAGCATGATGGATAAAATCAAGTCATTATTAAATTTAAAGACAGAAGATGCAATAGATCACGAATATGAAAAAGCAAAAGCTGAACGTGATTTCATAAACCTACATAACATGGGGAACAAACAGTTTCAGAAAAAAGACCTAGATAGAGCTATTGAGGCGTATGAAAAAGCGTTAAAGATAAAAGAAGATAAAGGCACAAGCTTCAAACTTGAATTAGCTAAGATACAGAAAGAAAAAGAAGAAAAGAAACAAGCAGAAAAAGACGATAACAAAGATCAAGATAAACAAAAAAAAGATGAAAAGAAGAAAAAAGATGGAGACGAAGATAAACTAGACTCCAAAAAAGAGAAAAAGTCTAAAAAGAAAAAAGGTGATAAAGAGTAAGGGTTTGCTTCAGATTTTCTTCGCTCCACGTCATCCTCGTGCTTGCACCCCAAGGGCATTTCCTACGGGCACACGGGGATCCCCAACCTAAGCTATCTGTACTCTCAAATACGTTTAAATCTAAGACTTATAGATTATCGGTTCAAGCCCGATAATGACGGGAGCGAAAGTGTAAGAAGTAGAGTACCTTTTCAACTAATCATGTATCGATATCCTCGATCGTGACACGATAGTAACGTATGGTGTAGTAAAAGAAGAAGCCAAGTATCTAAAGCTTGTATATTTACAGTCAAGATTAGATGTGATGATAATATTAGACGTAGAAATTGATACTAATATTAAAGTTGAGAAGAATAAAGATTAAATGTAGATGTGAGGTTAGAAGAGATGCTTTTGGCATCTCTTCTAAAAAAGTTTGATAAGTAATTAAAACTTATACGCTAACTGGAAAGAAACACTATTTTCTTCATGATCAGTGCTTACATTTGCACCTGGTCCAAATGCACCACTTACGTCAAATGTTTCGTTAGTATTATCTAGATAAACATATGCTAAGTCAACAGAAAAAGCTTTTGTAATTTCATAGCTTGCACCCACTGTGTAATGACTTTCTGCGGTTGCTGGGAAACCAAGAAGGTTAAAGAAGTTAAGTCTTGGATCCATTGTTTCTACTACAGCAGAACTTGCGTAATTGTAACCAAGTCTTACAGTCCATTCGTTTTCTGTATATGCATAACCAAATGCATAGACATCAGAATCATCCCAACCAAAGTCCTTATATCCTTTAGCACTTGACCATTTAATTTTTTTGTAATCAAAGGCAAAAGTGTGTTGTCCCATCTCGTATGCAATACCCACACCATATTCTCCAGGTTGTTCAAGTTTATCACTACCATTAAGAATATCACTACCAAATGGTCCAGTAGCTACAGAAAATTGAGGGCCATAGTCCATTTCTATTTTAGATTTGTACATGGCACCTAAAGTAAGACCATCGACACCATTTGCTGAAAAGTCATAGGCAAGTCCTAAGTTATAACCAAAACCAAAATCTTGTGCTAAACCTGCTCCGACATTCATAGGTGCAGTAAGACCATTAAAACCTTGAGGTAGAACATAGTTGATATCTAAGTTACCATATTGCATTACAGGTGTTACTGCAAGGCTTAATCCACCAGTTTTATATGCTATTGGTATACCAAATTGTAGAAGTTGAAGATTTGTAACCATATTAAAGTTATTAAATCCACCACCTGTTGCGTTACTATAATCTACGCCCAAACCTGCAGTTCCCCACATACCTACACCAATATACCAGTTGTCATCTATCTTGTGAGCAATAGACACTTCTGGAATCATATTCATATCTGCATCAGACGTAAATTTTGGATCTGTGAAGTTTACATTGAAGGCTGGATTATAACCTGTGATTGTTGTTTTTATATCTGGCATAAAAATTGTACCACCAAATGCAATTTCAGTAGCTTCTACACTTGTAATGAGTGCACCATTTCCCAGCCCAGATTCAGCACCATGACTCATAGCGATACCAACACCACCCATACCTCTTGCTTTTGCACCTACAGCGATAAGATTATCTCCATTTGTTGCATGTATCATTGTTGAAGTGATGAGTGAAAGTGTGATCAATTTTCCTAACGTTCTTGTTGTTTTTACGTTCATTCCCTTGTCCTTTTTAGTTAATATAGATTTATAGTATCTAAATTATATTTAATATTAAAGGATATTTATCTATTTTATATTATATATTTTAATAATTGTATAATATTAGTTTATTTTATAACTATGGAATATAAAATAAATAAAAACAAGTTATATTTGAAGAAAATTGGAAGGAAAAATGTATATGGTCTAAAAGTTAAAAAAGATGTGGGTTACCCACTAGAGAAGTGGGTAGTTAGTTTTATATTTTGCTCTTTACGAAAGCTTCCATGTCTGCAACGACTTCTTCAAGCGTTCTTTCACCAGAAATCACTTCTAATAAGCTTTTCTCAGTGTAGAATGCTTGAATTTCAGCCAATGGATCAGTATAGATCTTCATTCTGTCGTTGAATACTTCTTCACTATCATCACTTCTTTCTTCACCAGGAGCTGCTTCTGCACGACGACCTAGGATTCTTTCTCTAGCTACTTGCTCGCTTACTCTTACTTCGATCACTGATGAAAGTTCAATGTCATCTTCTTTAGATACAAGTTCATCAAAGGCTGTCATTTGCTCAGTACTTCTTGGGTAACCATCGATAAGTACATTGTCTACAGGAGCATTTTTGATAGCAGATACGATAGTATCTACGATGATGTTAAGTGGTACAAGTGCACCTTTAGAGATGTAGCTTTCTATCGTTTGACCTAGTTCACTTCCGCTAGCTACTTCTTCTCTAAGCATATCTCCAGTAGAGTAGTGTACGATACTGTCACTGTTTTTTTCAGCGATGATGCTTG
>Ga0210109_1000193_pt1 | contig 11990 bp, 7 predicted proteins | sample China_Bullhead_C_FD_184857 | JGI IMG/M metagenome (GOLD analysis project Ga0210109, IMG submission 184857) | Wetland microbial communities from San Francisco Bay, California, USA, that impact long-term carbon sequestration -... | ecosystem: Environmental > Aquatic > Marine > Wetlands ...
ATCCAATCGCCTCTTCTCTGTTCTCCCATGATGCATCCAGCCACATTTGTGCCTCAATGATCGCTTTCATCACTGCTTTTGTTGTTTCAGGATTTTTTTCGATAAAATCCGCTCTTGCCTGAAGCACTTTTTCAGGGTTGTTGTTCCAAATGTCATAGTTTGTCACAAGTGCTGAACCTTTACCTTTAAGCACGATTCTAGAGTTCCATGGCTCACCCACACAATAACCTTCGATGTTACCTGCGATCAGGTTTGAAGGCATAGTTGGTGGTGGAAATGGTTTGATCGTACAGTCTGTATCAGGAACGATACCAGATGCAGCCATCCAGTAACGTAACTCATAGTTATGTGTAGAGACTGGGTGAACCATACCAAAGCTCAGTGGTTTATAGCTGTCACCTTCTGCTTTGTGTTTTGCATCAATATATTTTTTTAAACTTGCTGCAGAAACAGGTCTTTCTGTTTTATCCAAACCATACTTTTCCATCTCTTTGATAATATTGTTACCATAGGTGATCGCATTTCCATTAAAATCCAGTGACAAAAGTGCCTGAAGGTGTGCATTACCATTGATACCTATAGTTGCAGCGATCGGCATACCTGCCAGAGCGTGTGAGAAATCATACTCTCCAGATATGACTTTTTGTTGGATCCCTGGCCATCCGCCGCCTTCTTTTGCTACATGTACGTTCAATCCGTACTTTTTAAAGAAGCCTTTTTCTTTTGCTACTACGATCGGTGCACAATCTGTCAATGCGATAAATCCGATCTTAAGGTCCGTTTTTTCCAATGCTGCCATAGAATAAGTCGTTGCGATACTTAGACCAAGTCCAAGACTTATCACTTTTTTCATTATACTTTTTGCCATTTAAATCCCTTTTTTATATTTGTGTTGCAAGTATAACAACAATGGAGTATTTTATGTACACACTATTGATTAAAATTTAATCAATGATGTCGAATTTATTCTGTATGAATCATTTGATAAGAATAGATCTTGCTAGTATTTCTGTAGATATTGAGGAGTAGATGCGAATTAGCTATAATAAAAATATGAATACATCCATATACAATATCTCACTTTTAAATCTTTTGTGGGTTATGATCCCCGTTGCTATAGTGATCGTGATCTATATGCGTTGGACACAAGACAAGACTACACTTTTTTATGCACTCTTCAGGATGTTGGTGCAATTGATACTGATAGGATATGTACTTACATATATTTTTGATGCAAATTCTCCTTATCTTGTGGTTTTGATACTCTGTGTAATGCTCATTGCTGCGAGTATCATCGCTATGCGTCCACTTAGAAAAAAAATACACTCACTCTATCTCCATGCTTTTGTCGCTATTTTCATTGGAGGTGTATTTACGTTGATGATGGTAGTGCTTGGTGTATTGGACTTGCGGCCTTGGTATGAGCCTAGATTTCTCATACCTATAGCGGGTATGATTTTTGCAAATTCTATGAACGCTGTGAGTATCTCTGCTGAAAGGTTTGAGAGTGAAATGGAAAGAGGAAATGAGTATAGTGATGCCAGGGCTATATCCTATAAAGCTGCGCTCATACCTATCATCAATGCACTGTTTGCAGTGGGGCTGGTATCACTTCCAGGAATGATGACAGGACAGATACTTTCAGGTGTAGATCCTTTGATAGCCGTACGGTATCAGATCATGGTCATGCTGATGATCTTGGGTTCTGCGGGTATATCTGTAGCGATTTATTTGATGTTTTTGAAAAAAAGATATGCTTAAACATAAAGATGAAAAAAATTAAATATTAATAGTCTTCCAATAGATAGCAGAGGCAATCCTGCATAATAATTTTTTTATCCAGGGTGATCATTGCGGGCATCAGCGGTTTTTTGAGAGAGATGGCACCATTATCATTACAGATCAGCTCATCAGTTAAATCCGTACCATCCTCTGCTGTTGCGATGAGGGGTTTGTCCAGAGTGGTATGCGCAAAAACTTCTGAGATCTTAAGTTGAGTGAAGTTATGACGGTCAAAGTTCTCTACCAGCGTGAGATCAAAACTTCCTTCCTCATCCTCAAATCCGAAGTTCACACCTTCAGCTACTTTAAGCACTGCACTGTTTTGTACAAGTTGCAGGTCATGGGAGGGTAGAGGTTTATCAGGAAAATGGTCCATATGCATCAGATCATCTAGCAGCGCTACCGCTTTGTCAATGCCAAGCGGATTACCAGGGGTAGAACACTCGAGTGTAATGGCAGGACAGATATCATCAAAGGCCATGGTTGAAACCCCTTTAGGTGTATGAAATACCATGGCAATATGGTTGAAAAAACTGCTCAAGTACTTGTTTTTCTCATTGACTACAGAAATACAGCCATAAGGTGGATTTTTTCCAGTGTTATTGTGCAGGTCAATAGCTGCGAAGAGTTCATCTTCTGTGATCTTCTGCATCACTTGGTCAATAAGTTTCACTGTAGGTGTTCCTGTTTCAGTGGTTCCCGGCCAGGCACGGTTAAAGTCCAGTTCATTGTCAAGTCTTCGAAGTCCTTGTGAGGCGGCTTCAACATTTCCTATAAACAACCAGATCGATCTTGGAAGGGTATATCCCTGTGTATCTTTGTACTTTTTAAGTATCTCCTGCATGATCATTAAGCCACTAAACTCATTTCCATGAAGCATAATAGATATAAACAATGGAGGGTTTTTATAACCTTTTATATGTACAAGTGTAGGTTGATCAAACACTTTTTTAATATCTCGATAGGAAATATCTAAAAATGCCTCGGGCAGGTCGTTCACAATGTTCAGATGGTTCATCTACAGACTCCATTTGTGTATGGGGATGTTTTGTGCAGAATTTTTCATATAATCCTCCATAAGTTTAGGTATGCTGTTAAACTTTTTAAAATGTTCAAGTTGCCATGAAGCACCGTTTTGCCCACTCGAGGTTCTCTGTTCTATGGTATGGAGATAGGTATCGATATTAACTATGCCTAAGGAGTCAAGACCCATTTTAGTCAGAGCCAACCCATCATTTAAGATCCACTCTTTCAAAGAGACTTTCTGCGCATTTTCAGGTTCATGAAATTCCGTTTGGAGTCCGTGTTTTGCTACAGAGTAGAAATCATCTTTAACTGTTTCAAAAGGTATTTTTTGAAGGTTGATCTTTGATTTTACCAAGCCATGGATGAGACCTATAAAAAACCATATATTGACTTCTGTATCTATAAGAGTTGGTCCAGATGGAAGTACACGAAGTTCAAGTCTGAGTGTATGTTTATCATCTTTATCCTTATCCAAAATAGGACGGATCCATCTCCAGATCGTACCATTATGTAGATTGAAATGGTGCAGATCACTTGCAGGTTGCTCCCTTACATCGGCAAAAATAATTTTAAACATTTTGTTTTGTTCGAAAAGGTCCAGCCAAGAGTCTATGTATCCATGTGCAAAATGTACTCTTCTCTCTTCACCATGCTCTCTTCGTTCTTTGTCTCTTGTATCGACAGATTGTTCAAAGATAGTGATACGAGATTCATGCCAGGCTCTTTTCCCTAGAACCAGGGGAGAATTCGCACCAAATCCAACCAGTATCACAGATGCAAGCAGTGCAGCATGATAATATTCGACTGCTTGATCAAAAGGGATCTGGAGGTGGATCTGTAGAGACGTTCCAAGTGCTTCAAACATCACATCATCTTTTTGTAAAGATACTTCATCCTCACCATGAAACAGAACTTTGACACTTTCATGTCTTAATTCTTTCATACGTTGGGATACCAGTGTATATCTATGCATATCAGACTGGTACAACTCTTTGTTAAAATGCTCATGTTTTAGACTTGGAAGCACACCAAAAAGTCCGATTTTAGCATCGAACTTTTTAGCAGCGTTCTGTGCTTGTTCCCAAAGTGCCAGTAGGTCATTGTTTAACGCCTTAGGCGCCCCAGGATCAAGTTTAAAAACATGTCCATTGATCTCCATGTCATATTTTGCAAGTTCATTGGTAAAAAGAGGGGAGTCTATCTCATCAAGTATTTTTTTATTGATCGGATTAGGTTGATTGTTATGGGTGAGTATACATACTTCAAGTTCATATCCTATACGGTACTCATTTGAAAAAACTTTGCAACCTTCGTCAAAGAGTCTTTTAACATATTCAAACTCAGCATCTAATGCTTTTTGAAACGCTATAAAATCTTCTTTAGTAAACACTCTATGACTGATCTCACTGCCCATTGGATACCTTATTTTAGATTATCTTTTATAAAAGTATAACAGAAAAACCCAATAGCCTATAGAAGAGTACCTAGAGCTTTTTTATGATGTATTAAAAATTAAGCAATTCAATTACATTGTGGTTATCTTGTAGTGATATAATGCAACCTAAGTATAGAAAAGGAAAAACATGTCATTAAAAGTTGTACTCTCGCATAAGACACATTATAAATACGATAGATATATATCACTCTCTCCTCATACCATAAGACTTCGACCTGCACCTCACTGTCGAACACCCATAGAAGCCTATTCTTTAAAGATCACGCCGGAAAATCATTTTATTAACTGGCAACAAGATCCCTATGGAAATTATTTAGCAAGAATTGTTTTCCCTGAGAAGGTGAAGGAGTTCGGTGTTGATGTAGAGGTGATCGCAGATCTGATCTCCATCAACCCTTTTGATTTTTTTGTAGATGAATATGCGGAAATGTATCCTTTTGAGTATGATAATGAACTCAAAGGAGAACTTGCACCTTATTTTGAGATTACAGAAAAAGGTAAAAAACTCAAGAAATTCATCAAATCACTCGATCTTAAAGAACGTAAGATCAATGATTTTTTAGTCTATCTTAATACAGAGATATATAAATATCTCAATTATACAGTCAGAATGGAAGCAGGGGTGCAGACCTGTGAAGTCACCTTGGATAAAAAGCTTGGAAGCTGTAGGGATTATGCCTGGCTTTTTGTACAGGTTTTAAGACATCTGGGCTTGGCTGCAAGATTTGTATCAGGATACCTTGTGCAACTTAAATCGGATGAAAAGTCACTGGATGGACCAAGCGGCCCTGAAGAAGACTTTACAGATCTTCATGCATGGACTGAAGTCTATCTACCAGGTGCAGGTTGGGTAGGACTTGATGCTACAAGTGGACTCTTTGCCGGAGAAGGGCATATCCCTCTTGCATGTACAGCAAAATTTGAAAGTGCACATGCGATAGAGGGGTTCAGTGATAAGTGTGAAACAGAGTTTGAATTTTCAAATACGGTCACGCGTATATTTGAATCTCCAAGAGTGACAAAACCCTATCGTGATGATCAGTGGGAGGCTATCAATGCTTTGGGTTATGAAGTAGATAAAGATCTTGAAGAGCATGATGTACGGCTTTCCATGGGAGGGGAACCAACATTTGTTTCGATAGATGATATGGAATCAGATCAGTGGAATACAGCGGCAGACGGTCCCGAAAAAAGAGCACTGGCAGACACACTCTCTAGAAAACTTTTAAGTTCATTTGGTAAGGGCGGGATGTTGCATTATGCCCAAGGTAAATGGTATCCTGGAGAACCTGTACCCCGATGGCAAACCTCTATTATTTGGCGTAAAGACGGAAAAAAGATATGGAAAGATCCTACACTTTTCGCAGATATGAACAGTAGTTACAGTTATACGAATGAAGATGCATTGAAATTCTTATATACACTCTCGCTTACTTTAGGGGTGAACAATGAAAATATTGTTGATGCCTATGAAGATCCAGTACACTATATAATGAAAGAAGCATCGCTTCCTCTAGATATCGATCCATTAAACTGTGATCTGGAAGATGAATTAGAGAGAAAGACGATTGCAAAAGTATTAAGTCAGGGCTTAAATAAACCTGTGGGCTATGTGTTACCTTTGAATTATGGACACAATGAATGGATAAGCTCAGCTTGGTATTTTAGGAGAGACAATCTCTTTTTAATTCCGGGTAATTCACCTTTAGGACTGCGTTTACCTATGGATTCACTGATGCAAAACCCTGAAGAAGAGTTGACCCCACATAATGAACCAGACCTTTTTGCCCAAACGCCTGAACTTAAGAAGTTTTTGAAAAAAGCAAGAAAAAAATGTAAGCAAACAGACAAATTAGTGATTAAAAATGATCCTGACAGTGTTTTTGTAAGAACGGCATTAAATATAGAAGTACGTGAAGGTAAACTCTATATTTTTCTACCTCCTTTAAACCATACTGAAGCGTTCTTGGAGCTCATTGCTTCTATTGAAGCTGTGGCAAAAAAATTGGACATCAAAGTAGTCTTGGAAGGGTATGAACCTGCACATGATTTAAGATTGGATACGATCAAAGTAACACCGGATCCGGGTGTGATTGAAGTAAATATTCAACCGATGACATCATGGGAAAGTTTACGTGATAATCTGTTTACTTTATATCAAGATGCAAAAGAGTCACGTCTTGGTACAGAAAAATTTATGCTTGACGGAAAGCATACCGGAACCGGTGGTGGTAACCACGTAACGATCGGTGCATTAAAACCTGAAGACAGTCCCTTGCTTAGACGCCCCGAATTATTAAGAAGTCTGATCACTTTTTGGCAACATCACCCGGGGCTTTCTTATCTCTTCTCAGGTACATTTATAGGACCAACCTCACAAGCACCGCGTGTAGATGAGGGGAGATTGGAAAATCTGTATGAACTGGAAATTGCCTTTAATCAGATTCCGGAAGATGAAGAGGTGCCTTTCTGGCTGACCGATAGATTGTTTAGGCATATGCTGACAGATATTACAGGGAATACACACCGTTCTGAATTTTGTATAGATAAACTCTATTCTCCTGATTCCAGTTCAGGTAGGTTGGGTATTTTGGAGCTTCGTGCATTTGATATGCCGCCACACTCCCAAATGTCTTTGGTCCAAATGCTTTTGATCAGAACTTTGGTAGCACTCTTTTGGAAAAAACCGTATAAACATAAACTGGTGCGATGGGGCACACAACTGCATGACAAGTTTTTGCTTGAACACTATGTGAAGGAAGATATTAAAGATATTGTCGCATTTTTAAAAAATGAAGGGTATAATTTTGAACTTGATTGGTTCGACCCGTTTTTTGAATTCAGGTTTCCACTTTATGGTATGGCGACGGTTGACAATGTACACTTGGAACTGCGTGCAGCGATAGAACCATGGCATGTACTTGGAGAAGAGAGCAGCTCTCAGGGGACAGCACGATATGTGGACTCTTCACTGGAAAGGGTACAGGTAAAAGTTAATAACTTTGTACCTGAACGTTATGTTCTGACCTGTAATTCAGTCGTAATACCTTTAAGCCCGACTGGTGTGGAAGGTGAATTTGTTGCCGGTGTGAAATATAAAGCATGGCAGCCTTGGTCGGCTTTACATCCAACTATCGGTGTGGATACACCTTTGGTGTTTGATATTGTAGACAGATGGAATAAAAGATCAATAGGTGGTATGACCTACTATGTTTCTCATCCGGGAGGAAGGACATACGATACATTCCCTGTAAACAGTAATGAAGCTGAATCCAGACGTGTGAACAGATTTTGGGATTTTAACCATACACAGGGGAATCTTGAATTTGTATCAGAATCAGTTGTTAAACGCAGTTTATCTGATCTTAATGGTGCAAAAAGGGCTGTATTAACAAAAGAAAAACCAGAGGATAAAGTGTTTTTATTCCAGGAAGTGACACAAAGTGTGGAATATCCACATACTTTAGATCTAAGACGAAAGTGGGCAAAGCAGTAGATGCAGATTTTTGACAGTTATATCTCTGAATCACCTTTTGATGAAGTGTATGATCATAATAAAAATATCAGGCAGTGCTGGAAGGGCATTCTCAATGATATAGAAGATTCAGGTGTAGAACTCTTAAATAAAAAACGTGCTGAACTTGATTGGCATCTTGAGGATAATGGCGTAACCTATAATGTCTATGATGAAAAAGAGAAGACTTCGAGTCGATCATGGAATCTTGACCCCATTCCTTTTGTGATCGATGAGAGTGAATGGGAACATATAAGAGAGGGGCTAAAACAAAGGGCTACACTTTTTAATCTCATACTTAAAGATCTTTATTCTGAACAAAAATTGATCAAAGACAATATTGTTCCCGCTGAAGTGATCTTTGGAAATAAGGGCTTTTGTAGTGAAGTTTTTGATTTTGGAGAAAAGGAAGATTTCAACCTTTATTTATATGCTACGGATATAGCCAGAGGACCGGATGGAAAAATGTGGGTCATTAGTGACAAAGCATCAGCACCATCAGGATTAGGATATGCTATAGAGAATAGACTTACGATGAATGTTGTATCTAATGAACTTTATCCTAATGTTCCAAAGAAAAAACTGACCTCATTTATGAAGGATTATAAGGATTTACTTGAAAAAATGGCGGGTGGTGATATCAGCAGTGCAGCATTTTTGACACCTGGACCTCATAATGAAACCTATTTTGAGCATGCGTATCTTAGTGCTTATCTTGGGGTTAATATGGTACAGGGTGCAGACCTTTTAACAAAAAATGGAGCTTTGTGGCTTAAGAGTCTGAAAGGATTAAAAAAGATCAATACCCTCATAAGACGGGTCGATGATAAATTTTGTGATCCGCTGGAATTGAAAAATGATTCTTATTTGGGTGTAGCTGGACTTGTAGAAGTTATGAGAGAAGATAATATCAATATGATCAATCCTATAGGCAGTGATATTCTTGAGAATATCGGACTTAATCCTTTCATGGAGAAGATAGCTGATTATTTTTTGAAAGAAAAGTTGATCTTACCACAGATCGCTACATGGTGGTGTGGACAGAAAAAAGAGCTGGATTATGTCGTAAAAAATTTAGACAAGCTTATTATTAAGAAAATAGATAGAACAGATAAGATCAAAATTTATTTGGGCAGGAAGCTTTCTGATAAAAAACGTCAGGAATTGATAGAATTATTGCAACGAAATCCTTATCAATATGTTGCTCAGGAAGAAACAGGCTTTTCTACAGTTCCTTATTTTGAAAATGGGAAAGTCGAACCCCGTATGGCTGTCATTAGAACATTTTGTCTAAAAAAAGAAGACGACTATAGTGTCATGAATGGCGGATTGGTAAGGGTAGCTGCACATAAAGACCATCTGTTTGTGTCATCAAAAAAAGGCGGTATCAGTAAAGATTTATGGATATTAGGAAAAGATGCAGTAGAAATAGATTCTTCCAGCATGCTCCAAGATCACAGATATGTTGAAACCTCTATCGAGCAAATTACTACGTTAAAAGCAGAAAATCTATTTTGGCTTGGAAGATATCTGTCCAGATCCATTGGTACCACAAGACTAATCTTAAATGTCATTAGGAAGCTTACCAATTTTTACCGTTATGAAGTAAAAACATCCATAGAATCACAATTGATCTTACAAAAGACTTTGACACATTTGACAATGACTTATCCTGGTTTTCTAGATAAAGAAAATAATAAGAATATTAATCTCTTTCCCATGCGTGAGATAACTTCCGTGATTAAAAATAAAGAACGTGCTGGTTCCTTGGCATCAACAATGGAAATGCTTTCACATGCGAATATTAATCTCAAAGATCTGTTAGCCCTTGAATCTTCAAAACTTTTTGAAAAGATACAGCAAGATTGGAGTCTATTTATCTATAGAAGAACTGATTCAACTTTAACAGTAGCGAATGAATTGGAAAAAACACTGGTATATCTTATGGCATATAAAGAACTTGTACATGAGAGTATTTTTAGAGAACAAGGGCTTATCATTTATGAAATAGGGTATAAGATAGAAGATGCTTTGCTTCTTATTGTAAAGGTAAGATCTACACTTTGTTTGAAGCTAGATAAATTGACAGGACGTGATGTTTTAGAAGCTATGTTGAATTCTATGGAGAGCTTTAATGCCTACAGGGCTCATTATAAAAGTTCTTTAACCTTAAAAAATGTTGTAGAATTTCTTATTTTTAATCCACAGTTTCCTAAGTCGCTTACCTACATTATAGATTCTCTTTTGAAAGAGTTCAAATTATTGCCAAAGGCAAAAGAAACATTGACTACGTATGAAGAAGTCATGCTTGAGGCACGAACGATTTTAGAATCTGTAGATTTGGACGCATTGATACATATTAAGGAAGAGGAGGGTGTATATATGGAACTTGATACCATCTTATCCCAATTGTCTGATCTATTTTTGAAGTGTTCCGACACATTTTCACATACTTATTTTTCACATTATGATGAGTAGACATGATCTATAATATTTATCATAAAACAGCCTTTAAATATCAAAATGATGTTACTTTTAGTCATAATATTGCAAGATTAAAACCAAAGTCTACACCCTATCAAAAGTTACTTTCGTATTCTATGGAGATTAGTCCAGAGGTCTATGAATCACATGAATTTACAGATATGTTCGGTAATACGAATACACATATGCTTATTAGAGAACCGCATCAGTCATTGAGTGTTATTGGAAGATCCAAGATTGAAATATTTCCTGAAAACATAGATCAACATATTGATAGGATTAAACATAACAGTATTACGTATGAACAAGCTATGAAGAGGTTATCGAAGTTTCATCGGGATGATCTATCGGCTAAACAATTTATTTTTGAATCTGAGCTTATACCTTACAGTTCTAAAAAAATCAAGGCATATGTTTTAGAATCTTTTCAGGATGATAGAGACCTTTTTGAGGCTGCACATGAATTTATGGAACGTATTTATCATGATTTTGAATTTGTTTCAGGATTTAGCGATATTACAACGCCTGTTGAAGAGATCTTTGAATCTAAAAAAGGTGTATGTCAGGATTTTGCACAGTTTGCAATATCAGCATTACGTACGATCGGATTACCTGCAAAATATATGAGCGGTTATATAGAAACTTTACCGCCTAAAGGCCAAAAAAAATTATTTGGTGCAGATGCATCTCATGCATGGTTTTCTCTTTATATTCCTAATGCCGGTTGGATAGAGTTTGATCCGACCAATAACTTGATCCCGAGAGATCAGCATATACTCCTGGGTTCAGGAAGGGATTATCATGATATTTCACCTTTGAAAGGCGTGGTATACAGCAGTGGAAACAGTGAACTTTCTGTGATGGTGGATGTAAGAAAAAGTGAAAATGAAATGATCGATAGCATGCAACAAAGCCAACAACAGCAATAAGGCTGTTTGGCCCTTTTTGTCGGATACTAGCCTACAATGAGTTTATCCACATTTTTATAGAGGTCTTCCATAATATTTTGATTATTTTCTTTAGATTTTTTCACCTTACTATCAAAATCCGGATCTAAAATTTTGAAAATAGTATTGATGTCTTCCAGAATAAGATCTGTCATCTCCATGTCTTTATTGAATCGTAAACGAAAATCTACTTCTTCAATCAGTTTACCGGTTTTAAGAAAATAGTCACTGCATCTTCTATGTCCCTTTTTCTCATGTGCTCCCCAGATTTCACTGATTAAAGAGAGTGCAGTATCGATATCTTTATAGTCTATAGTGAATGTACTTTTGGAAATTTGTTGCAAAAGTTCATGAAGTTCTATAATCTCTCCAAAGGCAGATGCATCCATATTTGGACGACTGATAATAGCATTTTCTCTTGCATTTACCATGATATCTGCAAGATTTGCAGAATGTTCACCTCTGATAGCCTGAGCTAAGAAATCATGTGCCCCCGTATACTCTATGTCAATGCCATATTTTTTATAGAGCTTAACACCGGCATCTTTGTCAACATCGATGATCTTATCATAGGCATTGTTGATTTCAAAGAGAGAAAGTTCTATACGTTCTAAATGTCTTCCCAACCAATATAAGTTTGTCGCTACATTTGCTGTTAATAATTGCTGTTTCATTTTGCTAACTCCATGACCCAAGTATCTTTAAACCCTCCACCTTGAGAGGAGTTGACAAGATAGTTGCCTTCTTCCAGTGCATATCGGGTTAAACCACAGTTCCATAC
>Ga0210109_1000194_pt1 | contig 11989 bp, 9 predicted proteins | sample China_Bullhead_C_FD_184857 | JGI IMG/M metagenome (GOLD analysis project Ga0210109, IMG submission 184857) | Wetland microbial communities from San Francisco Bay, California, USA, that impact long-term carbon sequestration -... | ecosystem: Environmental > Aquatic > Marine > Wetlands ...
CACTTATCAAAGAGACAAAAGATTTTGAAACGATGTAAATAAAATTTGTTTATATGTGGTGAATGATATATGATACTTTGGAAAAGCATAAGTAGAGATTTTACAGTAATAAAGAACTTAATTCAGTTACATCATCCACACAAAGGTCAGGAATTATACCTTTATCAAGATCAGAAGATTGAAATTTCCCTGTTTTTACAAGTCCTGTTTTAAGTCCAGCATCTTGAGCGCCTTTGATATCTGAGATGATGTCATCACCTACCATCATGACTTCCTCAGGATCCAGCCCCATCGAAGCTACAGCAAGATGGAAGAAATCTTTACTTGGTTTACCTATGATCTTGGCTTCCACGTCTGCAGCAAACTCCAGTCCTGCAATAAACCCTCCTGCATCCATAGAAAGTCTGCTGTCTTCATCTTGAAAATATCTGTTTTTGGCAGCAGCTATGAGTACTGCACCCTCTTGTAAATGTCTAAAAGCGACATTGAGTCTTTCATAGTTAAAGTTCAAATGTGCATCCCCCACAACAACAAAGTCTGGCGTATCAGACTCTAATCCCTTAAACCAACTCGCAGCTTCATCTGTTAAGAGTGTAGAAACCCTCCCGTTTTGAGATATCACATAATTTTTTGTTGCATCAAGTGCTGTAAATAATTCTTCAGATTTCACAGAAAACCCCATAGCATTTAGCTTATCCATCATGACTAAAGGTGTACGTCTGGTCGTATTCGTTAAAAAACGCATCGGATAGATGGTTTTTAATGATGCTATAGCATCATTCGCACCAGGTATCATGTTGTCACCGACATATAATACACCACCAATGTCAAATAACAATCCTTTTATCTTATGCATATTTATACCTCTTTTTTAGTATAAGATTCTCTACCTAGTATACTACAAAATGAAGCATATTTCTATACATAAATCATAACTATCACCTTGGGTATTGCATATTTTGTATTATCCTGCTATAATTCCGAACTTTTACTGCAAGAGAGTATCAAACTCCTTATTTAGATACATCATGAGATGTATCACCTATTTTCCACATATGAATGTGGACATCTGATAGTTTGGTATCAAGTTGCATAAAACAGGGTGTACCCTATTCGCTTTAGCGAGGGGGATATCGGCAATCAGTGCCAGATAACATGCTTGTAACTTTAGAACCGTTCTATCGCCAAGACCTTACCACCCCACACTAATAACAACATAAAGAAAACAATATATGAAATTTACTGACTTTAATTTAAAAGACACAATTCAAGCTGCTATAACAGAAGCAGGATTTACGGAACCAAGTCCGGTTCAAAAAGACGCTATACCTTTAGTATTAGACGGTCATGATATGATCGCGCAGGCACAGACAGGTACAGGTAAAACTGCTGCATTTGGTCTTCCAATTATGAGTATGATGAAAGCGGATGGTTCTGTAGAAGGACTTGTTATCGTTCCTACACGTGAACTCGCAATGCAAGTAAGTGATGAGCTTTACCGTTTCGGTCAACAAAGCGGACTTAAAACAGCTACTGTATATGGTGGTACTCCGTATGCTAAGCAGATAGAACGTATCAAACAAGCTTCTATCGTCGTAGCAACACCGGGTAGACTCCAAGACTTACTTATGAGTGGAAAGATCAAGATCAATCCTCAGTTTGTTGTACTTGATGAAGCAGATGAAATGCTGGATATGGGTTTCCTCGATGAGATTAAAAACATCTTTACCTATCTTCCAAAAGAACGTCAAACACTTATGTTCTCAGCTACAATGCCAGGAAGTATCAGAAAACTTGCAGAACAGATCTTAAAAAACCCTAAAACAGTTTCTATCACTAAGGCTGAGAGTACAAATACTTCTATCACACAACTTTACTATGTCGTACAAGACAAAGAGAGAGACGATGCGCTTGTAAGACTTATTGACTACAAGAACCCTAACAAATGTATCATCTTCTGTCGTATGAAAAAAGAGGTAGATAGATTGGTTGCACATATGACAGCGCAAGGTTTCAAAGTTTCTGGTCTTCATGGAGATATGGAGCAAAAGCAAAGAGAAGTAACGATCCGTGCCTTTAAACAAGGTGGTATCGATATTTTCATCGCGACTGATGTTGCTGCACGTGGTCTTGATGTCAATGATGTTACGCATGTATTTAACTACCATATTCCTTTTGATTCTGAATCATATGTTCACCGTATCGGCCGTACAGGTCGTGGTGGTAAAACAGGTGAAGCGATCACTTTAGTAAGCCCTAATGAACTTAGAACCATCAAACGTATAGAAAAAGACGTGGGTACGAAGATGACTACACAAGTGATCCCTACTCGTATGGAAGTTCAAAACAACCGTGCAGATGCACTCATCGCGAAAATTTCTGAGACTAAAGTGACTGAGAGTGCCATTAACCTGGTTAAAACACTTCAGCATGATTTAGACATCGTGACGATCGCACATCTTCTTGCTTCTTTGGTACAGGAAGAGAATTTTGTAAAAGGTAAAGACAACATAGGTCTTGGTCTCGAAGAAGTAGAGCTGCTTATAGAAAGAGCAATGCAAAACAGAGGCGGAGGCGGTGGTGGCCGTAACCGTGGTGGTTATCGTGGCGGTAACAGAAGTGGCGGTGGTGGTCGTAGCAGACACGGCCGTAACGGACGTTCAAGCGGCAGTCGTGACAGCCGTAACGGCGGACATGGGAGCAACAGAGGGTAAACCACCCTCCTCTCCTCTGCTTATTATCTCCTACATATCCAAGAACTTACTACTTTACCTTTATTCATCTTTTCCTTGACTTCCATATTTATCTCCTAAAAAATAGTAAACCATAATGTCCTTTATTGCCAGAAATTAACAAATAGAAGAACACTTTGTCCAAATATCGACCTATATCAGACTAAAATAACATAATCTATTCTTATCTTATATTATTTTTACACAAAATAGAATAAAAACTTTTCAAATTGTCATACTTTTGAAAATAGTCGGATATTTATGTATACTATAATATGAGAAATAAAGTAATAGTGGGACATAGTGATCCCTAATAAATAGTTAGCTGAATCTCATACGGCTAGACACTGACACGAGGAGAGAACACATGATGAAAAATCGAGTGGTGCCAATTGCACTAATAATAAGCGTCTTCCTGAGTTTGCCGGCGATGGCGTTCGCAGCGGGTGAGCCCCCACGAATGAAGATGACGACGGACATACCAGAGAAAATCACGACACCGGACAGGGTGAAAACTCGGATAGGCACCCTGGAATTCTTTGACGGCTTTCCCACTGAAGACACGGACAAGAAAGTTTTCGACAACCTGGATTTCGTGCGGGGAGTAGAAACTGTTCTGAATGGGTGTCCGGCAGCGTCGCTGGTCGCCATGCGGGAAGGAATGCGGGAACTGGGCGCGGTGAATGGGACCATCGGCATCACCGAGAGCCTGATGGACGCGCGTTCGCTATTCTTGACGGCTAACACAGAGAGTATTTATACCGTCACATGGCTCAATCTGAAGGACGGTCCCGTTGTCGTGGAAAGTGCGCCCAATACCTTGGGCATCATCAACGATTTCTGGTTCCGCTACGTAGCGGACCTGGGAAACGCAGGACCTGACAAGGGCAAAGGTGGTAAATACCTGTTCGTAGGGCCGGGATACGAGGGTGACATACCCGAGGGCTACTTCGTCTTTCACAGTCGAACATATAACAATTTTCTGATCTGGCGCGGCTTTCTGGTGAAAGGCGACCCGAAACCGGGAATCGAGAACATCAAAAAACATACGCGTGTTTACCCGTTGTCCATGGTAGACAATCCTCCCGAGCAGAAGTGGGTAAATATGTCGGGTAAGGCGTTCAATACGGTCCACGCCAATGATTTCAGCTTTTACGAGGAGTTGAACCAGGTCGTTCAGGAAGAGCCCGCCAACTCCCAGAGCCCGGAACTCTTGGGATTGTTCGCCGCCATTGGGATCAAGAAAGGACAGCCCTTTGCGCCGGACGATCGTATGAAGAAGATCCTCACTGATGCGGCCTCCGTGGGCAACGCCACCGCACGCGCGCTCGTTTTCCGGGGTCGCGACAGAAGTTCATACCAATATGACGACCGTAACTGGAGGACAGGCTTTGTCGGCGGCAGTCACGAGTTCCTTGCGGATGGTGCTCGCCTGCTGGACGCACGGACATTTTTTTACTACTACGCCACCATGGTCACGCCTGCCATGACCCTGAAAACCCCGGGCGTAGGATCGCAATACTCCGACGCTATGGTGGATGCCGGGGGGAAACCGCTGGACGGATCTAAAAACTACAAGCTGCATTATCCCCCAAATGTTCCGGCTGAGGATTTCTGGTCCGTGGTGGTCTACGACAACCAGACTCGCTCATTGCTCCAGACCGATCAGCAATACCCGAGCGTCTCGAGCCAGCGCGGTGTGAAGGCCAATCCAGATGGCTCTTATGACATCTACTTCGGCCCGAAGGCTCCGCAAGATAAAGAAAGCAACTGGATTCAGACCGTTCCCGGCAAAGGTTTCAGCGTCATTCTTCGCTTTTACCGACCGATGCAGTCCTGGTTCGACCAGTCCTGGCGGCCGGGCGATATCGAACCGATAAAATAGTGAAGAGCGTCAAGAACAAGCAATAGTCTTGGCGACCTCGGACTAGGGAAGAAAGAATAGACAGATGGCTAGCTAACAACCGGTTGCAGCAGACGGCATAAGGCGCCGCCGCTGAACCGGAGCGTTGGGAGCGAGATAAGTAAAACAATGTCATAACTCAAAAGATAGATTTGCAAATACCCCTTCGACACTTTGTGCCGTTTTATAGCGGGTCTGGAGTAGTCTTACCTTTTTGGTCTTCATATCGCATACGGCTATGCGAAAGCTCATACCCATTTGTGGTTCAAGAATGCAGATGATTTTTCCTTCATACTCTCGCGTGGCGTGGATGATACCCTGTAGGTTGGGGAAAAAGTATTTTGGATAGCTTAGCGGTGTGATCTCTACGATCTTTACTTGATTGCGTTGTTTAAGGGTATCTACTATAAGCTGTGCATCTTCGCGGCTCTCGAATTGTACACACCAATCATCAAAAACCTTATTGAAATTCTTTAGATCTTCATCTAAAAAACCTCCGGCAAGTGATTGTAAAGCAAAAATACCCATTCATTTTATCCTATTTTATTGAGTCGGAATTTTATCATAATTAGCTGGAGAATGGAAATACACCTAAGGATTGAATTAGTGCTTTTTGACTCGTGCCCATCATTTCGATAAAACGAGAACATTTATATCTAAGTATTAGTTCATTACTATATTTATTAAAACTTCCAGACATTTCTTGTATACTATTAATACTTCTATAAAAGTAATATGTTCCTCCAAATAAAGTGAACTATAAATCACATGCATAAAAAGGATATTGAAATGAAGCTTATAAAATTATTTTTCACGTCATTGGCCATGATCTTGTCATCTATTGTCACTGTGCTTGCCGATACTCCAGAGCCATCAAACAACATTGATTATCCTGTTGGATGGCAAAATTGGTCTACGATAGCTGTTTCTCACCGTACCGATAACAACACAAGTCGTGTCATACTAGGCAATTCAATTGCCATCAAAGCTGTACGTGCGGGGAAAATAAATCCTTGGCCAGATGGGGCTATATTGGGAAAGGTTGTTTGGAAAGATAGGCAACTAGTAGATTGGAAGGCAGCAACTGCACCAGGGGAATTTGTCCATGCCGAGTTTATGTTTAGAGACTCAAAGAAATATAAAAAGACACACGGATGGGGATGGGCACGTTGGCTTGGTCTAACTCAAAAGCCTTTTAATGATGGAGGAAAGTCCTGTATCACTTGTCATACACCGGTTAAAGATCGTAACTGGGTATTTACAGACCCAGCGTCATTTCCAACTTTCAAATAGCTAACAAAGGAATGTTGTGGCGTTAAAAAGGAACCAAACGTGATCAATAAACATCATGTTTTTCCTTTTTTACTTCTCACGCGTCATATCTTTGATCCCATCAACATCTATCGGTGTAGACCATTTTGCATCAAATACTGTTTCTAAAGACTCAACTTCCTCTCTGATGTCAGCTACTCGCTGTCTGAGTTCCTCATGCAGTTGCTTATAGCGCTCGTCACTGGCTAACATGGCTTCTTCTTTTTCCTTTTTCCATCGATATCGGCTCAACTCTTCCGCAACTTCCGGAGCAACGGATTTTAAGATGGCTGCTTCGAGCAGTTCGGCTTTGTTTTCTACAACGTTGAGCTCGACACCGAGGGTCTGTCCTTTATCGATCCAGGCTTTGTTGAGCATATTTTGTTTATTGGTGCTGAGGGTATAGGTGGGGTAATGGGAGACGATATCTTCATATCCATTTCCAAAAAGTATAGGGATAGCAGTGAACTCTATATCCGGGTTGATGAGCCCTAGATCGTTCTTGACCTTTACGGCAAGGGAGTGAAAGATAGACTCTCCGGACGGGTCGAAGTCTGTGATGGCAATAAGGTAGGCCTTGTTGTGTTTAGCCGTACGGTTGAGATACTCGGCGATGTTAACCGACTCAAATGAAGGTATCTGTCCGGTACTGCTGTAGATGCCACACAGTAAAGCTTCGGATAAACTATCTGTACTTCGCGTCGGTTTTTCGGTAAAGAGCACAATGGGGGTGTTATAGGTGTGGGTGTCGTTACTGAGTCCCTTGGTAATAACATTGAGCCGATTATAGATCGTCACATCACCGTCCAAAAAGAGCTCATAAAGGTACTCGCCGATCAGGCGGTTGACATAGACATCCCACTTATCATCAGGCATGTTTTTAAGATATTCGATGTCTCCTTTGAACTTATACCAGATATCTCTGATGTTTTCTACGGTTTCCCCTGTGGCAAGAAACTGATCGATATAAGTGGTAAGTTTTTTGCGGATGCCTCTATAGTGTTTCATAGCTTAGCCTTTACGCATATTATAGTTAGAAATATTATATCAGTTTTTAATGCTTGTACACTACTTGCCAAACTAATGATAATATTTGTTATAAAATTCTGTTACAATGTAGAAAGTGAAATAAAGAAAATAGAGAAATTATTTATTAAATGATAATTTTTATTATTTAACTGTAAGTCTAGTCGGTATATACTTACATAAACTAATTTATAAGGAGAAAATATGAAAATGTCTAAAATCATTGCTGCATCACTTGTAGCATCATCTGTGTTATTTGCAGGGTCATTGGCTGAAAAAGCAAAATCAATGGGGCTTCAAGCGATCCCTGCAGATAAAACTGAGCTTACTAAACTTACAGATCCAAATGGTACGATCACACCTGAGAGAGTTGAACTGGGGAAAAAGCTTTACTTTGAACCAAGACTATCAAAAAGTGGTCTCATCTCTTGTAATACTTGTCACAACCTTGGTCTTGGTGGAGCTGACGGTGCACCGGCAGCCATAGGTCATATGTGGGTAGCAAATCCGCACCACCTTAACTCTCCGACCGTTTACAATGCAGTATTCTTTGAATCTCAGTTCTGGGATGGTAGAAGTCCACACCTCGAAGATCAGGCACAAGGTCCTATGCAGGCAGCACCAGAAATGGCTTCACCGGCTTCACTCGTTGTAGATAGAATCAACTCTATACCTGAGTATGTAGAAGAATTCAAAAAAGCATACGGCAACGATGTAAAAGTTGATTTCCCTACGATCACATCTACTATCGGTATCTACGAGAGAACACTGGTCACACCTTCAAGATACGATGACTTCCTTAACGGTAAAGAAGATGCATTGAACGATGCAGAAAAAGAGGGTCTTAAAGTATTTATGGATCAAGGCTGTACCTCATGCCACAGCGGTGTAGCACTAGGTGGAAAAATGATGCCTTTCCCAATGGTAAAACCATATAAATTTGCAAATGTAGGTGACTTCAAAGGTGATAAGAACGGTATGGTAAAAGTACCAACACTCAGAAACGTTACTGAAACAGCACCATATTTCCATAATGGACAGATCTGGAGTCTTGCAGAAGCCGTTAAAGAGATGGGACGTACACAGTTAGGAAAAGATATCTCTGATGCAGATACAGCAAAAATGGTGACATTCCTGAAAGCGCTGAAAGGTACCAAACCTGAGATCGTTTACCCTCAACTTCCGGAAAGTACTGCTACTACGCCAAAACCTGAGTTTAACTAATCCAAAAAGTATTTACTTTTAGAGCAAGAATTTCTTTCTTGCTCTAAATCACTTTCTTCTTCTCATACACTTAATACACTGCGATCTATGTACTTTATTTTTTTATAAGTTATATACATTATAATAAACATAAAAAATTATTATAATATGGATAAAAACAATGACCGATAAAAAAATATTTGCGCTTGAATTATGGATATCAGTTCAGCTCATTATATTATTAGTAGCAGCATATTATATATTTAGTTCCAATCATGAAAACGTAGAAGTTTTATTTGTAGGCATAGAGAGTTTACTCATTATGCCAGCAGGGATCATTACAATCTATCTTAATGAGATATTTCATGTGCATCATTACTTTTTAACGCATGAAACATTCTTTTTATTTGTATTCATTAATTGGATTCTCTATAACATTGTTGGATATATTCAATGGTTTGTCATTGTGCCTAAAATGATAGAAAAATGTAAAAAAAATGGATGTTTACTACAATAAAACTACCGCATAAGTATGATGACCTAAAGATCTACCAGGTTTCTTATCTCATCAGCATATAGCAACTCTTTTTCTGCCAATCTGTCTGAAAGAGCAATAATCTCCTTCTTGTGTGTCGTAAAAAGCTTTAATACTTCTTCTTCCTTTTCTGTAATGATCTTACGAACTTCATCATCTATGAGTTTGGCAGTCGCTTCGCTGAAGTCTTTTGGCATAGCCATTTCACGCCCCAAGAAGACATGATCTTCCCCTTTCTGATAGTACACAGGTCCAAGCAACTCACTCATACCCCATTGGCTGACCATATGGGTTGCAAGACTGGTTGCTTCTTTGAGATCATTGGCCGCACCTGAAGAGAGATCACCGAGCAACGTTTGTTCGGCAGCCCTTCCTCCAAGCATGACCCCAATTTTATCGAGAAGATATGTTTTAGGAAAATTTTTAATATCTTTCAAAGGCAGCTGTTCTGTCATTCCCAGTGCCTGTCCTCTAGGTATGATACTCACCTTTTCTATAGGGTCTGCATGTTCGAGCAGGAGTGCTGCAAGTACATGACCACTCTCATGGATAGCTACTCTTTTTTTATCTTTTTCATCCAGAACAAACTCTTGTTCCACACCCATGATAATACGATCACGTGCATACATAAAATCATCTTGTGTCACATGTTTTTGCCCTTCTCTGGCTGCATGCATAGCTGCTTCATTCACTAGATTGGCGAGGTCCGCACCGGAGAAACCGATGGAGATCTTGGCTATCTTTTCCAGATCTATGGAGCTGTCTATCTGCACTTTACGTATATGGATGTTCAGTATTTTTTCGCGTGCTTTGACATCTGGCAAACTCAGTGTTATTTTACGATCAAATCTTCCTGGTCTTAACAGTGCATAATCCAGAACATCTGGACGGTTGGTTGCTGCGATGACCACAACCTGTTCTTCTGATTCAAAACCATCCATTTCAGCTAAAATTTGGTTGAGTGTCTGTTCTTTTTCATCATGTCCTCCCCCTACTCCTGCACCTCTGGCACGTCCTACAGAGTCTATCTCATCAATGAAAATGATCGCAGGGGCTTCTTTTTTAGCATTTTTAAATAGGTCACGTACCCTGGAGGCTCCCACCCCTACGAACATTTCGACAAACTCAGAACCGCTGATGGAAAAGAAAGGTACTTCAGCCTCCCCAGCTACAGCTTTTGCCAAAAGGGTTTTACCTGTACCTGGTGCACCCATCAGTAAAATTCCTCTGGGTATTTTGGCACCTATGCTTTCATACTTTTCAGGATTTTTAAGAAAATCCACAACTTCATAGAGCTCGATCTTTGCGTTTTCTACACCTGCCACGTCATCAAAGGTAATAGATACTTTTTGTTTCTCATATTTTTTGGCAGTGGATTTCATAAAGTCAAATACGCCGCCGCCCATACCGCCTATCTGTTCTTTAATACGTCGCGAACTGTAAAATATAAATCCTAAGAAAACAAAAAGGGGCAATAACATGAAAAACGAAAGCCAAAAGCTGGATTCTTTTTGTGACTTAATATGCATCTCAACCTGATTCTTTTCCAATAATTCTAAGAATGTTTTATCTTCAAAAGGAGGAAGCGTTGTTCTTAGGTAAGTCGATTTTTCACCTAAGCCACCTTTGAGGGTAGCAATAACCTGGTCCCCGTCAATACGAACCTCTTTGATGATATTTTGTTCAATTTTGCTTTTAAATTGATTGTAGGAAATGGTTTGACTCTGTCCTTGGAGGAACATATAATTAAAGAGTTGAAATCCCAGTATCATGATAATGAGAACTACCCATATATTAGGAAAAGGATTGGGTCTGTTCTCTTCTATTGGTTCTTTTTCCATTACTTTCTGCCTTTTAGAAACGATGTGGGTAGTATTATTGTACCAAAATACAGAAAGAGTTGTATATGGATCATATGAGACATATTGAGAATTGCGACTTATTGGCTATAATACGAAAATAATGACAAATAAGAAAATGATAGATGCAGATACGCAAAGCATTTTCCAACAGATATAACACGCAAAAGTATGAAGAAGGCAACCCATGAGTAAACTTGATCTTAGAGAAGCAAAAAACTTTTTACCAACGACCAGAGAAGAGATGGATGCACTAGGATGGAAACAGTGTGACGTGATACTCGTTTCTGGCGATGCCTACATAGACTCCCCGTTCATTGGTGTGGCAACTGTCGGACGTATGCTCGAAAAACTGGGTTATAAAGTCGGGATCATAGGTCAGCCTGATGTAGACAGTGACAGTGATATCAAACGTTTGGGTGAACCGAGACTCTACTGGGGTGTGAGTGGAGGAAGCATTGACTCCATGGTAGCTAACTATACAGCCACAAAGAAGTTTAGAAATTCAGATGACTATACTCCTGGAGGAAAGAATACCAAGCGACCTGACCGCGCAGTACTTGTCTACACAAACCTCATACGCAAGAACTTTAAGGACACCGTACCTGTTGTACTTGGAGGGATAGAAGCGTCACTTAGACGTGTAACGCATTATGACTACTGGTCCAACAAGCTGAGAAAACCCATACTGTTTGACTCTAAAGCAGATATACTCATCTACGGTATGGGAGAACAGGCTATCCGTGACCTTACACAGGCACTTGACAAAGGAAATGACTGGAAAGATATACGCGGTGTCTGTTACATAAGCAAAGAACCTGTGGAGAGCTACCACCAACTTCCTTCACATCAGGAGTGTTTGGATGATAAAGAAAAATACATTGACCTTTTTGATCTTTTTTATGACAACAATGATCCCATCGCTGCAAAAGGTCTTTGCCAAAAAGTAGATACACGCTACTCTATACAAAATCCACCATGCGACTATCTGAGTGAACCGGAAATGGATGAAGTCTCTGCTCTGCCATTTACAAGGGAACTTCATCCTTACCACCGTCCGGAGGGAAAAGTAAAGTGTTTAGAGACCATCAAGTTTTCCATCATGACACATCAGGGATGCTGGGGAGAATGTAACTTCTGTGCCATCGGTGTACACCAGGGACGTACGATCCGTACACGTTCTGAACAGTCCATCGTGAAAGAAGCCAACCAGTTTAAAGAGTACAAAGACTTTAAAGGTATCATCTCAGATCTTGGTGGACCTACAGCAAATATGTACGGTTATGAGTGTAATAAAAAACTAAAACTTGGTACCTGTGATCATCAACGCTGTGTTGATTCAAGACATTTGTGTTCTTCTATGAAACCAGACCATACACGTGTGATAGGCATGATGAAACAGGTACGTAATATAGACGGT
>Ga0210109_1000196_pt1 | contig 11960 bp, 11 predicted proteins | sample China_Bullhead_C_FD_184857 | JGI IMG/M metagenome (GOLD analysis project Ga0210109, IMG submission 184857) | Wetland microbial communities from San Francisco Bay, California, USA, that impact long-term carbon sequestration -... | ecosystem: Environmental > Aquatic > Marine > Wetlands ...
ATTTGTGAAGAGAGTGCAAAACCGATACCTGAGGAGCGATTAAGAGTCAACCCTATTGCCAGAACCAAGGTTTAGTCGATTATTAAAGGGTTGTGTTATAAACAATGATGATTGTTTATTTTGTCTCATGTCAAGCTTAAGTAAATATACTTTAGAGAAAAGGGAGATTTTCAGGTGAAAATTGGTATTCCAAAAGAGATAAAGATCAAGGAATATAGGGTAGGAATGATCCCCTCAGGTGTGAGGTTACTTGTAGAAGGTGGACATAAGGTCTATATCCAAAAGGATGCTGGAGAGAAAAGCGGGTTTTCTAATAACGAGTATAAGCAAGCCGGTGCTGTGATCCTTGAAGATGTCAAAGAGATATTTGAGATCTGTGAAATGATCGTAAAGGTGAAAGAGCCTCAGGCAGAGGAGTATGAACTTTTAAAACCTGGACAAATACTCTTTACATTCCTACATCTTGCTCCCAATAAAAAGTTGACAGAGATACTTCAAGAAAAAAAAGTGATAGCCATAGCCTATGAAACAGTGCAAGAGGCTGGAAGGCTGCCTTTACTTGAGCCAATGAGTCAAATAGCAGGGAAGGTTGCTCCAATGGTTGCAAGCTATTTTCTTTCAATGCATAATAAGGGGATGGGTGTATTGATAGGCGGTTCAACAGGGATACTGCCTTCTAAAGTCTTGATCATTGGCAGTGGAAACGTAGCAAAAAATGCAGCTAAAATTGCTTCAGGTATGGGAGCAGATGTGATTATTATGGGAAGAAATCCACATAGTATGGCAGAAGTTGAAGACTTGATGCCAACAAATGTTGCTACATTTTACTCTAATACCTATAATCTGGAAAAGATCTTACCTACAGTGGATATTGTTATTTGTGCTGTGTATATTACTGGTGAAAAAACACCGCAACTCATTACCAGGAAGATGCTTTCTTACTGTAAAAAAGGGACGGTTTTGGTTGATGTTGCCATTGATCAGGGAGGATGTATAGAGACTTCCAGACCTACAACCCATGATGACCCTGTTTTTGAAGTCGATGGTGTGCTACACTATTGTGTAGCCAATATACCTGGGGATTATCCTCTCACTGCCACACAAGCATTGTCAAATGCAACGATACCCTATGTAAAGAAGATAGCAGATATGGGGTGGAAGAATGCATGTTTAAAAGATGCAGCCATCTACAGCGGTGTGAATGTTGCAGGTGGATTTGTGACTGACGAGGCTGTAGCCAATACACATAAAATGTACTATCATATGTTAAAAGATATAATAGTCAATTGTCCAGAATTTGGAGATACATTATGATAAAACCACTTACCACTGAAAAACTTTATAACCATTGTGACTTAGCATTATTTGATTTTAAAACGACTGCGGAACTGGAAGATCCTAATGAGATCGTAGGACAGAATAGAGCACTCAAAGCCATCAGTTTTGGTATAGGTATCAAAAAAGAAGGATACAACCTTTATGCGATGGGAAAACTTGGCAGCGGAAAACATACAGTGGTAGAAAAGTTTATCCAGAGTCAGGCAAAAGATGAAAAAAAACCAGGGGATTGGTGTTATGTCAATAATTTTGAAGACCCGAGAAAACCGATCTACCTAAAGCTTGAAGCTTCAATGGGAGTACAGCTTAGAAAAGATATGGAAGAGCTGATAGAAGAGTTACAGACTGTCATTCCCTCTATATTTGAAAGTGAAGAGTATCGTATACAAAAACAGGCAATTATAGATAAACTGACCGAAGCTAAAGAGAAATCTCTCCTGGAATTGAAAGAAAGAGCCAAAGAGAATGATATATATATCAACTATACGCCAGCAGGCTATACACTTTCACCTATGAGCGATAAGGGAGAAGTACTTGGAAAAGAAGAATATCAGGCACTAAGTACGCAAGATAAAGAGCATATACAGGAGAAAATACTCACATTTAGGAATGAGCTGGAAAATATCGTTCAAGATATTGTGATAGAGAGTAAAATACAGCAAAAAGAGATCCGAGAACTTGAAAAGAAGATGACCAAAAAAGCTGTAGACACAAGTATTAATGAATTAAAGGGCAAGTATCAAGCTTATGAAAAGGTCGTAGCCTATTTAGAGAGTGTAGAAGAAGATATTATAGATAATTCACAAGATTTTTTAATTTCTGCTCAAAACAATCTTGCAACTATGGGAATGAACTATGCCAAACAAAGTGGTATATTTAACAGATACAATGTAAATGTCATCGTAGCACATAAAGATGAAGAGGGTGCTCCTATCATTTATGAGAATAATCCAACCTACACAAATTTATTTGGTGAGATCGAGCACATTGCTCAAATGGGGACACTTTTGACCGATTTCAATCTGATCAAAGCCGGAGCATTGCATAAAGCGAATGGAGGATATCTGATATTAGACGCTTCAAAGGTATTAATGCAGCCTTTTGTCTGGGAAGGACTTAAAAGAATGCTGAAATCATCAAAGATCCGTATAGAGCCACTTGCACGTTCATTGAGTTTGATTAGTACGCTTTCTTTGGAGCCTGAGACCATTGCACTGGATATAAAGATCGTACTTATAGGCGATAGATTACTCTATTATATCTTGTATAATTATGATCCTGAGTTTAGGGAACTTTTTAAGATCAATGCCGATTTTGAAAATGAGACAGACAGGAATGATGAAAATATTCAGCTTTATGCCAGAATGATAGGTATGATCGCAAGAGATAATGGCCTTTTACCATTGGATAAACATGCAGTAGCTAAGGTGATCGAATACAGTTCTCGTATGGCAGAGGACAGCCAAAAACTCACCACACATTTGGCAGGGTTGAGTGACCTGATACATGAGGCTGATTTTATCGCTTCACAAGAAGATATGGATCATATTTCAAAAGTACAGATAGATCAGGCCATTATGGAAAAGATTGAAAGATCAGACAGGATCAAAGATAAGATGTATGAAGCGATCCAGAGAGGAACCATACTAATAGAGACAGAAGGGTCTGCCATAGGTCAGATCAATGGTGTTGCTGTACTTGATCTTGGAAATTTTTCCTTCGGTAATCCTTCAAAGATCACAGCACTCACTCGATTGGGTAAAGGCGGCGTGATAAATATAGAAAGAGAAGCAAAGCTCAGCGGTCCGACCCATGATAAGGGGATGATGATCCTTTCATCTTATTTGGCGGCTACCTATGCGAAAGATTTCCCTTTAAGCATAACTGCAACACTGGTTTTTGAACAATCCTACGGAAAAATTGATGGGGACAGTGCCTCATGTGCAGAACTCTTTGCCTTACTCTCTTCATTAAGTGATGTAGCGCTTGATCAGTCCATTGCAGTGACCGGTTCAGTCAATCAAAATGGTCAGGTTCAGGCAGTAGGGGGGATCAATGAAAAAATAGAAGGTATTTATGATATCTGTAGTTTGGTAAATGGTAAAAAAACACATGGTATTATCATTCCTGCATCCAATGTCAAGCATTTGATGTTGAAAGAAGAAGTGTTGGAAGCAGTAAAAAATGATACCTTTAAGATCTATGCTATTGAGAGTGTGAATGAAGGCTTGGAGATCCTCACAGGTAAAGTAAGCGGTACAAAAGATGCAAACGGTCATTTCCCAAAAGAGAGTATCAATTACCTTGTAGAAGAGAAGTTGAAGCTTTTTGCAAATAAGAGCAAACAAAAAAAGATATGAGAAACGTATGATCATCTGTAGCTGTATCCTCCATCTGGAGCTGCCTTATGTCCAATCACTCAAAGGACGCAGAAGTGTCACCAACAGTATGAAAGAGAAGCTAAAAGCATTTAATGTCTCTGTAATGGATATAAGCGGTGAGTATGCTAAAGAGGCTGATATTGCTTTTGTTTTTCTCTCTCCAAACGCTCTTAAATCCACACAATATCGTGAAAAGATCGAACAAATGCTTGAGAGGAATTTCTCAGAATATCACTTTGAACTGGAGTATGAAGAGATTTGAATTCACGAATAAATTTCAAAGCTTTATAAGAGGATGATGTGATGAAAAATATACAATATCATGATTAAGAAATGAAAGTTTCACTCTTTGCAATTGCAAAAGTAGTTTTAGTCGGACTACTTTCCATCTTTTTGATACTTTTCTTAGTCTTTGGTAGCTGGGTACTTTGGGAGCGAAACCGTGATGCACTGGCAGGCATCGATTTTTACTCTGGTAAAGTTGAACTCTCTCATGATACTAGCTACAACCTATCATTTGATGAGATTCCTGAACGGACATACCGCCATATTGCTTTGACAACGGAACACCTGGGAAATATCAAAGCAATTATTTCTGAGCCGACAGTTATTCCTAAGGAAGGGATTCCTGTTGTCATTATTTTAGGTGGTCTTGAAGTAGATGCAGATATTTTTAGACTCATACACGATCCGGGAGAAAATATTTATGTCATCTTTAAATATCCGTACACACCGGAGTATTGGTATGAAGGCACACCAATTGTTGAGATCCCCGTGATTAGAAAATCGATGTTGAAAGTACCATCTCAAGTGCTGGCCTTACATAAATGGGTGTCTAAACAACCTTGGACAGAGAAAGGACGTGTTACATTTGCAGGTTTTAGCTTTGGTGCGATGTTTTTACCAGCGATCTACCATCTGGCTGACAGCCATAATGAAGTACTAAATCCAGGTGTTATCGCCTATGCAGGTGCAGACATATCTGATCTTCTCTACACAAATATGGATAAAATTGATTCACCATGGCGATCAATTGGTGCATTACTTGGTGAAACTGCTATCTATAGTATAGAACCGGCACGTCATCTACCCTATATGAACAATGAATTTCTTCTCATCAATGGTACAAGAGATCATCAGGTTTCAACATACAGTTGGGAAAAGCTACATCGATTGACATCACAACCTAAAACGGTTGTGATTCTTGATGAAGGGCATATGCATCCCCGTAAACCCGAATTGACTAAAAAATTGGTAAAGATCAGTAGAGAGTGGCTGAGGGAAAGAGGACTGATCAATTAGCAGACAGTAAATTCTGTAAAGACTAGTAGATGATTTGGATAATCTTTTGCCCCATATGATGTTTTGAATAAGAGTTCTCATTTGGTATGCTCAGAACTATGAAAGTAGTAAAGAAAAACACCTATCCCTGTAAGAAACCCTATGAGGAATAAATACCATGGAAAGTGGATTGGGAGACTCTGATCAATCACAGATAGCCCAGGGATGATGAATGAAATGATAATGAGCAGTGCTGCGATAAGCTCAAACAGTATAAAGTATTTGCCAAATTGAAAAAAATGATTTTGATGGTTGCGTATCAGTATGGCCATACCAGAATAGATGAATCCGAGAGATACAAGGACCGGTGCCGAGACGGGCCCAATCCAAGGTGAAGGGATTAAAAAGAGAATATCCCACGTGTTCATACTTTCTGGCCAATGAAGAAGCAGTTTTAAAAAAATATAGTAGAAAATATCCCATAGGCCAAACAGTACGAAAAAAACTGCGAATCGACTTTGCAGTCTCTTGTATGCTAGACATGCAGTTGCCCAGAGTATGAGTAATGTTGCTGCTTCACGAAGTACTTCGGTCAACATTATACGATTTTGCATATTGACCAAAGGAAATGCAAAACCTTCAGGATAATATATTTCCCGCAGATAAACAACGACAGCAGCCTCCATATATCCAAAGACTACACCCCATACTATCAACCATAAGAGATGTTTTAACATCATCATCCTTTATTTGTTAAGACTCTAATACCTGATCCAAATATTTCTTCATACGTCGGTAATGATCACCACGCCAGTAGATACGATCACATTTAGGACAGTATTCAAAATAATTAAAATACTTTTTGACCTTTTCAGGCAGACGTTCTATAATCTTTTCCTTGTCAATCATTTGTAGTGGAGTGTTGCAGACAATACATCGGCTGAAGGAAGCAGGGTGTTCTTTTAACTTATACAAGTCTATCAGTAATTTTAGCTGTGCTTGGGTCTCTTTAGGCTCTAAAAAAAATACAGGAGCATTTTTACGTTGAGAAAGGCAACGGTCTCTGGTAAGAATAGTGCGATCCTCATTTTTTGCTAGTTGAAGCAGCGCATCATCTTCTATATGTGGAAAGTAAAGCGTGTCAATACCCATAAGTCGAAGAAATTTTGCCAGCTTTCCAAGATGGCAATCAGCGATGAACTTTATGCTGTTATTTTTAGCAAAATTATGGGAATACTGCATTACTTGCGAGGTGTTTCCTCTACGCTAGGTGACCATTTTGAAAGATCCGTTGGCACATCATCCAGTTCATTTTTGAGTTGATCCCATGCTGCATAGTCAGTATCAAAAGCAGCTACATCTTCTGCAGCCAGTTCTGCACTGGCATATTCACCAAGCAGTTCTTCTCCCATCCAGAGTTGATAAAGCAAATGGCTCATCTGCCGTATTTCAAAGGTTCCAATGTTCGTATTATAAATATAATTTTTCATCTAAGATCTCCACAACTTTATTTAAAGGAACGCATCTAAATACTTAAAATCATACATGATCTTTAGAGGTACCTTGATTTTATTTTAGCACAAAAATAATACTCTACACTAAATAATCGGTAAAAACACCATTGACATCCCAGTCAAATAGCTTCTTTTGCCGCTCAGTTTTATTGACCGTAAACACATTGACAAAAAAGCCTGCTTCTCTTAATGAGAACACAATTTTTTGGTTGGTGATCTTATCATCAGGATGATAGGCATCCACTTGCAAAGTATGAAGATAATCGATGAGATTGTCTGGATGTTTATGTGTTTGTAAAGCGGCAGTGGGAATCTGTAGAGAGAGTTTTTTGCATATGGGAAGATAATGATGATAAAAGGATGAAAGAAGCACTAAATGCTCGGTTTGTGTTTTTTTAATCATATCGATAATAATTTTAACAACCATATCATCTGCAAAAGTGTTTGACATATCTTTGATCTCAACATTTAAAAAAAGATGCTGCTTTTTTGCAAAGAGGAGTGCTTTTCCCAAAGTAAGAATCGGTTCATATTTGAGATTGAACCAACTACCAAAATCGAGGCTTTGAAGTTCCTTCAGTGTGAAATCAGAGACTCTCCATGGCGTACGATCTTTAAATTTTTCTATGTTTGAGACATCACTGGTTCGACTAAGCGTATCATCATGGATGATCACAGGTACCAAATCTTTTGTAAGCTGTACATCAATTTCGATAAAGTCACATTTACTGATACATGACCTAATTGCACTTAATGTATTTTCCGGCTTTTGTGAGCGATCACCCCGATGTGCTGCGATAAGATTTGGCTTATTAAAAAGTTCTAGAAAATTCATAATCTCTATTTTATCCAAAATAGGTCATGATGTAGCTATGAAAAAAAGTACAAACAGAAGCATATACGCATGGGCATTTTATGATTGGGCAAATTCTGCATATGTCACAACCATCATAGCAGGTTTTTTTCCCATTTTTTTCAAAGGGTACTTTAGTGCAAATGTTGATGTTACAGTCAGTACAGCACAACTTGGTTTTGCCAATTCGGTTTCGAGTTTGTTCATTGTAATTATCGCTCCATTACTTGGAGCCATAGCTGATGCAGGTGGGTTGAAAAAGAGATTTTTGTTTCTTTTCGCCTATCTTGGGATCTTAATGAGTGCAGCACTCTCTTTTGTTGATAAGGGTGCCTGGGAGGCAGCAGTATTTGTTTATGCACTTGGAAATATAGGCTTTATGGGCTCAAACATCTTTTATGATGCACTTTTACCGTCAGTGGCTAAAGAAAAAAAGGTAGATTTCGTTTCGGGACTTGGATTTGCATTAGGATATCTTGGAGGGGGAATACTTTTTTCACTTAATATATGGATTTATAAGGATCCTTCTTTTTTCGGACTTAGCAGTAGTATAGAGGCTGTACAGGTATCTTTTATTTCTGTTGCTTTGTGGTGGATGCTTTTTTCTCTGCCCCTGTTTTTATTTGTTGAAGAAAAGAAACCTGTAAAAGATAAAAGAACGGTTCAAATCATAGTTGAGGGATACCGTAGAGTTTCTGAGACGATTAGAAAGATCAAACATCTCAAAGGACTGCTACTTTTTTTGATGGCTTATTGGCTATATATAGATGGTGTAGATACAATTATAAGGATGGCAGTCGATTATGGAATGGCCATAGGGTTAGATGCAAAGAGCTTGGTTCTATCACTTTTGATCGTACAGTTTGTCGGTTTCCCTGCAACACTTGTTTTTGCCAAACTGGCCCAAAATTGGGATACGAAAAAAGCGATCCTTTTGGCGATCTGTATTTATCTTATTATCACATTCTGGGCAGCATTCATGGACGAGATCTATGAATTTTATATATTGGCAACAATGATTGCATTGGTGCAGGGAGGTATTCAGGCGTTGAGCCGCTCATATTATACAAAGATGATACCAGATGAATATGCGGCCGAGTTTTTTGGATTTTATAATTTTTTGGGGAAAACTGCCGCGATCTTAGGACCATTTTTGATCGGGATGGTTGCTTTGATCACTGAGAATTCCAGAGTAGGTATCGCTTCTGTGGCTATCTTTTTTATCCTAGGTGCAATACTGCTTATGAAAGTGGATGCAAACAAAGCTGCAGATGAAGTGCGCACCAGATTTAGCTGATCAACTGTGCAGAGGATGTTCGATCATCTCTTGATGTATGGCCTTTTTGACTTTGCTTACAAGCTCATCATAGCTTAGTCCTTTTGGATAGATGGGATCTAGGTATTTGATGATGATAGGTGCAGGTCTTGGAAAAAGTTTACCTGCGGGCATCGCTTCAAATGTGCCATCCAGTACAACTGGCACCACAGGAATATCAAGTTCGATTGAAAGGATCGCAAAAAATTTTTTAAACTCTAAAAGTTCTCTGTCTCGTGACCTTGCACCTTCTGGAAATACAACAAGATTTTGTCCGCTTTTTAATGGAAGGGTACTTTTTTGCATTGAAGCTTTAAGATCACTGTTGACATTGATAAGAATAGTTTGAGAGTTTTGTATGATCGGCCGCATGATCTTTGTACCAAATACTGCCTGATAAGCTAGAAAAAATGTTTTTTTCAAAACATCATAGGGCAAAGCAGCAGCAAGTATAAAACCATCGAGCATACTCTGATGACTTGGTGCAATGATACATGGTTCTTTTGGAAAGTTTTCAAAGCCTGAGACCTTGAGTGAAAAATAAAGTTTATACAAAGGTAAGAAAAGCGTTTTATATATCATAATGGGTAGAGGAGAGTAGTTAAGATCAAAGCTGATCTTTTCGTTTAATATAGTCTTCCAGTTTATATCGCTAATGGTGATTTTTTGTTTATGTTCATTGACATACTTGCAAAGTGCATCCAGTATCAACATTTGTGAAAACTGTGCTTCATCAATATATACACCGAAACTTTTCTCTATGAAAGTAAAAAGCTCAATATAGTTCAGTGAGTCAAGGTGAAGATCTAGTTCAAGATGTGATGAGGGTGTGATGGACTCGGCAGTAAGTGTAGAGAGAAAAATCTTGATACTTTGGTAGACTTTATCTTTAGGCTCATACTCCAGATTTTTACTGAGTAATGCTTGTTCTTTGATGAACTTTTTAAGTTCAGATCTTTTCACTTCTCCTTTGTCATTCTTTGGAAGAGGTGTTTGTACGATTTGGTAGCCTTTGATTTTTTGCTCTTTTGGAGCTTGCATGTTATAGAGTTCTACAGCATACCACCTGATCTCATTTTCAAGACGTATGATCTTACGGTCTTTAGCTTTCTGAAAGTTCGGATAGATGAGTGCAAAGAGTTGTTTGTTGTGCATAAAGACTGCAACCTCTTTGACAACATTTGATAATTTCAGGATAGTTCTTTCAATCTTAAGAATGTTAATTTCTTTATGATTATTCATATCAATAGTATACCTGTTTTTTTGAATTAGTATACTTGACATTGATTTTGCTTATTGGGTATTATAGAATTTAGTTATCTTTAATACTGGATGAAAGGTGTATAAGGTGAAACGCTTACTTTTTTTCTTACTTATAACATTTTTACCACTTTTAGCAAATACTTCTACAGTCATAAAATTAGAGATGCAAGGTACTATTGGCCCTGCAAGCAGCGATTATCTCAAGCAGGGAATGGAATCTGCTTTACAGCATAACGCTCAGATGATATTGATTGAATTAGACACTCCTGGAGGTCTCTCCAGCTCTATGCGAGAGATGATACAGGTGATTACGAACAGTACTTTACCTGTTATCATTTATGTCTCTCCCAAAGGTGCAAGAGCTGCAAGTGCAGGTACTTATCTTCTTTATGCTTCCCATGTGGCAGCCATGGCGCCTGGAACCAACCTTGGTGCCGCTACTCCAGTCAGCCTAATGCCCACACCTATGATTGCAGATTCAAATGCAACTACGCCTGCTGCACTTGAAAAAAAAGCGATCAATGATGCCATGGCTTACATCAAAAGCCTGGCTGAATTGAATGAGCGTAATATCACATGGGCTGTAGAAGCAGTGAAAGAGGCAAAAAGTATTTCTGCTAAAGATGCATTAAGCTATGGTGTTATTGATCTGATGGCTAATAATACCAATGAGCTTTTGAGTAAACTTGAAGGTAGACGTGTGACTGTATCTGATAAGAATATCACACTTAGTACAAAAGATGCGGTAATTCTGACCTTTGAAGCTGACTGGAAAACCCAATTTCTAGCAACTATTACTGATCCAAATATCGCATATATACTTCTCATCATAGCAATATATGGCATCTTTTTTGAGTTGATGAATCCAGGTGCCATATTCCCCGGAGTGATAGGAGTCATATCAGGTGTGATTTCATTGTATGCATTAAATATGCTTCCTTTTAATTATGCGGGATTACTGCTGATACTCTTGGGTATTGCTTTTATGATTGCTGAAGTGGTGATCACAGGATTTGGTATTTTAGGGATTGGCGGAGTGGCTGCTTTTGCCTTTGGCTCACTGCTTCTTTTTGATGCCGATACACTGGGAAGTGGCGTTTCCATTCCGCTTATCATAGCCTTCTCCTTGGTGAGTCTGGTTTTTTTCATCTTTGTGATACGGTTCCTTATTAAATCCAGATCTGTCAAAATAGTAACTGGTGCAGATGAGATGATCGGTTCCACTGCTGAAGTCCTTGCATCATCAGACAAAGGATATCGTGTCCGTTGCCATGGTGAAGTATGGTATGCTGAATCTAATAGTGACCTGGAGATCGGTCAGAAAGTGCGTGTGGAGAGTCTATCAGGATTGGTTCTCCACGTCAATCCAATAAAGGAGTAATTTATGTTACCTATACTACCAATGACCACTGTTTATATCGTGATGATATTGATCATTTTTTTGGCATCTGCCATTCGTATTTTACGTGAGTATGAGCGCGCAGTGGTTTTTACACTTGGCCGTTTTACCGGAGTGAAAGGCCCAGGGCTTATTATTTTGATACCGTTTATACAGAGAATGGAACGGGTGGACCTGCGTATCATTGTTTTGGATGTACCGGAGCAAGATGTTATTTCTCATGATAATGTTTCTGTGAGTGTGAATGCAGTAGTCTACTTTCGTGTTGTTGATCCTGAAAAAGCGATCATACAGGTAGAGAATTTTTATGCTGCAACCAGTCAGCTTGCACAGACAACTCTACGTTCCGTCCTGGGGCGACATGAACTGGATGAAATGCTTGCAGAACGGGAACAATTGAACTACGATATACAGGAGATACTTGATAAACAGACAGATACCTGGGGGATCAAGATCTCCAATGTAGAGATCAAGCATGTAGACCTTAATGAAAGCATGGTTCGTGCCATTGCTAAACAGGCGGAAGCGGAACGTGAACGTCGTGCGAAAGTGATCAATGCAAAAGGAGAACTTGAAGCAAGTAAAAACCTTGTTGAAGCGGCTAAAATTCTTAGCG
>Ga0210109_1000200_pt1 | contig 11887 bp, 12 predicted proteins | sample China_Bullhead_C_FD_184857 | JGI IMG/M metagenome (GOLD analysis project Ga0210109, IMG submission 184857) | Wetland microbial communities from San Francisco Bay, California, USA, that impact long-term carbon sequestration -... | ecosystem: Environmental > Aquatic > Marine > Wetlands ...
CTGACGATAGGAGCAAACACCTCCTCACAAATGATCTTCATATCATCTGTTACATCCGCCATCACTGTTGGAGGGAATATGCCATCTACCTCTTCACCGCCGGCAATGACTTTTGCACCTTCATCCTTAGCTGATCCGATCCATGAATTTGCTCTTTGTCTGGACTCATCATCTATCAGTGGTCCCATAAATGTATCTTCTTCGTAAGGTGAACCCACTTTAAGTTTTTTTGTCTCTTGTGCTATCAATTCTGCAAACACATCATAAACCTCTTCATTCACATAGATACGCTGCAGAGAGATACACACTTGTCCAGAGTTGTAAAAAGCACCAAAAGCACAACGTGCTGCTGCAAGCGCAAGATCTGCACTTTTATCTATGTAGGTTGCAGCATTACCGCCCAGTTCAAGACTTACCTTCTTGATCCCCGCCTGTTTGGTAATAATGTTTCCTACAGGCACTGAACCTGTAAAACTGATGACCCTTGGTATATCACTTTGTACCAGGGTTGAACCTACTTCAGCGTCACCATATACCACAGAAAGCGCATCTTTAATAGCATATTGGGAATCTACAAAAAGCTTTGCAAACATATACGCTGTCATGGGTGCTTCAGGTGTAGGTTTCAGTACCACTGTATTTCCTGCTCCTAATGCCGGAGCTATCTTGTGTGCCACAAGGTTAAGAGGAAAATTAAACGGTGTGATACACGCAACAACCCCTACAGGTTCTCGCTTGAAATATGCCAGTGTTTTCTTACCGCTGGGCATAATGTCTGTAGGAAGTGTTTCTCCGGAAAGATTTGCAAGTTCCATTGCAGTGATCTTGATCGTTTCTACACATCGCTCTACCTCAACACGTGAGAACGCGATGGGTTTTGCTACTTCTTTAGCCAACATCAAAGCAAAGGCTTCTTTCTCTTCACTAAGTCTTTTAGCCACATCCTCTAACCATAAAATACGCTGAGACAATGGCGACCTGGCTGCTGCTTTACTTGCAGCTTTGGCAATATTGAGTGCTTTAAGCGTATCTTCCGCATCACAAACCGGTGCAGAGCTTACAACCATACTATCAAAAGGACTCTTACGTTCCTGTTGTACTTCTTTATTTTCTTCCGTAGAACCAAAAAAGATTTTTGCTTGGGCTATATTAGACATGAGATGTACCTTCTTTCTAAAATTATTTGATTATAGCAAATTGGGGATAAAAGGTAATGGAGTTTTTATATATTTATCTCCTGTGATGGAGAGAAGCAGCATCACCGTCACTTTTGATGACTCATAGGAAGCACCGTACATGACCTTTCTTCATACGATACATCCCGTTTTGAATTTGGTTGAGTTACGAGACTCTATTAAAAAGTTTCAGATCGCTCATGCAATAGTTTATCTTTTGGAGAGAAAACTATAGACTCCCAAGGATATAATGATCAGTGCAATACCCAGAATGAGATAGAGTGCATGTATCATCTGCGAGTAATCATGTAAAGCGATCTTAAATACGACCATCAATGCTTCAATAGAAAGTGCAATAATAATGGCGATAGAAAACTTTGTTAAGACATTCGCATCTTCATCTACTTTGCTATAATTTTTGAAAAAAACCTCTCTTTCCAATATGGTTTTGGCCAGGTCAAAGATAGCAAGCCCCAAAGTGAGTGCAACGATAGGTTTAAAGAGTGAATCAAGAGAGAAGTTTCCTTCCAAAAAGATACTTGCAGCATATCCAAGCAGTGCATAGATAATGGCAAAAAATGCAAAGGCCATGAGTGAAAAACCTACTGCTTTATAAAAGAACTTTGTAAAATTATTGAACGCCGGATTTAGTTCTACCAGACCCAGTCTTCCAAGCAATCCTGAAAGTTTAAAATCAATAAAGACATACTGATCCTCTTCTTTTTTCATCACTGTAATACAAGTATGCCCCGTTGCAGAACTGATATAGGGAGTACTGATGGAAAACTCTTCATCTTTTTGCATCACTTTTGTACTCATATAAGACCTGTTCTTACCTGCCTCGGATACATCTACTTTATTTCTAGAAATATTGGGAGAAGTTTGATTAAAGTCCTTATCAGTGATATACAGTAGTTCCATTGAAGGAAATGTTTGAAATGTCTTTTTATAATTCTTTGATCTCTCTGTTAAAATCGATCCAATGTTTTTTAACGTTGTCATAATAAACTTTTCAATATCTTCCTGATTTTCTTGATACACTTCAATAAATTCTTTCATTATCTATCCTCTCTATGTCGCTGTATATTCATTATACAAGTATACCATGAGAATCATCATATGGGATGTAACTTCTGTATAGTTATTGCTCAGTATCATATGATTAGCAGGATGAATCATTCAATGTCCAGTCTAGATACGCACTATTTCAGATAAAAATTATGCCTGTTTATAGGGTAAAGATGAATGACCATCAAACATCACAAATACCTCTAGGTTAGATAACCCACTATTAACAACAATTTAGTTAAAATAATTCATTAATTTTGACTACCTTTGGGTAGATCTTGGAGCAGAACATAATGAACAAATCAAAATACATCTGGATGGATGGCGAATTTACACCTTGGGATGATGCCAAGGTACATATACTTACACATACACTACATTATGGAAATGGTGCCATAGAGGGGACTAAAGCCTACAAAACAGTTGATGGAAGATGTGCTATCTTTAAACTGAAAGAACATACACAAAGACTTCTTAACTCATCAAAGATGACACTGATGGATGTACCATACACAGCAGAAGAATTGAATGCTGCACAAGTAGAACTTTTACAGAAGAATGAACTTTTTGATGGTGCCTATATCAGACCATTGGTTTATCTTGGATATGGTGTTATGGGCCTTTACCATAAGGACTGTCCTGTAAATGTTGCTATCTCTGCATGGGAATGGGGAGCTTATCTTGGAGAAGAAGGTCTTAAGAAGGGTGTTCGTGTAAAGATCACTTCTGTGACAAGAACACCTAATACCTCTGGTATGGGTAAAGCCAAAGCCGTAGCAAACTATCTTAACTCTCAAATGGCGAAATTTGAAGCTGTGGAAGCGGGTTATGATGAAGCATTGCTCAGAGATGACCATGGGTATATCGCTGAAGCATCGGGTGCAGCTTTCTTTATGGTAAGAGATGGTGTACTTATCTCTCCTCCTAGTGACAATTCACTGGAGTCGATTACACAGCAGACTGTTATTGATCTAGCACATGACATGGGTATCAAGGTAGAAAGACGCCGTATTACACGTGAAGAGGTATACATCGCCGATGAAGCCTTCTTTACAGGAACCGCTGCCGAGGTCACACCGATCCGTGAAGTGGATGCTCGTATCATCGGTGAAGGTGCAAGAGGACCTATGACAGAAAAATTACAAACAGCCTATTTTGATGTGGTTGCAGGTAAAAACCCTGACTATATTAAATATTTAACCTATATAAACTAAGGATCATACATGCCAGCAGACATGAACGACTATTTTAAAAAGAAAAAACCGAGTAATAACTCAATGAACAACGATAATAACAGCGGTGGTGGGAACAACTTTAATAACCCGCTTAGTGGTATGGGGAAAGGTGCACCTTGGATGTTTATCATCGTTATTTTAGGATTTGCACTTTTTGTACTTAAACCTTTTACGATCATCAACTCCGGTGAAGTAGGGATCAAGATCAACACTGGTAAATTTGAACAGGAACCTCTTGGAGCCGGACTGCATTTTTTTATCCCTGTGCTTCAAAAGATCATCCCTGTCAATACACGTATCAGAATGATCACATACTCTGATGTAAGAACAGGGGAACTGGGTGATGCATACAGAAATCTTGAAGGTGGGCTCAAAAGAAACCCTGCTATTACCGTACTTGATAAAAGAGGTCTGACTGTCAATATCGATATTGCAGTACAGTACAGACTTAAGGCAGAAACTGCACCGGCAACCATTGAAAAATGGGGTACAAGCTGGGAAGAAAAGATCATCAACTCTAAAGTGCGTGAAGTCGTACGTGATGTTGTAGGTCAATATACAGCAGAACAACTTCCTGAAATGCGTAACCAAATTGCAGCAGCGATCGAAGTAAAAGTAAAAGAGAGTGTAGATGCACTTCTTAATCAACCTGTAATCCTTGAATCTGTTGAACTTAGAACCATTAACCTTCCTACAAAGATCAAAGATCAGATTGAAAGAGTTCAGATAGCTAAACAAGATGTAACCATCGCAGAACAAGAGAAAGAAAAAGCAAAACAACAAGCGCAAAGAGCAGCAGAAGTTGCACGTGGTGAAGCAGAAAGAAACCGTATTGAAGCACAAGGTGAAGCCGATAAGATCCGTATCGAAGCGGAAGAGCAGGCTAAAGCCAATAGACTGATCTCAGATTCACTGACACCACAACTCATTGAGTTGGAGCAGATCAAGACACAGGCGAAATTTAACGAAGCACTCAAAGTGAACAAAGATGCTCAGATCTTCCTTACACCTGGTGGTGCTGTACCAAACATCTGGGTAGATGCAAAAGGTAAAGACAAGCAACGCTTGATGGGACAACAATAACCCATAAAGTATGGTGGAAACCCCACCATATGTCTCACTACTTCATTTTCCTCTATTCCATCATTGCGATTGTACTATATCGCATCATGCCACTGTACTAAAGTGAGTCTATACCCCTCTTCAACAGGTAATACTTCATGCGAAAAATAGGGGTTGCTGGGGAAAATGATCATATCACCAGCTTCTGGTTGGATCTTAACAGCTTCTCCATCTTTATCATAGAGATAATTAAACATCAATTCCCCACCAGAAAAACTCAGGGATTTTCCATCCACTTGACTCACGTGACTTGTGGCAAACAATACGGTTGAAAGTTTTCTCTGTGGTGCTACTACTTTGAATCCTATTGTTTGTTCATCTTTATCTATGATTTCACTTGAATCATCCGCATGCTTAACATAGAAAAATCCTTTTTTGTATTCCAGTACCTGTACATCGGTTGAGAGAGTGAGCGCAATATTGAAATATGCTTCTATCACAGGTTTATACTTCATAAATTGTTCAGCATAGTAGTTTTGATAGAATGGTTCTAATTCATAAATATTGGTCTTCCGATACTCTTCTACGATATCAGCTTGGACTATACCGCTAAAGACCTCTGTTTTGACCTTTGCTTTTCTCTTTGTTTCCTCATCCTCTTGTACGAGAGAAGCCAGTTCATCACAAGCTTCCTGAGAAAAAAAGTTTTTGATAATGAGATAGGGATAATCTTTATATTGACTGGGTAGAAGTTTATTGTCTATCTCGATATTCTCGAATAAAGGATCACAATAGATATGTGTACTGACCTGCATCATAGCGTATTCACATAAAGTTGAAAGTAGTACATAAAAAGCTCCTTGGCTCTTCTAATTTGTAGTGACATTATAATTCAAAAATCAAACATTTATCCTAAAAGATTTCTTAATTTCATGCTGTGTTTATCTTGACCCATACACTTAAAAAAGCTCTCCCAATGCATACTATAGTTATAATACGAACAAATATTTTCCTGATGGAGATTCTCTTATGCAAATAGATTGGAATAAAACCCCCCTCATCCCTGCTATCGCTCAAGATCATGAGAGCAATGAAGTGCTCATGCTCGCATACATGAACGAAGAAGCGTACAACCTTACGCTCTCTACAGGATATGCCCATTACTTCAGCCGAAGCAAACAACGTATATGGAAAAAAGGTGAAAGTTCCAACCATACCCAAGAAGTAAAAGATGTGCTGCTTGACTGTGATGCAGACACCGTGATACTCAAGATAAAACAAAATGGTGTAGCCTGTCACACGGGACGTAAAAGCTGTTTCTTTACTTCTGTCATACAAGACAAATTAGTCTTAGACCAAGAAGTAGATACGAACGCTATCTACGGTGTCGTAGATACACTGTACCATACGATATTAGAACGTAAAAATACATCATCAGAAGCCAAGTCATGGACTAAAAAACTTTTAGATGATAAAGCCCTCATGCTCTCTAAGATCCGTGAAGAGGCAGACGAAGTATGTGTTGCCATTAACGAAGAGAGTGATGAACAGGTCATCTATGAATCTGCTGACCTGCTTTACCACACACTGGTAGGATTAGGTTATAGAAATATCTCTCCAGACAGGGTCAAACAAGAATTAGCAAGAAGATTTGGATTGAGTGGTATAGAAGAAAAAGAGGGACGAAAAAAGTAAGAGTGCAAATAGCTTCATTTACACTCTTTCCAAAATAGACTTAGCAGCCTCCGGCGCACCCTGGGCTCTCTGCATTCCCACCTGCAAAATAGTTTCCATCAAAGCTTACCAAAGAGTAGTTTCTTTCAGTTCCAAGTGACTCTTTTAAGCCTTCGATAGAAAGAAAACCTAGAGAATCAGCATCAATTTTATCGGCGATCTCTTCTGGTGTGAATTTTGTAGAGATCAACTCTAATTTTGTGGGTGTATCAATACCATAACGACATGGATATTTGATCTCAGGAGCGGCAATACGCATATGTACTTCTTTTGCACCTGCCTCTTTAAGCATACGTACGATCTGTTTAGAAGTCGTCCCACGTACCAGTGAGTCGTCAATAATGGCTACTCTTTTTCCTTCTATCAGATGTTTGACCGGAGAGAGCTTCAGTTTGACTTTCAGGTCACGTATCTCCTGTGTTGGCTCAATGAAGGTACGTCCCACATAGTGGTTACGTACGATACCCATCTCAAAAGGAACACCCAGACCATCTGCATAACCCTTGGCAGCAGCTACACCGGAATCAGGTACAGGAAGTACAAGATCTACATCCGCAGGTGTCTCTTTAGCGAGTCTTTTCCCCATTTCCAAACGCATCTCATACACATTTTTCCCGTCGATAATAGAGTCCGGTCTGGCAAAATAGATATATTCAAAAGCACAAGGGTGGAAATCCGGTGCAAAGATCTGTTCTGACACAGGTTCTTTCCCTTCTTCAAAGGTCAGCATCTCTCCAGGTTCTACATCACGTATAAACTCTGCTCCTACCAGATCAAATGCGCATGTTTCAGAAGCTACGATATAGCCACCGTCGTTTAGTTTACCCAGACTGAGAGGACGAATACCAAAACGGTCACGGATCACAAACATTTTAGATCGGCTTTGGATCGCCAAACAGTATGCACCTTCTATCTTTGTCAGCATATCTTTAATACGATCCACCAAAGAATCTTTTTGAGATTTTGCTATAAGGTGAATAATATTTTCCGTATCCATATCTGTTTGAAAAATAGCACCTCTGTCTATCAATTCATCTCTTACTTCATGTTTATTAATAAGATTACCATTATGTACGACCGATATCTCTCCAAGTTTATACTTGGCAAATACAGGCTGTGCATCTCCGGCAGATTCACTTCCTGCTGTTGAATAACGATTATGCCCTACGGCACATCCACCATCTAAATTATCCAATGTTTCTTGTGAAAAAACATCTGATACCATACCACGCTTTTTATACGTAGCGATACGCTTACCATTGGCCACAGAAATACCCGTAGCTTCTTGGCCACGATGTTGCATGGAAAAGAGCGAATAATACGCTACTGTGGAAGCTTTTTTTGCACCGAACACACCGACTATTGCACACATATTAAATTCCTAAACAATCATTGATAGAGTAAAGACCACTCTTTTGATTTACGATCCATGCCGCTGCACGAATAGCACCTTTTGAAAATGTCTCTCTACTGGTGGCTGTATGGTTAAGCTCTAGAAACTCACCATCATTATAAAAACCAACCGTATGTCGTCCTACTATATCACCACCACGAAGCGCCATCACAGCGATCTCGTCTTTAGATCTTGCTCCGATCTGACCATCTCTTCCCGATACACGTACAGCATCAAGATCCAAGCCTCTGCCTTTCGCGGCAAACTCACCCAACGTTAAAGCAGTACCGCTTGGCGCATCCACTTTATGTCTATGGTGCTGTTCCACGATCTCGATATCAAAATCTACCAGTGTAGCTGCCACTTGCTCAACCAATTGTTTAAGCAACGCAATTCCTGCTGACATATTTGACGCATAAAGTACCGGCATCTCTTTTGAAGCTTCAGTGAGAAGATTTTGCTGATGTTGCGTAAATCCTGTTGTTGCGATAACAAGTGCTGTAGGGTTTTTTAAAGCCTCTTCACAAAGTTCCTGTGTTGCTGCAGGTGCTGAAAAATCTATCACTACATCACAATTTTCAAGCACTGCTTTCATACTGTTGGTGACCAACACATCAGAAGGCACATCCATTTTTAACTCATCAAAAACATGTAAAACACTCAGCTCCAGTACCTCATGCTCCAAAACATTTTTAATCAGGTGTGCACCCATTCTACCTGTACTACCTACTATACCGACTTTTGCCATCTACTGTTGCTCCTGTATATATGAAATTACTTGAAGTGCTGCTACTGCACCGTCACCTGCTGCTGAAACCACTTGCTTGGGTGCTTCTATACGTATATCTCCTGCTGCATAAAGCCCTTCTAATGATGTTCTCATCTTTAGATCTACGATCACCTGTCCACAGCCATTCGTCTTACAAATGAAATCACCCTTCTCATCTTTCAGTACCGAGTTGTTTACATTATGTCCTACAAAAACAAAAAGTCCTGTATTGTCCATATGTGTGATAGTCCCATCACTGTTTTTAATGTTCACCCCTGTGACACCCATAGCATCTCCAACCACTTCATCAATCACAGAGTTGCTGATAAGATGTATATTCTCTTTTCTCATCACTCTGTCTACAGTCGAGGGGGCTGCTCTAAATGTATCTCTTCGGTGTACCACATAGACATCTGAACAAATATTGGAAAGGTAAAATGCTTCTTCAAGTGCGGTATCACCCCCGCCAAGTACCGTGACAGGCTTGTCTTTATAAAAGAATCCGTCACAAGTAGCACAAGTGCTCACACCTTTTCCAAAGTATTCATCTTCGCCTTTAACACCGGCCTTTTTAGGTGTAGAACCTGTACAAACGATCACCGTCATCGCTTCGACACTCTCTCCACCTTCAAGTGTAACGGTAAAGTGTTCACCTGTTTTTGCCACACTTTCTACTTTCTTCATCTCATGCTTAAGGCCAAAGTGAAAACACTGCTTTTGCCACGTGTCCATAAAATCCATACCTGTTTTATCGTGTTCAAAAAATCCAGGGTAATTCTCTATCTCAGAACTCTGTGTGATCTGCCCGCCAGGCATACCTGTCTCAAACAGTGTAACATTTTTAAGCCCACCACGTGTCGTGTATAGTCCGGCTGTAAGTCCAGCCGGGCCTCCACCAATGATTGCGCAATCTAACATTTTGAATCCTTGAAAAAGTAAAATACTTAATCAAATACTAACTATTATACTATGAAAATACTTGGTTAAAAATTTTAGAAGATTTTATCTAAATATAGATATGAAAGAAGTTTTATAAGAGGGGATCTCCCTCTTATAGGCATAACTTACAGTTGTGCGTTGATTTTTTCAGCAAATGCATCTTTAGAAGCTGCACCAACCATTTGGTCTACCAACTCACCGTCTTTAAAGAAAAGAATCGCTGGGATAGATCTGATACCATATTTTACTGCGATATCTTGTTGCTCGTCTGTATTGACTTTACAGATAGTCGCTTTACCGTCAAAATCTTCTGCAAGCTCTTCGATCACTGGAGCGATCATTCTACAAGGTCCACACCATGGAGCCCAAAAGTCTACCATTGTTACACCTTCAGCGATAGTCGCATCAAAATTTTCACCTGTTAAATCTACATATTTTGCCATATTGAATTCCTTTAAATTTTATATAAATAGTATAACCTAATTTCTTATAAAAACTATTGTTATAGCTTATATTTTTTAAAATTATCTATCTTTTGTCCTAATTATATACAATTAGGATAAAAATTCTCTTATTATACTTCTTCCAGCCTGATCTCTGGATATTGGGAAGAGCGTGTGCCTTCTACAGCCATCGTCTTCTCTCCTTTGACAGTATACACAAATGATATTTTTGCTTGATCTGTATTGTTCTTATTGGCCCTATGCAGCAGTAAAGAATGGAAAATAATCACATCGCCTTTTTTAAGTGTCGTAGATACTTTTTTCGCTATCAGTGCAGCATTTTCTTCCGTGTCCTCTCTAAAATACTCTTTCTCATCAAACTGTTCACGCTTAAATTTTAATGCATGACTCCCCGGTATAAATTCAAGCACACCATTGTCACTGTACTCATCATCCAAAGCCAACCACACGCTCACCAAATTGTCATTAGTATAACGCCAATATCTTCTGTCTTGATGCCAAGCCGTTGCTCTACTGTAATAAGGCATTTTTGTCATGATAGAGTTATGATGGGCAGTAGTGATGACCACTCTGTCATCCAATATCTGTTGCAAAACAGGACGGATCTCGATATCTTCCATCCACTCTTTGAAAAGGATATCCCTATCATACACCTGTCGTAACCTGCGGACGATCATATGCTCTTTATTGGATCTACTAGTATAATCCACTACATCAGTACGATACTCTTTGGATCTTTCATCATATCCTATCTCTGTTTCAATAGGTTCTATTTTATGCTCTAAATGCGCTTTAGCAACATCCAATATCGCGTCACATTTTTCTTGGGACAAAAAATTTCTTAAGACAATAAAACCATTTTGATGAAATTGTTGAAGCTGCTCATCGGAGAGTCTCATATAGGTGCCTTTAAAGTATCATTATGCAGATTATAGCGTAACATTCTCTATAAATTCTACTTCATCATAGCGAATGATCAGTGCATCGATACTAAATGCCGTATCGATGTTTTTTGTTTTCATATAGTAGTGTGCAGAGTTGATGATCTTTCTAAGTTTTGAAGGTGTCACATTATATACAGGATCAAAGTCTGTTTTCCCACTCTTCACTTCTATAAAGTGTAATATATCATCTCGACTGGCGATGATGTCTATCTCGCCAAGCTTTCTTGCAAAATAATTACGCTCCAAGATCACGAAACCTTCCTGCTCTAAAAAACGTGTGCCCAAGGTCTCGCTCTGATTACCGAAATTTTTAGGATCTTCTCTTGTCATTTTTATATACCTTAGTACTTTCTCATCTTTGTTGCTTCAAACCCCTATTGATGATCAAGTATAGAACAAAAGAAAAATAGAAGAGAAAAGTATGTCATATTGACAGTTTTTTAGCAAATCCAAAACCTTATAAATTTATATATTTTATAAGGTTTTAAAGCAAGAAATTAAGAGTGTTGACCGTCATTAACCGATAGGATTTAATTTTGTAAGCGAGGTGAGAGTTTAAAATGTTTATAATTAATTATAAACAACAAGTTAAAAGGTATAGATTATGAAATATGTAGGACAAATTATTGGTATGTGTGCCGCTATTTTATTGTTTTCAGGATGTACAGAGAAACCTTTGGCTCCAGCAGCTCAAATACACACACCTGATGAACAAACTGTAACAATTGATGGAGAGAAGCATAGAATGCCTATAGCAGGACACATGTAAAACCTCATAGGCTTCCGTTTTTCATTAGCTCAATAGAATACCTTCAAAGCATTTCAATAGCTGATCGTTTAATTGGCAATAATAGTATTTACAAGGTTGCTGACCAGTCTTTTGATACGATACAAAGTACAATCGCCAGAATGAAACTCTCTGCCTATCCTCTAAATACTGAGATAAAAGTTTCTGTCTAGTCATAATAGAAAAAGTGTTATACTAAATATCAAAAGTTTAAATTTTACAGTAAGGTTTTGTATGTTAAAAAAACTATTTTTTCCTCTTGTTTTTTTATGTACTATAGGATTTACTTCACAGTTACCGGCTGCAGTATTAACAAG
>Ga0210109_1000201_pt1 | contig 11861 bp, 14 predicted proteins | sample China_Bullhead_C_FD_184857 | JGI IMG/M metagenome (GOLD analysis project Ga0210109, IMG submission 184857) | Wetland microbial communities from San Francisco Bay, California, USA, that impact long-term carbon sequestration -... | ecosystem: Environmental > Aquatic > Marine > Wetlands ...
GGTACCAGTTCTGGCAGTACTGCAAGAGTGGGGTGTTCTGGAAGGAGGCGGCCTAAGACCAAACCGCCCAGATTTGGACACCCGCGTAGTTGTGTTTGCCGGCAATACCAATCTTTGCAGCCCGTCCGGCGCGCTTCTCTACCTTGCCGTATCGATCGGGGTCCCCTCCACCGTGGACGCATGTCTCGATTCGGAGCCGTGACAACTCATCCTCGGTGAGTCCCTCTATCACCTTGGTGAGCTTATCGATCCTACCCTGGGTAATGCCGCCAGGGATGTCCGTGGCGGCCAGTAGTGCAATTGCCTTATTCTTCGCTTCCATCTTCACCTCGATCTCTCACTGGTCGAATTGTCGGAATAGTCTCCCCGGATTGCGCCCCGACGAGCATGGGCGAAAGCCACTGCAGTACCGGTTCTTGGCTCCCTCTTGGCCCCCTCCAATAGGTGTGCCAGTGTGCACGGCGGACATGGGGACGGGGTGACGCATGGTGCCCGCCCTGAGGTTCACCGCTGGCGGCCCGCCCACGTCGGAGAGCGGCGCCTACACGGAACCCGGTCTCCCATGTAGTGGGTTCTTTCGCGGCATACCTCCTATCAGGCTTCGCACGTTCCCCGCTGGATGGGTTGTCACCGGCCCTAGCAGATATGTCGGCATTCTCGGTGCAGAGATAGAGCAGCACCGATACCAGTGGTGACAGAATATCCTTGAGCGGATCCTTGGCCGACCCAATACCGCTCTGCCACGCGGCGAGCTGCTCTGATGTCATCGGCGACCGGGAAGCCTCTTGGAATATCGCCTCGTCCATGAAGGCTGCGATGGCATGCTCCAGTGTCTGACCGGTGAGATGGAGTGGTATCGCCACCGGCGCGGTGTTCAGATCCAGTATGAGGCGCAGTTCAGTCCGCTCATCACCTGGATCCCACTCCAGGTGGGCGAAAAAGCCATGTATGGGATCGTCACCGAACGCCATGTCGACAGGGAGCTCGATATAGACGCACCACTCGGGCATGCGATACAGAATCTCATGGGGCAGTTTGCCGCCGAGGGGGGTATCCAGCAGAGATTCCATGAGCGATTCATCGAATCGATAGATTCCCTTGGTAACACGCCATGCGGCAAGAGCGGCCATGATTCCGACGTCGGCCGACTGCTCGAGCGTACATCGATTGTTGCCGCCACCGCTAATGATCGCATAGGCGGCCGCTACTGGGCAGTAGCACCACTCCGGCCAGTTCGGGAGATTACGCCCGCGGCCTTCAAGGAAACGACGATATTGCTTCCAGAATTTCGGATATCTCGTCGAAAACGAGGTCAGAATTTGCAGTGGTCGGGGAATATCATTCATGGATCGACTATGTGGGTATTCGCCTGTCGCGTCAAATGCGCTATGGGGCCGGGTGGGCCACGCACAATGAATACTCGCTGGCCGAGAATCGGCCGCCACTCCCGCCCGTCACTTCGTGGCGGGCAGGATGGGGGTCGATTCAGTCTTCGTCAGCCAGCAATCAGATCACCATATTCGCCGAATTTATCAGTCACGTCTACGGCCCAAGGGCCCCCAGCATCACAGACGACTATCACGCGCCCGTGATCGGATGCCACCACAGCGCCATCAGGTGTGAGATCGCCCCGGTGTGTCATCGTATCGGTGGATTCGACGGCGGCTTGCGGCGTGTCATCGTCGTTGCCAATGGCGAACCCCTCACCAGCATTATTCCCTGTTCTCCATGCGTCCATGAGGTCATGTTCGTCATACCTGATTTCGTCGATTTTAATAGTCATCTCTCTTCTCCTTTGCTCGTGGCCGCTCCATCGCGACCATCTGTAGTAATCATAACCGACACCCCATGGGGTGTCAATTAAAAAAAGTGATGGAGCAAAAGATTTTTTTTCACAGAATATAACATTCCGTAATCATTAGTATATTCGGCAAATATATCGAAAAATCTACAAAAAGTAGGTTGTTTGGCGAGAAAATCCGTGAGAATCTACATATTGTAGACTATGTTATGCGTTTTGTAGACTCCAGGGACCGACAGGCATGGCCACAGTATTCACAGCGGAATTCATCCAAAAAAGAATCGACGCTATCCAGGGGCAGATCGTAGCCACCGAAGAGGCCATGACAAAGCTGGCAGCAGGCACCATCAAGAGTTATTCACTCAATACCAGCCAGACGACACAGTCCGTCACCAAAAAAGACATCTACAAACTAGCTGAGTTTATCAGTTTCTTGGTTACCCAGTTGGAAATGTGGAACACGCTCCTCAACGGCGGCGGAACCATCATTGCGAGGCACGCATGAGTTGGGGACCCATCGTGCAAGAGCCAGAGGCCCCGTGGGTGTGGCCAGATCCACCGAAATCGGAACAGCCGGAACAGATTGAGGCTCAATCACAGTACATCTCTCCGCCGACTGGCACATTCGACGGCTCAACATTCTGGGGAGGCGTTTCGGGGCAGATCGATGAGATCGCAAACCTGGATTATTGGACGCTTCGTCAGCGCTCGGCCGCTCTATTCTACTCGAATTCATACGCCAGGGGCATCATCAGGCGCTTTGTCACGAACGTTATCAATACCGGCCTCGAGGTAGAGTGCATTCCAGAAGAGTCGATTCTCGGCCTACAGGAAGACGCCCTCGTCGATTGGTCTGAAAATGTCGAGAATCGATACCATCTCTATTGCCAGTCGCCGGAAATCATCGATGCAAAGGGCTACCGTAACGATGGTGCGCTGCAAAGACAGATCTATACAGAAGCGCTTGTCTGTGGAGATTGCCTGGTAGTCAATCGACAGGACCCGACTACGGGCCTTCCACAGATTCAAGTCGTCAACGGTGACCGAGTACAGACGCCGCCTGAGAAATTCATGGAGCCCGACATTGTCGATGGCGTGAAGATCGATAAGAAAGGGCGGCATCTTGGATACTACATGTACCAGGGCACTGCGGATGTTGTTGATGACCGATATGTCTATGTCCCCGCCCGCGGCGCGAAGAGTGGCCGGAAGAAAGCATGGATGGTCTATGGGCCAGACAAGCGGGAAGACGGCGTTCGCGGGGAACCCCTCCTTGGTATCGCCATTCAGCCACTCAAGGAGATCTCAGAATATCGTGCATCCGCCCAGCTCAAGGCCGGGATCAACTCAAAACTGATCGGCTTTATTGAGCGAACCAATGATAAGCCACCTTCATTGCCAATTTCGAATGGTGGAGCGCCCAGAAAAACCAAGGTAGAGCTGGACCCTACTGGTTCGACGCCACCGCTGGCCATGACCAAAGTCATGGATGGTATATACTTCGAGCGTCTCCAGGTCGGAGAGAAGCCATCTCCGTATTCTACCCACGGAACTGATGTCAACTTTGGCCCGTTTGAAGCGGCAATTGTGGCCAGCCTTGCCTGGTGCCTTGAGACCCCACCGGAGATTCTCACTCTTGGATTCCAGAACAACTACTCGGCATCACAAGCGGCGTTGCAGGAGTACAAAATCTATCTCAACAAGGAGCGCCCACGCTTCGCCAGTGAGCATTGCCAGAACCAATTCGAGGAGTGGTTCATTTCCGAATTGCTCATGGGCAAGTTCCTCGCTGGAGATTTCCTGAATGCGTACCAGGATCCAACTCGGTACGACGAGAAGCGCGCATGGTTTATGACCGATTGGAATGGCGCGATCAAGCCGAGTGTGGATATCGTCAAACAAACGAGCGGATACAAAACAATGACGTCCGAGGGATGGATCACCAACGACAGGACCGCCAGAGAGCTTACGGGTACCAAGTTCAGCAAGAACATTCAGCGATTGGCAAAGGAAAATCAAATGAAGATGGAGGCGATGCGTCCCATCCTCGAGGCACAACGCGAATTCGGGGCGAAGAACGTCGCCGAAGCTATGACGCTGCTCGGCATGGTAGCCTGCAATCCAACGGACATGGTCGAGGAGGAGGCGGCAGCATGACTACTTGGCTGATGCCAGATGAATGGGTAGAGAAGATTGATGCATTGGAGACGGCCTCAGTATCTGTATTTTCTGCGATTGCTAAGAGAGAGTTGAGCTCTGCAACACCCGTCTCCATAAAACGAGGTGTGGCGACGATTGAGATCAAAGGAACCCTCGTTAAAAAGCGATCTCAAATGCTGGACTTCTTCGGTGTTGATCAGACGGCATATGAGGATATTTCCGAGCAGACCAAGGCTGCTATCTCCAAGGGTGCGAAGAAGATAGTGTACCAGATCGATTCCCCTGGTGGGGATGCCAACGGAATTCTTCTTGGGATGGACGCCATTCGGAATGCGGGCGTTCCAACAGAGGTGATAGCGGATGGGTATCTCACGAGTGGTGCATACATGTTGGCGAGCCAGGCGGATCAAATCGTTGCAGCCAATGAGCTTGTAACCGTTGGCAGTATTGGTGTAGCGACCAGTCGATATGTATCGAAGTCCATCAAGGACATCACCAATACCGATAGTAAGAATAAGCGTCCGGATGTGAGCAAGGAAGAAGGCGTCTCTGTTGTGGAAGGGGAACTGGATGACATCTACCAGGTCTTGGCCGAGCGTATTGCAGAGGGCAGAAAAACTTCAATCGAGGCAGTAAAACGGGATTACGGCCAAGGGGCGATGATGACAGCCAGGACAGCGCTCAGCAGAAAGGTGATTGACGGAATTTCTAATAACCAGCCCGCCCAAACCAAGGCGGCAACTATAATAGGAGTAAAAGCCATGAATATGGACGAACTCAAAACAGAACATCCTGCTCTGTATCGGGAAGTATTCGCACTTGGACAAGCGGCAGGCAGGAAAGAGGAGAAGGAGCGTGTTTGTGCTCATCTCATCCTTGCAGATGGGAGTGGTGACATCGAAACGGCCCACAAGGCAATCAAGGAGGGAGAGGCGATCACAGAGTTGGTGAAGGCGCAGCACATGTCCGCCCATATGAAGCGCAACATGATCCAGGCCTGCCAGGACGACAACCCGCCCGAGATCAATACCGCTGGCGAGGTGCCGGTCGTTGGCAGCTTCGCCAAAGACAAGGCGGAGATCGAGGCCGCTTGCCCGGGCTTCGAATGGGAGGATGTATAGATGTCAATTACAATCAGTAAGGTGACCATCACCGATGGCGTAATCCGCAAGGGCAAAGTCATTGGGAAAACGTTCACGGCTGGTAGCGCCAAAACCTATCCGGCCAAAACCCTTGTCGCGCTCGACACCTCCACGCTGAAGTACGTTCCGTTCGTTAAGGGCGGAACAACCAACGGCAACGGAGTAGTTGCCGGCACACTCGATGCCGATGTCGTAGCGACCGGTGCAGCGGACTTCCCAGCCGCCATCATGTTCGGTGGAGAGCTGCAAACCGAGAAGACCATTATCGACGCCGATGGCGATGCCAGCAACATCGATGAGGCCGTGAAGTTTTCCTGTCTCGACAAGGGGCTCATCCTCATCGACACAACCGACCTTTACGTCGCTGACAACAGTTAAGGAGGGATTCAAATGACGACCATTACACAGAGAATCCTGAAACCGTACATTCAAAGCGCGCCTGTGCCGACGTTTCTTGCTGGGTTCTTCAAGACCACACCGGAGAGCTACAAGAACAGCGAGGAAGTCAGCTACGACACCATGCGCGAAGACGAGGAGGTTGCGGTTCCGGTGCTCGGAGACGAGTCGAACCACAATGAACTCGGCGACTACGACAACAAGGTCGTGGTACCTCCGACGTATCGCGAATCTGCATCGATCTCCGCTAAGTCGCTTGGCAAGAATCGCCAAATCGGAGAGACGATATACAAGGATCCCGTGTTCCAGCGCGAAGCCGGCGACAGAGTCAGCATGATGCTCAACCGTCTCGAGAAGAAACTCAGACGCGGCGTGTCAATCCAAGCATCGCAGATTCTCACCACCGCAAAGCTTGATCTGATCGGTACCGATGGCGTTTCTCGGTTTGTTCTAGACTACAAACCGAAGTCGGCGCTGTTTCCGAATGCCGCGGTGGCGTGGAGCTCGGCTACTCTAGCCCAGAAGCTCAGTCACATCGAGACGCTCTGTGAGGCGATCCGAGACGCAGGGCTCGAAGATGTCAAGCGCCTCATCTTCGGCCAAGCCTCATTTTCAAACCTGATCGACACGAGTGGGATCGAAAACTACCTCGACCTCAGACGCGGCGAGCGCGGCGAAATCAATCGCCTCACCAATGGCGGAACCCGTGGCGGCCAATACCGCGGTTCCATCGACGTCGGTAGTTACAAGCTCGACATTTGGACGAGTGGCGAGCGATATAATCACCCGCAAACCGGCGTCAAAACAAAGCTTGTTCCGGATGACAAGATTATTTTCCTTTCCGATGGCCTATTTGAGACCGTGTTCGGACGAGTGTTCTACTTCGACAACGGACAAAGACCGGTCATTTCAGAGCTCGCACGAAAGCGCGGGAAAATGCTGGAGCAGGGTTTGGACATGTTCCTCAACAACTGGATTGAGCTGAACGGGTCCGCGGCAACGTTCGAGATCACGAGCCGTCCCCTCCTTGTCCCGAGAGCAATGGACACCTTCGGGTGCTTGGACACAGGACTATAAAATGAGCAAAGGAAACAACGACAACAAGCCCAATAAAGAGGACGCCCAGCAAGAGACCACTCAGCCGCAACAGGGAAAGGAAGAGATCTATGTCGTGGCCATGGGATGCTCTTTTGCTACCTCATCCAAAGGCACGCTGGTCGCCGGAGAGGTCATTAAACCGCAGTATTTCTGCACTCGAAACCAGGAAGACGAAAAAAGGGTCGCTGCCGAAAGGAAGGCCGCGGTATCGGCGTTCGAGCTGCACAAGGAAAAGGGTATGATCGTCACCAAGGCCGACTACGAAAAGCAGATGAAGCTCCAGGAAGCGGCCAAGAAGTAGGTGTCCCTTCGAGACGAAGCGCATCTCGACCTGATCGAGATCATGAACGACGAGGAGCACGGCGGGGATCTGTGTACCATTACGAGCCCCGCCGGCGTCTCCCATACATTCAGGGTTTTCGGAAACGACATCCACCTCGCCATCGATCCTGGGACCGGGCAGTACGTGACCGGGAGGCAATCCTCCATCTCCGTGCTCATCTCCGAGCTGATTGCCGTGGGTTTCGATGGGATACGGGGTATTGCCGATAAGACTTCCCGCCCCTGGGTGGTGGACACCGTCGATGTCAACGGCATTCCCGGAAAGTTCAAGGTCTCGGAATCCAACCCGGACAACGGGGCCGGGCTGAATACGCTCTTTTTGGAGCTGTACGAAAGTGAATGAAGCATGAGCACGTTAAGCATGCCAATGCGCAACGCCATGAGAAATGCCGGCAATGCGCTTTTCGACGCAGGATCGGGCACCTACCCAACTCTGAGATACCGGACATCAGGTGACGCCGATCTATTGGTCATCAATCTCGACACGACCAAGGCTGTCGCCGATGCTGTCGATGCCGTGAGCACGTTCAATCCGCCGGACGGTGAGGCATCATGGGTGGGCTATCAGCAGTTGCCATCGTCAGCAGGAACTGTTGCGAAGGTCGCAATATGCGACAAGGACGGCAACGTGCGAGAGACAGGATCCGTTGGAACAACAGGCTCGGGTGAGGAATTCGAGTTGACCTCACTTACGCTCGCAACGGACATTCCTGTGACGTTTAGCGCCGCACCAACGGTAACCCAGCGCGAAACCTACGATCCGACACCGTAAGGAGGTGCGATGAAATCCATCTACCAAAAGCTCGATGTTGGACACACATTCGAGCTGGCCAGTGTCCCATGGTATGTCCGGGAGAAGTGGCGAGGGAAGATCTGTATCCAGCTTTGCAGCGAGAACAACGAGAGCTCTCGTGAAGAGACGGGCGGTATCTGGGTGAATCCAAGTGACTCCCGTTTTACTGACGAGATTGCCCGCATTCTAGATCTATCCAATCGCAACTTCAATCGGTGCGAAACATGCGCCGCGGCTGGGTACACGACATACGAAGAGCTCTGCTCTGGGTGCCAGAACAACGTCACTCAGATCAATCAACTGAAAGCGATGCTTGCGTAATGCCGGTTCAACGCCTCATAGGGAATGAGTGGTCTTCGGTGCCGACTGAATCGAGGCTACCCAATTACTATGGGGCGAACAAGTACACGGTCCTGTACACGGGCGTCGTCAAGTACATCCGAAACTATTCAATCTCATCCGGGAATCTCAAAGTAGCCGCACACCTCGACAATGGATCCGACCACCCCGGCGCCCTCTTGGCAGCCAACGACGATGGATATGCATGCACTGGGTCATCGTGGAATGAAATTCCAATAGACGACTTTGCCGTCACGCAGAACGACGAGGTTTGGCTTGGTGGTAACTGCGATACCAACGGCACTTTGGCTTCCAGTGCTGGTGGTACTCTAAGATATGTCGCTGCGACATACTCCACATGGGCGGCGTCTGATCCCTCGATTAATCTCCCGAGCACCTACGGACACACCTGTGGAATACAAGCATGGGGGTATATTCCGCCATCGATCAGCGGTATCAACTCGGGCAATCCAATTACCCCAGGTGGGGCGCTGTCGTGTGCCGGCTCGGACTTCGAGACGGCGAAGGGCGCCGGGAAGCTCGAGCTCTGCAACAACATCAACTATGATTCCGCCACGATCAAGGTCGAGCAGACAGTATCCACGTGGGTGGACGATACCATCTCAGGAACTGTCGTCCAGGGTGGCCTATCGTCGGGTACCGTCTATGCCTTTGTAACGACGGATAGCGGCCAGAGAAACTCTGTAGGGTTTGCGGTTACGCTATCCGCTTCCACAAATGCATGCACGGGCAACATTCAGTCCCCCGCGTCTACATCGGCGTCTACCGGCACACAGTCGAACCAAGCATCAGTGTCGGTATTCTCGCCGGCCTCGGAGGCGGCGGCCTCGACGACGAGTGTCAATAGCGCCTCTGGTGAAGCCTATTCGCCCGCCCCGGAGCATAGTGGAAGCGCCACCCAAATGAATGAGGCGTCAGCAGCTTTTCTGTCGCCAGCATCAGAACATGACGCAAGCGCTACTCAGTCAAACGAGGCGTCTGCCGATGCCTTCTCTCCGGCATCAGAGTCCAGCGCTACGGCGACCAATGCCGCAGTCAATATGGCATCGGCGAACATCTCGTCGCCCGCCTCGCAAGCATCCGCATCGGCTACCCAACAGAACAGCGCAACGGCTGATTTCAGCTCACCAGCGTCCGTCGCCCACGCGGTGGCCATCAACGCAATCCTCAACTACGCTGCTGCGGTCATCTACTCGCCTGCGTCGATGATGAATGCCACCGCGACCCAAGAAAACCAAGCGAGTGCCGCGATATGGTCGCCTGCATCGGTGGTGAGCGCTTCCGAATATCCATTCACCAGAGAGTGGATAATCCCATTGGTGACAGACATGGATGGATTCGAGATTGTCAGAGACAGGATTGCCGAGATCTTGGCGCTCGAGACGGCGTCTCAACAGGCCCTTGCGGCCGCTGCTGGATACGATCCGAATGACTGGAAGTTCCTGGTCTACGCCGAACGTATCGACCCGTGGGAACGGTACCGAGATGGCGCGGACAAGACGCCAATCGTCAATGTCTGGTACGACTCAAGCACATTCGACAAGCCAACGTCCAACAGTATTACGAGGCAGGCGGCGAAAAGTCAGTATAATGTTGACTGCTACACTTGGGCACCATCTAGGGCGACAGTCGACGGCCACACTCCTGGGGATGAATCTTCAGCCAAGGGTGTGCATAAGATTGGCAGACTCATCCGCCGATTCCTGATGCATCCCAAATATAGACGACTCGGTTTTTCAAATGACGGAGAACCGGTATGGAGTCGTTGGGTATCGGACTTAACCCCATTTCAACCCCAATCGGGGAATCCTGCGGTCCAGAACGTCATGGGGCTTCGGGTTGCGCTTGAAGTGCATCACAACGAAACAATCGACCTTGAGGAGTCACCGACTCTGGAGCTCATCAATATCAAAGTTCATCACGAACCCGACGGCCAAGTGGTCGCCGCGATCGAACACGAGGTGTAAGAATGCCAGTAACCTACGCATATCCGCCCGACAGAGTTGCCCGAGGGGTTGCGATCAGATCGTATCACCAGGTCCTCGGCGCCGCCGGTACGCGATACCGACCGACAAGAATACCCGTTTTTGCCCAGGGGAACGCAGCCAATACTTATTCGACGACAAAGCGGAGGGTATTCTCTGCCGAAGAAGTCGGCGAGGTAGAGGGATGGGGATCGCCGGCCCATCTGATGGTACAGTCGCTATTCCCGGAGTACGGCGGTGGAGTTGGTTCCATACCGGTTATGCTCTATCCGCTCGACCAGCCGGCCGCGGGCGGAGTACAGGCAACAGGATCAATCACGCCAGTTCCGGGGACGCTCACGAAGACACAGGAGCACCAAGTCAAGATTGGGAACATTCTGTCTGACAAATTCTCTGTCGTGTCCACGGATACCGCGGCAACGATAGCCACGAAAATTGTGGCGGCAATCAACGCCATCCTTGGTATGCCGGCTGTCGCAACGGATGGTACCGGGGTCAGCAATCTGGAGGTCAAATGGGAGGGCACCAGTGGCAACAATGTCTATGTCGAGGTGGTGTCTCCAATTGACACCGAGACCTCTTTCACCATTGTACAGCCGACTGGTGGCGCCGGCGTGCCGGACATCTCGGCAGCACTGGCACAGGTCGGGAACATCTGGGAGACGCATATCATCAGCGCCCTCGACTATACCGACAGTGACGAGCTGGACGAGTTCGCACTATTCGGAGAGGGCCGCCGGGCTTCCGAGGTGCACAAGCCACTGTGTGTGTTCACCGGCTGCAATGCGTCCTGGAGTGCTGTAACGGCCGTCACCGACGCAAGAAAGACGGACCGAACCAACGTGATTCTGACGAACTCAGGCTCTCACGACCTGCCGTTTGTCATCGCCGCCGACCAGGTGCGAGAGATCGCCAAGATGGACAACCAGAATCCCCCTCACGACTACGGATCATTGCCGTGCACCGGGCTTACCCCTGCGGCCGATGGCGACCAGTGGACGAGTGCTCAGCGCGATGCCGCGGTCAAGATGGGGTGCTCCACGGTCCAGGTGAAAGACGGGGTGGTGCAGATCGGCGACGTCGTGACCTGTTACCATCCGACTGGGGAGGAGCCCCCGGGATTCCGCTACGTGGTCGACTTCGCGAAGCGGAGCACGGTTATCAACGAGCTAGACCTGGAGTTCAACGGTTCAAAATGGGATGGGAAACCGTTGATTCCGAACAATCAGGTCTCAACCAACCCCGAGGCGAGAAAACCGAAGCACGCGGTTGCTGCTCTCTATCGAATCATCGACGTACTGGCATTGGACGCCATCATAGCCGATCCGGATTTCGCGAAAGAGAACAGTGATGCTGACATCGGTCTCACCAATCCAAAGAGGCTCGATGTCAAACTGGTGGCCAAACTGGCCGGCAACGCCAACGTGATCTCAATCGATTTCGCGTCTGGATTTAACTACGGAGGTCAATCATGACGGCAACAGGTGGACCCTTTGAAAGTGTTTCCTTTGGCGGCCGTGAGCTGCCGGTAACTGTCGATTCGGACCCTACCGTGGTCATGGGCGGGATCGAGATCGCCATCGAGATGAACGGCAACTTCACTCACCGAGAGCTGCGGACACCCGTCCCGTGGTCAATCTCCTCAGCCAAGCTTACGCTCGACATCGAGAATGGAGACCATGAGTACCTGGTTGACTTCCAGAAGAAGGGTGGCGGAGAGGTTGTTATCACCTACGCGGGTGGTATCAACTACATCGGTAACGGGAATATCACAGGAACGATTG
>Ga0210109_1000206_pt1 | contig 11781 bp, 11 predicted proteins | sample China_Bullhead_C_FD_184857 | JGI IMG/M metagenome (GOLD analysis project Ga0210109, IMG submission 184857) | Wetland microbial communities from San Francisco Bay, California, USA, that impact long-term carbon sequestration -... | ecosystem: Environmental > Aquatic > Marine > Wetlands ...
TTTTTGTCACCTACGTGTTCTAGGTGAGTAATATTGTTAAAGAGACTGAAACCTTCAATTCTCTGATGTGCAAGTGGGTTCAGTGTTGCATTACCGCCACCTACATAAAAGTGTGTTGGACTCGTATGCTTTTCTGGTTTACGTACTTGGACAGCACCTTTGTGTTCCATGATATACAGTGAAATGTGACTATGGTCATCTTCAATATCACCAAAGATATTTGCTTCAACAGGACATGCTACCACACATGCCGGCATCATACCACTTTCAATACGGTGCGCACAGTATGTACACTTATCTGCCGTGTTTGTTTCAGGATCCATATAGATCGCTCCATAAGGACACGCCATCATACAACCAGCACAACCAATACATCTGTCACTATCAATGTTTACAATACCATTCTCTAGATAATGCAATGCCGATACAGGACAAATACGCTCACATGGAGCATTCTCACAGTGATTACAACGTAATGGTGTAAATGATCTTCTAGTATCCGGGAATGTCCCCAGATCTATATATTTAACACGTAAACGCCAAGTACTTAATGGAACTTCATTTTCCACTTTACAAGCAATCTCACAACCTTTACAACCCATACATAGGTTAAGGTCAACTAAGAAACCTAATTTCATGCTTCCTCCTTTAATTTAGCTAATCTTATAACAATTATAAGCTCCCCTTAATCTGGTCAGACGTAGGGCAAACGCATAGATTAATACTATAAAAGTTTGCTTTAAAAAACGGTTATTTGTTTAAAGAAACTTTACGTTTTTAATCCGATGTAGCAAATAGAACATTTTTATCAAATAAAATTGATAGGCACCATCTATTATCTATATTTCATCTAAACAGATATCTACCGCTATCAACTGATCAGACTATTCCGTCAGTCCACTTAAGATCTTCTTCATACCTGCCTGTGCATTTTCCAATACTTCCAAATCTTCTTTGCTCTCTATAGCCATAGAACTCATCCAATTATAGACAGAAGGAAATCCTACTTGCATCATCTCTTCATCTTTCTTTTTACTAAGATAGAGTGAACATGGTGCATAGGCTCCGGCTTCAGGTCGTGTTTTAGCAACAGTGTAGATCACTGGTAGTTTACAGATAGAGTAGACTTCATAAAAGTCAAATGCATTATAATTTGATTCTTCGAAATCATCACCTAAATTATTGTGTCCTGCGATGACAAAGCCGTTTGGTGCAAGCTCACCTTCAAAGCCCATTTTGAATTCATCTAACTGATCTTCCCATTCATCTGGATCCATTTCCATACTAAAACTTGTAACAAGTTCACCTTTCACATCAGTTTGCTCATACGGTAATGTTTCAAATGAACCGTTCGGCATTGCTTTTTTTAATGTTTGTTTGACGAGTGCTCTTAAGTCATGCAGTATTTTGTCATCACTAGGCGCTTTCATGATCTTAGCCATCGCTTCTGCCGTTAGAGAAGATACTGAAATCTTTTTTTCACCTTTTTTGGTATATATAGACATACTCATAGGTGCAAAAAGACCGACATTTGGGTATTTCTTTACCAGTTCCAAAACGGTATCCGGCTTGTAAAGTGTAAAAAGATTGTAGATATCAAAACCTGACTCTTTAAACTGCTTCACAAAAGGGCCATTCATATCTCTATTGGCTGAGATGACAAAACCGGCGTCTTTAAATGCCTGTTCTATGCTTGCAGGAGTGATTTTTCCATCTGCATTTTCTGAAGTAAATATTTCTATATCTGCAGCAGTATTTTTCATAGCAGTAGGTTCTTTAGCTACTACCTTTACTGCTTCTTGAGACATAACGCTTGACACGACCAATGATGCACAAAGCATCCCCTTAATTAACAATTTCATATTTTGTTTCCTTTAGATTTTATAGCGTAATATAGCAATCTTCTGTAAATAATATGTAAAAGTTTCAAGCCAAATTATGGTTGGGCATAGGTATACCCCTGAAGTTGTCTCTCTATGATCTCAACGATACCTGCGGTTGCAAATCCTATGTCATCAAGCAGATCTTCTTTCTCGATATGAAGTGTTCTCATGGTGTTTCCACAAGCAATGAACTCTACGTCATAGGTCATGAGTGCTTCTATACGTTTTCGTACATCGGAATCACCTTTTTTAAGTAAAGACTTTAATCCCTGCCCATATGCTACGATCACCACTTCCGTGTTTTCTGGTCTATAAAATTTCATGACATTATTGACTGTACTTAAAATACGGTTTATCTCTTTGATCTCACCACTAGGTATACCAAATACAAGCTGTCTAGGATTGTCTATCGCCGGTTTTGGTTCTGCAAACTCTGTTTCCGCCACAGTGAAACTAAATAGACATGCTAACAATATCAATATTTTTTTCATTTTTTATCCTTTACCTCTGTTTCGTTTTGGCTTCTCTTAATATGTCAAGAAAATCCATTTTATTCCATGCTCCGGGTATGTTCATTAATACTTTAGCATTTTTATCTATAAAAATAAAACTGGGTGTCAATTCAGTTTTTAATCCTAAAGGAAGCTCCGTAGTAGAAATATCGATCGCGACAGGGATAAAATCCTTTTCTACCAACTCGATAACCTCTTTTTCCACCATCACCTCTCTCTCCATTTTTCTACAGTAGTAACAATCTTTCGTCATCACTTTAAGCATAATGATCTTATCTTCATTTTTTGCCTTTTGCAATGCTTTTTCAAACCCTTCATAATGCACACTATGCTCTTTTACGACCTTCTCGTCAAAGTCATAAATATACGTACTCACTGCTTCAATTTCCTCTTCACTGATCTTTCCTTCAAGACTTGGCATGGTTTGAAAAGACTGCATCACTTCGTCCAAACAGAGACTTTTTTGTCTATCTGGGTGCAGAACATACTCACTGATAAATGCAGCCACTTCCATACGATGTATCTCATTGTCCCCTTTAGGGTCTCCTATACTCTTTTTTAATCTATAAGAGAGCTGGTTTAACGTGGGTGCAGTAAGCTTAAGCAGGGTATTGTTATAGTCTTGAAAATTCTCTTTGAGTTTAGACATAGAGATATAGCCTTGATGACAAGAAGCACATTTTTTTTCATACACTTCTTTACCTTCCATCGCAAAAAGTGCATTTAAATATAACAACATAGCTAACGCTATTCTCATTCTTCATCCTCATCATACATTTCAAGTTCTCTATAGGCTTCAAATACATTGCGGCTGTGCAATACATCATAAAGTTTCATTTTCTTATACTTGGGCATCGTTACTTTTTCAGTGATCTGCTCCATAGATACATCATTATCCAATGCATCCAGTACCTCTTCTTTCATTTCAAAAAGATACCCTTTGAGTGTTTTTGTAGCATTGGCATCTGTTTTATATCCATGCCCGCCTATAATGACTTCAGGCTGTAGTGCATCTATTTTTGCTAATGCCTTGATGGAACCTATAATCGAACCGTCACGTATGGAAGTGACCCTGCCATTAAACACAAGATCTCCTGCAAAGAGTACTTTTGCATCCGGCAAGTATACTATAAGATCACCTTGGGTGTGCGCTTTTGCTACCAATTGTTTAATTTCAATGATCTTGCCGCCGACATCAAGTGTGAGGTTGTCATCTACAACAGTGTCAAGAGTTACGATCTCTGTCTTGCTGTAAATTTTACTGCCCAAAGTACGCTGCATCCGTGTTTCCATACCTACAACTACATTTTGTTCATACGTCCGTGGACCTATCAACAAAGCGCCTTTGCTTTTATAAAAACTATTGCCTAACCAGTGGTCGTCATGATCATGTGTATTGATAACATACTTTACAGGGAGGTTTTGGATCTTTTGCATCTGTATATATGCCTGCTTGGCATAGGCATAAGTAGGGCCGCTGTCTATGACAACAAACCCCTGTTTCGTTTGGACAAAACATGTATTAACCATATTACCACCGTTTTGCTTGGTGATATTTTCAAGTGCACCAAAAAAGCAATGTACATCTTCAGAGACCTTGACAGGCGTTAGATGATATTCGTACGCCTGGGCGGTCCATAAAAAAAGACACAGTGCTATGATGCTCTTCACTCTTACTCCTAGAAAAGGTAGTTAAACTCTAAACGATACTCATTATAAGAAGTATCTGTTTTTCCTGTTGAACCTACATCAGCATCGATCAAACCAACACGCATTCTCATCTGAAGTCTTTTTGTGATATTCGTCCAAGTATCTAAGTGCCACACATCACTGTCAGGCTGTATAGTTGTTTTAGCGTCATCAAAATCCTGTATCGCATATCTTAAACTAGCTGTCCATGTTGAGTTGAACTTATAGTGTACTCTTGCCATGAATGTTTCAGTATTTGCATACCAGTTATACTGTGCCATTGCTCTTGTAAATCCACCTGTAGGGAATCCTCTCCATGGAGCCAAGATATCTGCTTCATCTGCCACTTTTGAGTAACCAAGTCTGAAGTAACCTTTTTTATTTGGCATTTCAAGGTCAACTCTTCCTGCAAAGAGACTACTGTCAAGAGAATTAGCTACACCTGCATCATAACCTATTGCTTCATTACCAGTAAGGTTTGTATATCCGGCAACATCCCCGCCACCATCATCCATTTGATGGAAATATCTCGCACCAGGTCTTACCGCCCATCCATTATCAAATGGGAATCTGTAGTGTGCTTCAGCCACAATATCAGTCACGACACCAGGCACTGTTAAAGCACTTAAAGTAAAGTCAAGGTTTTTCACCGCTTTTGTTTTAACATCTGCCAAGAACATGTCATGATTCGTGTCTTCACCTGCTGCAACAAAGTTGTTATAATTAAGTCCCTTGTGAACTCCCGCATCATCATTATTATTCCATGATTCACCAGCTGCATCCTTAAATGTCACAAGATCATGTGCATCCTCATGGTCTCTTAATTTTTGTTTACCAAACCAAGCAGCTCTCGCTGTTGTTTTTGATCCGATATTTACACTTGCAGTCACCCCATCAAACGTATTTGGTACCATTTTTGTGTCATTTGAAGCCGTAAAGACTGATTCAAACATTTGGCGTCCAGCTTTCACATCAACCGTACCGTTATTGTACTCTAGATATCCTTCACCAAGTACATGCATACCGTAAGCACCTGTATTCTTCACTTTATATCTGCTGAATGTATCTTTACCTGCTTTTACGAATCCTACATCCGCGTCATCTTCTCTGAAGAATTCAGGGTTTAAAGAACCATAATAGCCCATCGTAAAGCTGAACCCGTTCAATACCGCTGATTTATAGATAAGGCTTCCACCTAGACCCCAAGCTTTATTGTCTTGATTCTTTGCAGTTTCAGTGTCCCAATCCCAATAGAATGTATTTGATCTGAGTCTTCCATAAAAGATACCTTCACCAAACATATCACGGATATTGTCCACGCTTCCTGGTAAAGTGTTATATTCAACTACCATATTACCTTTGAGTTTACGTTTAGGTGTATCTTTTTGAACCTTTACTACCGGCTCAACTGGTGCAATATCTCCACCTGCCATTGCAGATGTACCCATACATAATAGCGCTGATGCTGCTATACTGATTTTAATACTTCCCTTATTCATTTCCTATCCCTTTTATTATTTTTAGTCGTAATGACTTTATTAACTCTGTGTTATAATAAAGCTGTGATTATATCACAACCGCCAATGCCCCGCCTTTCAAAAGGAGACTACAACATTTCAAGTAGAAAGACGAGGCACGGTTTTATACTATGAACACTTAGCACCTTCGACCGGACATCCGCAATCCATATCTAACACTTTCACATTAGACTCCATAGGAATGTCGATCACTTTTTGTCTACGAATGTAATCACTGACCACTTCATACACTGGACGTATCGCTTTTTTATCAAGGTTTTCACCTACATTCTGCAAGTTTCCTCCCCATGATGAGACTCTGTAGGTTTTTTCCATATCAATAGGCTTTCCACCGATCATAAAGTCAGAGATACGCTTACCGGATGGAGCAGATATCGTGATGCTGTAACTTGCACCAGTCAGTCTACTCATATCTCCACCTTGCTGTAAAAGTGGGTTTGCGTTAAATACATTATCTGCGATATCTTCCATCAATTTTGCTATCACTTTACCTTTAAGGTCAAATGTATAAACCTCAGGATATGTGATCGCTGTCATCTCATAGACATTGTCTTTTAAGATGTCATCACCCGGAAGTACTGTTGTACCCCATCTATATCCTGGGTTAAAGTTGATATCACATTTCATCTCGTCTTGAATCGCCATACCTATGAGCGAATCAAAAGTTGAGTAGAAAGTATCTCTTTTATACAGAAGCCCTTTGGTTGTACCAAGCACTTCATTGAGCTCTTTGTTATAAGGTTTATACCATTTTTCGACCAAGTCAACTCCCGCTTTATCCGCAGGGATAAGATTTGACGCTACAGGTATGAGTTTATAACTGTAATCCACGACTTTTTTATCTTGAATATCCAGATCAAGTCTAGAGATATATTTACCGTGGCTTCCTGAGATGAGAATGACTGTATCATTCACAATAATAGGCTCTGGACTAGGATCGTGTGTGTGACCACTTAAAATAAAGTCAACACCTTTCACTTTTTTAGCCAGTTCCTGATCTACAGAGAATCCATCATGACTCAGTACAACGACTGCATCTACTTTCTTCTCATCTCTAAGCTCATTCACATATTCTTGAAGTGTTTCATGACGAAGTGCAAAACTCCAGCCTTCTGTAAACTTTTTAGGGTTTGCAGTAGAAGTAAACGGGAATGACTGCCCGATAATACCTATCTTAGCTCCACCTATCTCTTGGATAGAGTACGGAGGGAAAATAAGCTCTTCAAACTCATCTGAGAATGGATCATTATCGATCACATTTTGAGAGATGAACTCTCCTTTTAGCATACCGATAAGTTCTTGTACACGCTCTTTACCATAGGTAAATTCCCAGTGTCCAACCATCACATCTACACCTAAATAGTTTTGCGCATCTACGATAGCTTCACCGTCGGTTTTAAGTGCAACTGCAGTACCTTGCCATGTATCACCACTGTCTAAAAGAAGTACATTCTCTGCACCTCTCTCTTTTTTCACATGGTCTATGATCGGCTTCATATGCGCGATACCACCCATTTTCCCAAACTTTTTAGCAAGTTCAGAAAAGTCATTGTGCGTATCAAAGTACGCATCTAAGCTTCCCGGAGCAATACCATAGTATTTCTGGAAACTCTCACCACAAATAAACCCTGGTGTTCCTACCAGGTTCTTTGCAGAAATAAGTGTAGATGGTTCTCTCCAGTAGAGTGGCTTAAGGTGTGCATGCAAATCACAAATGTGAAGTAGCGTTGCTTTTCCTTTAGGCTTGAAATCAACTATATCTGAAAAACTCAATTTTTTAATACGCTCTTTACCTGCTTCGCCGGCAAAAAGGTTTGTCCCTCCAGTTGCGCCTAGCAAACCTAGTGTTGCGGCGATCTGGAGGAAGTCTCGTCTATCTATTTCCATTCTATCCCCTTATCTCTTCAAACCAGGGATGGCCATCGTTTTTTTCTTATCCGCTGCAAGTTTATTCACGTATACTTCCAAAGCATTCATCTCTTTAGACCCTAGTGGAATAACTGCAAGCAATGCATTTTTCATACATCCTTGAAATCTTCTTTGTGTTGTTCTAAGACTTGATTTTGTCATACGGTATGCCGGCCATGTACCTGCAACATTGTTCTCACCCAAATCCGGAAGTGGCTGCGTTCTAAGTACTTGCCCAATGATATCTGCACTATGACAAGAGTTACAAGCAAGCCCTCTTCCTCCTCTTGGGGTCATATATGTTTTTTCACCTAATGCATAGGCCGCTTTAATGTGTTCATCTGCAGTGACATCGATATTGATCACTTCATCATTGGCTAATGATTTTACATAGGCAAGCATAGAAAACATTTTCCCTGATTTGAGTTCTGTTTTCTTTTTACCTTGCTCTACTTGCATCGCTTGCATTACTTGATCCAGACCTACAACATTACCAAGTTTTGCTATATATCTTGGAAAACCAGCAATGTATTTAGGCAACTCTTTTTCAGAGATTCCCAAAAATTTTGCCAAGGCTGCTTCTCCACCTAATTCTTCTTCAAAAATCTCTCCACCTTCTTCTACAAAGATATCAGCGGGATTGTTTTCTAACATTTCTGAATACATAGCTCTATCAGCATCACTCATGGCAAACTGTTCACCGGCATTTACCGTTACAGTTCCCATGGTCGCCAAAAGAGCCAAAGGTAATATTACTCTTTTCATTGCTTATCCTTTTGGCTTAAGTTTTTTACTCTTTGTATTTTTCTCACCTGTATTGTCTGTATAGTCAACCGTTATCTTACCTGGACCAGGTACTTTTAGGTTTACAGAGAAATAAGGGTTTGTTGAAACAGTTTCCCACACTTTCATCGTCGTAAATGGTTTACCATCTAAAGAGAAAGTAATATTATCTATAAAATGTGCCGGTATGATCTCTCCAGTTTTTTTATCTTTTTGTAAACCTGTATCCATCGGGTGAATTACAATAAAATCAACTTTTACCAAATCTCCCGTTTTATATTTTTTAGGTTTGATTTTAATCATCGATTTTCTTTCTTCTGCCATCTATTATCCTTTTTTAATTATTATTTTTCATATTGAAAAAAGATCTGTGCTTTTTTCAATCTCTCTTACTAAAACTTGATGTCTTCAATGCAAACATCATTTGATAGAATCAACCACATCCACCGATAGTTACTTTAACACTTTTCGCTGATCTTATAAATGTACCATTGCTTAGTTCTACCAATGCAACAACATCTTGTGTTCCACCCAGTTTTACTCTTGTTGCAAAATATCCTTTTCCATTCATTGGTGTAAGCATTACATCCGCACATCTTGCATTACCATTTTTAGTACTCAATACATGGATCGCTTTAACATAGTTGCTTTCTTCCATAGGATTATCTACATCAACCTTCACAGGTACAACTGCACCATTTTCTGCGATTTCAGGTACTGTCAACTTCACTTTATCACTGTCTGATACCGCTTTTCCGCCTGTAATAGCTGCTACGGCTGCATCATAACTCAATATATTTCCACCCTTTGGTGCTTCTTTTGCAAATAATGCCGAAGGTGTGACTGTCGCTGCTACAGCCGATGCTGCACAAATACTTTTTATAAAATTTCTTCTTTCCATTCTTTATTTCCCTTTACTTTTTCTTTTTTTCTGATACTACGTACGCAGTGTAATCACAAATCTCTTGCTCATTAAAGAGTCCTGTAGTAAGATTTACTGTCATATGTGTATTTTGATTATCAACTCTAGGATCTGCAATTTTTTGATACACAAATTGTGCATCTCTTACTTTTGTATCCAAGAACATTTCCTTATATCCTGTAAGACTAGGACCGATGTTTCCTGCACCTTTTGCACCTTCAATGTCATGACATGCAACACAGTTACCATACTGCTTAGGCTCTTTTGTCACTTTGCCGTCTTTACCTTTTTTCTCAACAGACTTAGCCAATCCTTCTGGTAGTTTTCCCTTTGCTTTTGCACCATTAAGATTATGGAACATAAATTCCCCTCTAGCAATTGCCTTAGCATCTGTAAGATCGCAGCTCTTTGGCATTGTGAACGTTTTAGCCGCTGGGAATAGATCTTTCTCTATTATCTTTGTTGCATCTGGCATATCATATGCTTTTGTCAAATCCCCAGCACATAGTGATGCTGAAGCTGATAAAAACAATGTTGCATAGGCAAAACATTTGATTTTAGTATGCATTCATACTCCTTTTTATTTGATTTCAGCAGGTATCATAACTAAGAACTGTAAAGAAAGTGTAAATTTTATAAAAATATTTTCATTATCTTTTATAATAAAAAAGTATCATTATAATGGCTAATATTTTTTATAAGAATAATAAAAAATATTCTATGAGAATGCTCTTTGAATCGTGGTTTAAATAAGATTTGGAAATAAGGTCAAAACTGTTGATGCTTTGAGTAAGGGGGGGCTTACATTATTTTGATATATGTATATCCTTCACGCTGAAGATCAACGATTTTAATGATCCCTGATGGTGTAAATTCTACATAATCCTCCATTTGCTCTGTTTTAACATTTTTCTTCTTCATGGTATTCTGGCATGCAATAATTTTCATATTGTTACCTGCCTTCATGAGTAAATTCTTTATACGTCCCGAAGTACCATTTTTTTCAGGTCCGCCATGATCAATATAACGCTTTTTCTCAAATTCGGTACCTTTAAAGTCTTTCATCACATATTGAAGACAGGGACCAAAAGCTACGATATCGATCTCATACGCTTCTAATGTACTCTGATAATGTTTTACAATATTATTCAGCGTAGAGAGCATGAAATGCATGCGGGTTATATCTGGAAAGTCACATTGATAGACAACTTTTATCACATCATCTTTTTTCTTCTCTTTTGCCAATACCGGGAAAGCAGCTGTCATCATCAGTGCCATAATCACCCATAGGTTTTTTTTGAGTTTCATGTTTTATCCTTTCTTAAAAAGCTACCGTGATCTGAACTGCAATCCGATTGCCCATATTATCTAACACATCTTGTGCCTTAGAAAATCCAGGTGCTTCTGCCTCATTTATAATGTAGTTCAAGTCGATGCGTGTTGGGCCTCTGTAACGATAGGAAGCTCCCAATGTGGTTGTTCTAAACTGAAGTTCATTCTTTGTAGTATTTGTCAAACGATCACAGTAGTCATAACGTCCGAATACTTCGAACTTTTTGGGTATGATCTCATATTGTAGGTTCACATAGCCACCATCTGCCTCATTTTCATTGCCTGTAGCAAACTGAAACTGCCAATTTTCTGTACCAGGATCATGATCTATATCTGTTGGACCGGCGAATATCATACCTTTTGCTTTCATGTATTCTGCTTCAAAACGCAGACCATTATGATAATAGGTCATTCCCACACCGTAACGCTTACGGTCAAATTCCATTTCTGTCGTTACATCATTTACTGTAGAATACAATGTACGTTTGCCATCTTGCCCCCATACGTAAAATTTCATCGTTTCTGTATAATATCCTTTACCCTTGCCAAATGATTTCTCAGCTGCCAAGTACCCGTAGTGTGTTGCCTGTTTGTTGGAACTACTATGTGAAACACCTGTGCCGTTACCATACATATACGCATAGCTCATTGTCCATTCATCCTGAAGTTTGAAGGTGTCAAATAGCTGTATTCCAGTGTCTCTAAACGCTGCTATAGGTTTATCTACGCTTGTACTTGTGTATTGTGTAATGCTTTCGCCAAGGGGATTCTGCATAGCACCCACATGACTGACCTGTCGTTCAAGAAGCTGCTGCTTTGTCATGGTGGTAAATTCGATGTAAGGAGAGACAAATACCGCTTGAAGTCCCTCTTCACTTCCCGGAGTCTTAAACATACCCACACGAACCTTGGCTCCAGGTATATGCTTGAGTGTAATGGAAGCATCCGTAAGATAGGTAGCCACGTCATGCCCGGCAAGATTATTCACAGCATTGTTTCCAAATTCTGCCATAAAAAAATAGTTGACAAGGTTCTCACCGTCAGCCATTCCTCTAAGTGCCAGTCTCGCTCTAAATACATTAAAGCCTGACTGATCTTCTAAATTTGGATTAAGGTATGAAAATGGCGTTTTATTTAAACCATCATTAGGAGTAGCATCAGGAGGAGTTACAAATACATCCCCAAAATCTTTCTTGTAGTTGGCTTGAATAAAA
>Ga0210109_1000209_pt1 | contig 11738 bp, 12 predicted proteins | sample China_Bullhead_C_FD_184857 | JGI IMG/M metagenome (GOLD analysis project Ga0210109, IMG submission 184857) | Wetland microbial communities from San Francisco Bay, California, USA, that impact long-term carbon sequestration -... | ecosystem: Environmental > Aquatic > Marine > Wetlands ...
GACGTACCGTTCAGGTACGCCTCGGAACCAACACCCTGCGGTTGCCAGGTGGCACGCCCATCTTCTTGGTCTCGCGACAGCGATTCATGAAATATCCGGGTTCATTGTCATCGCCAAAGTCGAGCAACAATTCAGATCATCTTGTCATGAATTGAATGTTTATTAATTAGAATCGGGAAAACATAGATAATCAAGTAAAGTTAAAATCGATGTGGGGATTGTCAATACGAAAAACCCTTAAAAGCATAGGAAATATTAGTTTGTGAGCCCGTCGAAGGATGCTCCATGCTCCAATTGTACGAGCACAACGCCGCTTATAATGATTATCATTCCCAGCCAGAAGAGCGGCCCCAAATCCTGATCAGTGGACAACAAGCCGGCCCCAGCCATAAGAGCTGAGAGTGCGGCTGTAGTTGGTGGCTGGGCGTTGGTACAGATTGCCACCTCTACCGGTCCGAGATAGCGGAGCAACACATTCCAAACCAGTACCATTGTCACGCTGGTAAACACGATCATATAGGCCAGTCCAGCCCAAGCGGCCGGAGGGATCACTCCGTAATCCATGGTCAGGAGGGAATACCCACCGATGGGCGTCATGACAATTGCGCCAAGGATAAGACTCCATGCAGTTACAACTCGTGGATCATGATTTTGACAAGTGCGACCAGCCAAGACGGTATAGGCCACCCAGGCGAACATGGCGGCCAAAACCCAGAAATCACCCGAGCGCATCTCCTTGATGGTCTCACCTCCTTCCCAAGGTCGGAGAATGATGTAGACTCCTACGAACGCAATAAGCACCCCAAGGATTTTTCTTTTTGGCGGTATTTTTTTACTCAATCCACTAGCAAGAATCATCACACCAAGGGGGGTCAGTGCATAGAAAAGAGCTGGATGACTAGGTACTGTATGCCGGAGGCCTCGGAGGAACAAGTACTGGTTCAGGGGCACAAGAAGGATACCGAATCCTAGTATTCGGAGCCATTCTTTTAAATCGAACCGCGGTTTCGGGATAACCCAGCCAGTGAGTAGAAGGAGAAGTAAGGCAGCACCCAAGGCCCGGGCGAGGACCAAGGTTTCAGCATCAGGGAATCCGACCGCAGCTGCCTTGGCAAAAACATAGGTGCCTGAGGCCAGACTGACGTGAGTAGCCATGAGTAGATATAATGAGGTCCGTCGCAAAGTGTTCACCTTAATGCATGAAGAAGTAAGACAAAATGAGCCACCATGCTTGGTGCATACAAGTTCAGGAACTCAGGAGAACAAAGCCACAGAATAATACATATCTCGCAGAAGGTTGTCATCTGTTAGTGAGGGAGGTCAACCCTAATCTTGTAATAAATAAAAACCGTTCCTATATTAGTTGGAATTTGTGACCTTTAAATATTTTCAATCCGAATTCCGAATTCCGAAATCGAAAATCGGAAAGGGAGGTAGAATCATGAATAGGCGTATAATTACACTCTTCGCGGTGTTGATATTCGGAGTTGTCTCTCTCATACTGCCGCTGTCAGCACGTGCGGAGGTTGAGACTTATATGATTGACAAGGTACACAGCATGGCGAATTTCAAGATTCGTCATTTGTTTTCTAAAGTGTCGGGTACCTTCTCGGATGTTACCGGAACTATTAAAATCGATCGTGACAATCTGGAGGCGTCGAAGGTGGAGGCCACAATCAACGTGTACAGCGTGGACACCAACCATAAAAAAAGGGACGCTGATTTGCTCTCGAGCAATTTTTTTGATGTAGAGAAATACACGGTCATGCGTTTTGTCAGTACCGCTGTGGAGGCCAAGGGCAAAGACAGCGGCGTTATGCATGGCAAGTTGACCATACACGGGGTGACCCGCTCAGTGAAATTGCCCTTCAAAGTGCTCGGCTTCGGTCCTGACCCATGGGGGGGCTATCGCAGCGGTTTTGAGGCCGGCACAGCAATCAAACGAAGCGATTACGGCATAAACTATGGACTTGGAGAAGGACAAGGCGGAGCTGTGGGAAATGAAGTGGAAATTACCCTGCTGATAGAGGGGATCAAAGTGGGACCTTATGGCGCGCCCTTTCGAGTCCGGTAATTTGATCTTGCTAGATACACCAGGCTGACGTTGACGATATGAGCAGTGCCAGGCGCAAAGATGCCTCCCCCTTTCTCTGCTCCGCATCTTGTCTCGCAGCCGATCGCTACTCTCCTTCAATCCCCGGAAAGATGTCATAGATATAATCGTGGGCATCCAACTCTGACTTGTTCAGCGTGCCTGCTTGAACGCGCTTGACGACTTCCTCGCGGGAGAGGGTAAAGATCGCCTCGAGAAGCTGCTCGCGCTCCTGGTCGTTCGCCTGCGCCACCACGAAGAGCACCCGGGCGCTGTGCTGGATGTAGCGGGGCGAAAGCAGCTGGCGCTTCAGGATCTCCATGATAACGGGCGCCTTGGCGCGGTCAAAGAGGCCTGGATTGCCTTGACGATCCAGCTCGGCGAAGAACGCCGACGTCCAGTCGTTGTGGTATTCCCACAACCTCAGGAACAGCTCCTTGGTAAAGCGGGTCCCGGCCTTGACCTCGAAGGCGTTCTCAGCCGGTATGAGGCCATCCTCGGTGAGTGCCGGCCCTTTGAGGTAGCCGTCCTCGGTGATGACAGCTTGATGATGGATGAGGATCCACAGCCACGACACATCGATCCGGTAAGTGGCGAGATCATTCATGAAACGCAGCCCAAGCTCGTAGTCGTCGATGGCCGCAGCGAAATTACCGTTGAGAATCTGGAAGCCGTAGTTCGCCGCCATGTAGAAGGCGTGTTGGATGTGCTCAATGGTGATCTCACCCTTTGGCACACCGTAGATACTGTCCCAGAGTTCTTGGGTGAAGAGTTTCTCCGGCTCGCTGAACATGTCTGTGGTGATGATCCAGGGTGTGATCTTGCCCTGCTGGTTCAACAGGCCGCGGGATTGCAGCAGGTGCCGCTCCGCGTCCGAAAGACCACTGGCGACCGTCGGCACCCGTTTGCCTTTCACGTCCACATCCTCTGGCGGCGCATCGAGGATCGCCTGGAGCTGCGTCACCGGAGCCTGCATAGGTGTATTCCCAGCGGCGACGTAGGCCGGTTCGGGGCTGGCAACCCAGCTTTGCCGATAGGTGTCGTAGAGTCGTCCTTTCACCCCTCCGGCAAGGATGTCTTCCAGGGTGGGCTGTTCACCTGCGGGTAGTGGCTCCTCGGGCACAAAGATGAGACCGAGCAACCGCTCTCGCGTCTTGTCGATGACCATCGCCCGCAAGGCCAGTGGGTTATACTGCGAGCGGCCATAGGGATCGGTCGGTTGGTAGATCATTACCGCCGCCATGCCGCCAATGGGAGCCCCCTGACTGAGCTCGCCATTCTTCATGCCGGCCATGAGCATCATCAGTGCGTTATAACGCTGATATGCAATCATGTTCGGGGTGGCCATGCCGATGGACTGTGGATCCGGAAACACGGCTTGCGGGTCTTCCTTCCACATCTCAATGATGCTGGCGAGGTAGTCCCAGCGGCCGACGTTGGTCCCAAGGAGCCTGCGTCGCAAGACCCAGGCTATCACAGGCAAGAACCGGCCCGCATTCCCCTCCTCATAGAGGACTTTGATCTTGATGGTACCGGGCTGGACGCCGATCAAGCCTTCCACCCGTGCCAGGAGTTTCTCCACAATGAGAGCTTCCTGCGGGGTCTGAATCTTCGGGATGTAGTAGTATATGCCGGTGCCGATCCGTGTGAGGGAGTCATAGTTGTTGAGCGCCCAGAGGAGGGTGATGGGAATCATACCATGCACCGGTTGGCCTTCGACCGTGACGTGTTCATAGCGCACGTGGATGCTTGGAGGCCGAGCGAACCGGGTCGGCCACTGATCCGGGGGCGCGTCGATCTTGTACGTGCGCGTTTTGCCTTTTTTCACCACCTCATAGGTGCGGTCGGCCCAGGCGCCTTCGAAGATCTGTTTGGCGTTTTCCACCGCCGCGAAAATCCCTAACGGCTGATCCCCGGGCGCGCCGTCTGGCTGGAAATGGGGGGGCGCGGCGTCTTCAAAGTCCGGCATATTCATGGGGGCCGGGCTATTCAACGCCTTGACGGCCATGTCCAGCGGATGCCACGGCCCGGTGAGCTCCAAGCCGGGGTTCGTCAATGGGTGGGCGTCCTTCGGGATGTCCACTTCGTCGTTGAGCCGCCAGAGCCACTCGCTGTCCCGATCGAGAAAGTTATCAATCAAGCCCTGGATAATCTGGCGATATGTCCAAAACTGCCCCGTTACGGGATCCTCAAAGGTGTCGTCCCACTTCGGCCAGGCATATTTTTCGCGGACCGGCGCGGGTGACTGCAGCAGCGCCCGGCGCGCTGTGAGGGCCGCGGCGATCTCGGGATGCAGCTCTTGGGCGAGTGCGGCGATCTCCTGTTCCACATTGATTTCTCGGCCGTTTATCGTCTTGGTCCCGAAGAGCCCTGGGAAGCTCTGGAGAATGTCCTCGCGGATGGTGGCCTTGGAGACACGAACTCCTGCCGATGCCGAACGCTCCGTGCCTGTGCTCATAGCCGTCTCCTTGTCTTTATCTGTTTATCGGGGCGTAAAATCTAGATGACATTATATGATAAGAACCGGCTTTTTAATGTTTGTCAAGTGTCCCTCAACCAGCTGACAAACACAAAGTGACCCAAAGACCAAGCCGCATAACACTGGATCCAAAAAAATATTGTGACCAAAAGACACATTGCCACGTATATATAATGTGGTAAACTTCTCTCACTCAAGGACAGGCTTCCAGCCGGGTGGCTCGAGAGAATTACCGTTGAATAGACAGGTAAAGTAATGCCAAGGGGCCACACACGGCAACACCAGTAACCAGCAGTTGATTTTCTGCATGGATGGCAACGACGAACAGAGCTGTATTGATCGGGTCTTACGGGGAGAGGTGAACGCCTTTGGTCCTCTGGTAGAGCGCTACCAGAAACCCATCTTCAACCTCATGTGCCGGGTGGCGGGCTCGCCCGACAGTGCGGCCGACTTGACCCAGGATACCTTCATCAGGGCTTACCAGAAGTTGGAACGCTTTCACCCGGGCAAGAGATTCTTCCCCTGGCTTTATTCCATCGGCCTGAACCTTGCTAGAGACTTCGCCAGAAAAAACACCCGGGATCTTAAAACAGGATCCACGCTGGACCCCGAATCAATCTCAGGTTGCAACTATCCCGGCGACCAACATGACAGTATGTGCGCAAGCCTGGAGTTCGTCCGTTTGGAGAAAGCGCTCGATGAGCTTCCCCTCATCTACCGAGAGGCCTTGATTCTACGCTACCACGATGAATGTTCCATGCGTGACATTGCCGAAGCCCTGAGTCTTTCGCTTAGCGCGGCCAAAATGCGCGTGCATAGAGGGTTGGAAATGTTACGAGAGAACTATAAAGGAGGGATCCATGGAACGCAAAAAAGATCCATTTGAGCAACTCGCTCAGGGCCCATCCGCAAAGTTTGAAAATACTCCCTGCGAAAACAATGAGAATCAGGAGATCCTCGCCCTGAAACGGTTGATTCACAGTATGCCAGAAAAGGAAGCACCGGCTGGGCTGACTGAATCCATCCTCAGTTCACTAGAGCCTAAAATCATCCCGAGGTGGCTGCTGATCTACCGCTGGGCCCTCAGACCTCGCACGGTCACCTTCCAGCCCCTCAAGCTTGTTCCCGCTGCTATGGTTCTCGTTCTGGGGCTGGCCATTGCTATTCAGTTCGGTCCTGGGCGAGAAGATCGAGGTGGCACAGGCCACGAGGAGCTGATTCCAGTGACCTTTACCCTTAGCTACCAGCGAGCTGAGAGGGTGAGTGTTGTCGGCTCCTTCAATCAGTGGAACCCTGCCAGCCACAAGATGCACCAGCTTGGGAATCGGAACACTTGGGTGCTCGAACTCCGTCTGCCCGCGGGCCGCCACGAGTATGCCTTCCTGGTGGACGGTAAGGTGGTGGTTGCCGACCAGAGTTCCCCATTCTATCAGAGTGACGGCTTTGGAAACAGAAACTCCGTATTGTTCGTGAACAGAGATGAACCAGCAAATATTTAGATATAGTTTCACTCTTTTTTTAGCCGCTTTCTTGGTTGCTTCGATGGTTTCCTTTTCTTATGTGCAAGGGCAACCAGCGGATTCGAGTGTCACTGCCTCGGTCAGGGCGGCGCGTGAGGCAGGAGTACCCGAAACCTCTCTGAACCGACTGTTGATGCTGGCTGTGGATCACCGCCTCGAGGACGATGGCGTGGTGCGGTTGGTCAACTTTCTTCAGACGGTCCAGACAGAGAACTTGCCCATTGACCCCTTTATGGGAAAGATAGAAGAGGGACTGGCAAAACAAGTACCCCTGAACACCATAGCCGCTGTGCTGGCTCAGAAGCTCGACGACTACCGCTTCGTCAAATCAGTCTTGGCAAGGACAAAAACAGCCAAGGATCAAGAAATCTCCCACCAAGATTTGAACCGCATGGTCGGCAGTCTTGATGCGGGGGTCTCCCGGGAGGAGTTGGCCAGGTTCATTCTGGAAGCATCAACAGAGGATCTATCAATGCTGGCCAGAGCAACCGAGAGTATGGCACTTCTCAAACAAATCAGGTTTGATGAGTCCTTGACCGAGGAAATCCTTTTTACTGGGCTACGACGCAACAGCCTGACCCCCTCATGGGATTACCTTGCCAGGGTTGTGGCCACAGCAAAAAGGCGACAGATATCTGATGATGAGATCGCCAGTGCAGCGCGAGAGGCCCTAGAGATGAACCGATCATTTGCGGATTTTATGACGGATCTCGGATTCACTCCACGTGATCTTCGACACGGCCCAGCAGTAGGGCGGTAGGGGAGAAGGGACCAGTGACTCTGAGGTTTAAGCTTTTGTTTTTTATCTTGGACAATATACAAGCGACTTAACAGGATAGATTTATTCTGACACGGAAAGTAAATATGGACACAAAAAAATGGTTACTGCTCTTGATCCTAGTGCTGTGGATCCCCGGTTGCATGTCTCTGAAAGGTGAGCGACTCCTTAGAAACGAACAATATCAAGCTGGTGTAGTCACTTTTAAAAATATCGTCCAGGAAGAACCCAAAAATCCCGAAGCGCAGTATTATCTGGGCCGTTTCTATCTCGCCCTGGAAAGGCCTGAGGAGGCACTCCCCCATCTCAAGAGGGCTGTCCAGGGCGACCCTGCAAACGCAGACTACCACTTCTGGTTGGGAGTGGCATACTGGGCGATTAGGGATTTTGAAAGCGAAAGGAACAGCTATATCAAGGCGCTTGCCATAGACCCCAAACATGTGCCGGCGAGGCTTTATCTGGCACATACCTTTCTGGACAGCGGTGAATGGCAAGCGGCGCTGGATAACTACGATCTGTTGCTTCGACGAGAACCCTACAACCCTGAAGCGCTCTACAACAGGGCACTGGCTCTCACGGAACTAGGTCGGCCAAAAGAGGAAATCAAGGCCTGGAAACAATATCTGGAATACTACCCGGCGGGGAAGTGGGCCCTAAGAGCTGTTGACCATTTGAATGAGCTGGGGGATTTCAGCCATCGCAATTTTACCATCGGCTACCGCCGGGTCACCCTGGAACACATTTCTTTCAGTCCGAATTCAGCCAAATTGCTTTCCAATGGCAAGCCTTCTCTTAAGGTGCTCGGCACCATCCTGAGTATCAACGATCAGGTTTGGCTGGAGATAGTTTGTTACAAAAATGGTGATCCATCATTGGCGGCGGCCAGGGCTACGGCGGTTAGGGACTATCTCATGCAGGAATTTCCATGGTTAAAACCCTCTAGGATCGGGGCCCGGGGAATAGGCCGTAAAGAAAGAGTAAAAGTAGGCAGCAAAGTGTACTTGCTGGACGACTCCACCACCTTCATCACCGCCAAAAAATAGTTAAACAGTGCTGCTGTTTTTTTGTGACCTTATTGCCTGCAACCTCGTATATCAGGGTAAATGGATGGGCCAACAAACCGACCTAACGGAGTAAGAGGAGCTTATTATGAAAACCGCAGCACTTATGAGACGAGCGTTAGAGATATGTGCACCAATTATTTTCAGCTTGACCATCATGCTTTCTGGCGGGAACATAGCACAGGCGCAGGGGGATGTATCTGCCGTCCCTGAACTGGAAGCGGCACACAACAGGGTCCAGGAAGCGACCATGGCTATGAAGCAAGCAGAAGATCAGAACAATACCCGGGCCATGGAACGGGCCCGCAATAATTACAACCAGGCAAATCAGAATATGGCGCAAAACCTTGCCCGGGTTGCGGGCGTCAGGACGGAGGATGTCACCGGTATGCAAAGAGCCGGCATGGGCTGGGGGCAGATCGCTCAGGAACTGGGACTGGAGCCTGAACATCTCGGCAAGCAAGGGAGCCTGACAAACACTCCGGACAGTGTCAACGTGCAGGACCGGACGCGTGACAGAGACCGTGACAGGGATCGAGACTTCTCCCAGCAGGATTCCATCGAACCGGAACGCACCCGGGAGAGAGAGAGAACTAGAGAAAGACTGGGCCAAGAGACCGACCAGGAGGAAGGGCTCATGGTCAGAGAGCGCACGCGGGAGAGAAACAGAGAACTCAGCGAAGCCACCTCGCGTAATATGAAGAACGCAGGTGCCACAAAGCATGGCATGGCCATGGTTGGCTCAGGCAGCAAAGGCATGGGGCTCGGGAAGGCGAAGGGTGCCATGTCGGCAGGAACTTCCCAGGGCTCCGGTGGCCATAGTGGTGGCGGTTCCGGCGGCGGTGGCGGCGGAATGTAATCTGAAATATGTATCCTGAAAAGGAGGCTAATTATGAAGAAATCACCTATTGCATTACCCTTGATTGCACTCCTGTCTCTCTCCCTGGTTGCATTTGCACAGGGCCCAGGTGGAGGGCCGGGAACAGGAGGAGGCCCATCTCTTGATGCTGCCGAAGAAGTACATCTTTTATTCATGCGCGCAGAGGAAAAGCTGGCCCATGATGTCTATCTGGCTCTCGGTGCAGAATTTCCTGATTATGCTGTTTTCAGCAATATTATGGATTCTGAAGCAAAGCATGTGGAAGCCATGCTAAATAATATCGTGCACTTTGGACTGACGGATCCCAACATTCTTGATGGCCCCGGTGAATTCAATGCAGCCAATTTCGGTGCGTATTTCACCGAAACATACAATGCCCTGACAGCTGTTGATGCAGCCGAAAGCCCCTTGTTGCAGGCCCTGTTAAATGGGGCCCTGATCGAGGAGCTGGATATGCATGACATCATCTACTGCCCTGAAGTTATTGTTGATGCAGTCGGTGATATCACCGACCAGTACGGCTGCGGCATGGAGTACACCGATGCGAAGGCCCTGATCCGCAGCTATGGTAATCTTCTGGATGGGTCAGAAAGCCACCTGCGCGCCTTTGTCAGGGTTATAGAAACTAATTTCTCCGCTTTAGATTACCCCGATTTTTTCACAGAGGATGGCCTTTACAAGGCCCAATACCTGAGCCAGGAGGAGGTGGACGAAATATTGGGGCGGTAAACTACTATCCCTGTAACAAAAAAGAATATTTCAGGCAGTTTCAGAAAAACTTCATAATGGAGGAGGGGCATAGGCGTCAAAACGTTATTTTTCCCTGTTACAAATATCAACACTTTCCCTTTCCCCGTGTTGCTATTCTCTTCCCACCCACAACACCCCTTAAACAGGAAAAATAACCCTCAAGAAAACCTGAAACAATACCCAAGTTCATCCCCGGCCTCATACCCCTCCTTCAGGATGGCTCTTGGAATGGCATGCAACCACAATAAAAAAGGCGCTCCACCCGGAACGCCTTTTTTATTTATATTGTGTAACCATTTTAAGCGGTTAAATCTCTTCATCATCATCTATTAAATCCGGATCATAGTCGTCATCGTCGTCATCACCTTCATCTTCGTCATCACTTTCAGAATCTTCCGCCTCTTCTTCGTCTTCAGAGGCCTCACCTTCAATCTCTTCTTCAACCTCTTCTTCGTCAGCCTCCGCATCTTTAGAAACCCTGACAGCCTTTGGTTTGGGGATCTTAGATGGCGGCAGAACGATCTCCCGGATCTTTGCAGCCTCCTGCTTAACGTTCGGATCAGCAAGACATTCTTCGCATTGCGAAATATGTTTTTCCATGAAGGCTACCATTCTGGCAGGCGCCATGGACTCCTCCTGCACTTTCAGATACCAGTTTTTTATAAGAGAAATTAAACGGTTACATTTCATTTTATTTCCCCTTTTTCCCTCAGCAGGAAAGTTGTGAAATTATAATAAAAAAGAAAAAATGTCTTTAAAATCTGCATAGAATGCAATAAGTTATAATTTTGTGCGGAAGTGGAAAGGGCACTGGTGGCCCTCCCGGACTTCAAATCCGGTGCACCGGGTTAACAGCCTGGTGGGTGGGTTCGATTCCCATGCACTTCCGCCATTTCATTCTCTTTTCTCGTCAGGCAGCATTTTCTTTCTTCAGCAGCGGATAACCCATTTCCTGCCTCTGCTCTGTATACTGCATGGCCACCTGCCTGGCAATGTTCCTGATCCTGCCGATGTAGCGCGTGCGTTCCGCCACGCTTATAGCTTTTCGTGCATCAAGCAGATTAAATGTATGGGAACATTTCAGACAGTAATCATAGGCCGGCAGGATCAAACCTTTGGCGACCAGTTTGTGCGCTTCCGACTCATAGGTGTCAAAAAAACCGATCAGGGCCTCGACGTTAGCCTCTTCAAAATTGAACGTTGAAAACTCTATTTCCGCCTGGTGAAAAATCTCACCATATGAGACGTTTTCGTTCCAGGCCAAATGGTAGACATTCTCCACCTTCTGCAGGTACATGGCAATACGTTCAAGGCCATAGGTTATCTCGACTGTAATGGGCTGCAGGTCAAGACTTCCTGCCTGCTGAAAATAGGTGAACTGGGTGATTTCCATGCCGTCCAGCCATACCTCCCAGCCCAGGCCCCAGGCCCCGAGGGTCGGCGACTCCCAGTCATCCTCGACAAAACGGATATCATGTTCCAGCAGGTTTAAGCCGAACCGCTTCAGGCTTTCCAGATACATGTCCTGAATCTCAAGGGGCGACGGCTTGATCACCACCTGGTACTGGTAATAGTGCTGCAGCCGGTTGGGGTTTTCGCCGTAACGCCCGTCGGTGGGGCGTCTTGACGGTTGCACATAGGCGGCCTTCCATGGTTCGGGCCCAAGGGCGCGCAGCAGGGTGGCAGGATGAAAGGTGCCGGCGCCCACCTCCATATCGTACGGCTGTTGAATGACACAGCCCTGTTCAGCCCAGAACCTGTTTAATTCCATGATAATATCTTGAAAATACATATTGCCGCCGATTCCTTTCTCTGTTCAAATATTCTATGATGTTAACAATTAATTTCAAAAAGATAATAAATTACCACAGTAGATACAGATGGCAAAATTATTTTTATAAAATCATAAAAATACTATGAAAACAATTGAAGAAATACGGCTGCGAGCTTCGGAACTGACAAACCTCACCAATATCCTGGCGCTGCTGCAGTGGGACCAGGAAGTAATGATGCCGACCGGAGGAGCTGCTGGACGCGCTGCACAGTTCTCGGCCCTTAGTACCATTGTCCATCGGAAAATTTGCGATCCGGATTTGGGAAAACTTCTGCATGAACTTGCGGGCCGGCTTGACGAGGTCTCAGATGGAGACCAGGCCCTCGTGCGTGTGCTGAAAAGGG